>OFMQ01000050.1_pt1 | contig 91555 bp, 64 predicted proteins | sample 1541851 | NCBI WGS metagenome assembly OFMQ01 (sample SAMN04209227, study PRJEB22552) | human gut metagenome | biome: gut; material: feces | host: Homo sapiens | place: USA: Oklahoma | reverse complement strand
ACCGCCGAAGGACGGTTGTATAATCATAGCCCCAGGTTGGCTAGCCTACCTGGGGGCAGAGCCGAGAGAATTAATCTACCGCCGAAGAGCGGTTGTATAAATCACGGAAAATATTTTAGCAAGTTGAGTCAGCCTCCCCGCCACAAGTAGTGGCGTACCTCCGGCACGCGAGATTTGAAGGATGCGCAGAATCCCGGCACGCATCCGCTTCGCTCCGCGTACCGGGTTACGGAAAAATGCCGTCGCTCCGCGACGATGTATGTGGCGATGGTATTTCTACAACCGCTCTTCGGCGGTAGATGCGTGCGCATCGGTGTCACGGTGTAGGCAAGCCAACCCCGTGCTAACGTATGAAACCGCTCTTCGGCGGTTTTCTCCACGCAACATCTTTCTACAACCGCACTTCGGCGGTAGTTGCGTGTGCCACTGGTGTCACGGGGTAGGCGGGCCAACCCAGTGCTAACGTATTAAACCGCTCTTCGGCGGTTTTCCTTGGGGATAGCTTGTTTCGTTGGGAAAAATACTTATCTTTGCCTTGAAAAGGAGCTAAAAGATGAACTATGAATTAACACCTTCACTACAGGCGACAGGAGGAGCCGAAAAATGGCGCTAATGCAATTTGTGTTAGGCAGTGCTTCGTGTGCGTTTGCCTTATGTGCTTTTATTCTATGGATGCGCCGGTGCGATGGCGACCGGTCGCGGCTTACCCTCAGTTTTGTATGGATGTTTTTGGCGTTGTTGTTCTCCAGCCGCGCCTTTGTAGACGGGCAGTTGGTGCCGTCGGGAGTACTTCCGCCTGTGAATTTGGTTGGTGGATTGCTTATGGTGACGCTGCTTTGTTTATATCCTATAGAGGTGATTCGTCCGGGATGGCTCAATGCACGGCGTTTATTCATGCTGTTGTTGCCAGCCATATTAATTGGAGTCATTTTTTATCTGTCAGGAATTAAGCTCCGTCAGTTGCATACGTTTGGCGATATGCTTGCCCACATCGGCGAGCCGAATGTCTATTGGCGTCTTATACTTCTTTTCGGAATCATTCTTCCATCCGCCCTGTTGCTCCACGTCATCCCCTATAACTGGATGAAGAGCCGCGTCCGTTTGCGTTGGATAAGGCATTATACGTACACCATTCTGCTGATTTCCGCTCTCTATGCCGTGTTTATGCTGACTCGCAGTGCGTCGGTCAGTGTGGTGCATCTGTTTGTTTGCCTCACGTTGGCTATGATAGTGACTTATGAGGAACTGTTCGCCCGCTTTTGCCTCCCATCGGATTGTCACACCGAATTGCCAGTAGAACCTGTAAAGTCAAGCTCGCCGTCGGAGGAAGAAGAAAATCCTCTTGTCATTCGGCTAAACCATTTGCTTGAAGAGGAGAAAGTGTGGAAAAACCCAGACCTCACCGTTGCCAGTCTGGCTCAGATGTTGGGCACCAACCGCAGTTATCTTGCCCAAGCCATACAGGAGGCAGGCTACGTCAACTTTGCCGATCTGATTAACCGCCACAGAGTGCAGGCTTTCTGTTGCATTGCGGAAGATGGCAAGGTGAAGAGTGTGCAGGACGCTTTCTTCCTCGTTGGCTTCCGGTCGAAAGAAACTGCATTGAGAAGCTTCAAGAAATACACAGGCTCTTTGCCCAGCGAATACTTGATGAAGGTAGCCGCAAACCGTTCGAAAACGTCTGAATTGTAGAATTGACACCTGATTTTGTGGTTTTAGCACGTCTCCGATGTTTTTTTTATATACTTTCACGCACTATTTATCAATACTAAAAAACAGAATTATGCGAATAAAGTATCTGAAAAATTCGGTGGCATCGCTGTCGATTCTAAGTGGACTATTTTGCTTGACTGGATGCCAGGATGATGGAGTCCTGAAAGGAGAGGTAGGAATCGAAGAATATGTGCCGCAAGGGACAAATGATGTGGCCGGCAGTGTGCTTATACATATAATAGAAGAGGGAGACGAGGACAGTCGAGCCTTGCCGTTGAGCGTTTTGCGCATGGTGGACATAGAGACAGCGCAGAACGAGTACGTTAAATTCAACTGCGAGCAACGCAAAGACGGCAAGTGGTGTGCCGTTGCCCAAATGCAGAAAGCACTCGACAAGCCATTTGTGGTCATTCCGGTAAAGATTATACCCAAAGAGTTTCCAGAGGAGGCACGCACTGTGTTGATGGTGCTCCGACAGAAAGGCGCCACGACAAAATCCGGAGATGCCATCACCTCCGTTTACAGCGAAGTGTTGGGCAAGGGAACCCGCTGCTACGGTCCGGTAGGCAACACGCTTGGCAGCGTGCTCCTTTATGACCAAATCAGCAAGCTTGGCGAGGAGTATCTGACCGCCAACACCACGCAAAAACAGTTCTCGATGCTTGAATTCTCGGGCGACAGCTACGAGAAGACTATGGAGGACTGGTCGGTCAATGTGGGAGCATCGTTTAAGAAGACACGAAAGAAAGGTCTGACATCTTCAGAAAAAGGCATATTGAAGGATATTAAGGATTTTCTGGGAGACGCGGAATATGAAAGACAATTGACCTCCATGCTGAAAAAGAAGCCCTCCTATGTCTGGACAGGCTCGTTTGACCTTGGAGTGAGCGGAAGCCTCTCCACAAGCGAGTCATACGAATACTATCTGAATCTGTATCGCGTGAAGATGTCGGAGGTGCGCATGAACATGTCGGCCTTTGAGCAGGAGAAGAAAGATCCGACCCTGCTGGCACTGCTTTCGCCCACCTTCGTCAAGGCTTTGAACGTTGACAATATCAATACGACCGCATTCTACGACGACTGGGGCACCGACATTATCACGCAAGGCTCGTTTGGCGGCTACAACATCTATATCTACGGCCGTCAGGAGAACGTTTATGAATATAGCGTTGGCTTTGACGCGCAGGGCAGCCTCTCGCGCAGCAAACCAACAAGCACCGGCAAGACGTGGAAAGATATCTATGCGAATGCCCATAGCGACTATGCGGAGGGACATTTCGACGTGGCTTACCAAAACGAGAACTATGAGAAAGCCAGCAAGGCAGTATCCCTGCAAACCTCTACCGGAGGCGACCTTGCCATCGACGATCCGCAGAAGTGGCTCGACGGCTTCAATACCGACGGTTCCGACAGTAAGTGGGCGCTCATTGGCTACAACGTGAGCAGCGATGATAAAGACAACACCCTCTGCCGTCTGTATCCTATCGAAGAGCTGGTTGGTCAGATAGCGTTTACCTACGACCAAGTGGTTACGGATAAAACAGAAGCCGACATAGAGGCAGTCACCCGTCTGCTGAACAACTACAGCGAGTTGCTCAACGCCAAAGACGACTACCTTGACTCTAAACAGGTGGTACAGCGGGCAAAGTCGAGATTGGTGTTGGCAGACATCTTGATCAAGAGCGGCGCGAACGGGCATAAGAATGGAGAACCAACACCCTTTGTTGCGCAAGACCCGAACGATCAGAACAACTACTTGACTTACTATCCAGTCATGGCAAACGCCAATGCTCCGTGTGAAAATGGATATGCATTCGAGCCGACTTGCCACCATTATATAGACGCTACAGACAATGACGACAAGTATATCTATTATGCGTTGGCGCCAAGCGACAAATGCTTAGGCATCGTGGATGCCGTGTTCTGTCAAGAGGGAACAGCCAAAGACTTCAATGGTGGAAAATACTACATTCCGCGAGGCGTGCATGCTGATCATGATATGGATGGAGCGCTCGACAACAACTATCTTTTTGTGAAGTACTATGACGAGGGCGTAGACATCGACCCGTCGAAGAAAATAACCGCCATAGGTTTCGCCAATATCGACAACCACGACGTGATTATCTCATCGACTGGCGGAAGTGAGCTGCGCATGAATGCCACAGAAACGGAAGAAAACAAGTTCAACCAGTTTTGGGATAAGAAGAATTGGAACTGGTATGCCGGCGACCGGTCAGGCAAAAGCTGGGTTTTTTACGAAGGTGGATTGGTAAGGCATAATCGCTTCTATGTGGTTTACACCACTCAAGACCTACCCATCCAGCACTTCCGCGAAGGTTCCGTATGGCAACCGAAAAGGTGGGGAGAGTGACGCATCCACGAAACATATTGCGAGTGGGCATGTCGGTAACCACATGCTCCCTCGCAATGTTTGTTGTGCGTAAGGAATCGCTCTTCGATAGCGGTTTGCTTGATTTTGTAATTGTTTTTTATATCATTGTCATTGCGTTGTGTCTCAGTGAGATATAAAGAATAGAAAAGTATGTTTAAAAACATATTTAATGAATTTTAACCAACAAAACATTTGTAAAAGGTGGTTTGTGACTATAAATTTGTAAACGTAGTGGATATTTTGCTTAGACATAATAATCTTTTAAGGATTTCATTTAACACATAGTACAAGTAATTATGATTACCAATAAGTACCACAGAAGAAGACTATTGCCGGCAATACTGTTGGCGATGCTGATGTTGTCTTGTTATATGGAGGCAGCAGCTGTAAATCCGAACTCAAAAGAACAAGCAAGTGACTGTGCAGTCGGGAGAATGCAAAAACCGGACGACATGCTGGCTGCGCTTTGTGATAGAGAAGGAAATCAGACAAATGTTGAAGTCACCGGCACAGGAGGCTTAGATGATCAGGTCGATGATGGAGTAATATGTGTTGACGGGATATATTACGTTCTCGACCCTGGAGCCATGGCAGCAAGGGTAGTTGCCAAAAACGAACTTAATTCTACATATCAAGGACGTATAATCATACCGTCGTCTATAAAAGTGGACGGAAGAGAATATACAGTCAAGTCGATAGGAAGGAGAGCGTTTGCCGCCTGCATGGAATTGGACAAGGTGTTTATACCCAAAACTGTTGAAGTGGTAGAAAAAAGAGCATTCGAATCGGCAGTAATTGACGATATTGAAATAGAAGAAGACTCACAATTGAAAGTGATAGAGGATTATGGGTTTATGTTCTTCTGCAAAAATAGAGGACAGGTAGTCCCGGATCATTTCCGGCTGCCTGAAGGTTTGCAGGAAATCGGAGTGAGGGCATTTTGTGGAGCATTTGCAGATCTTGTGATACCGTCGACAGTGTGGCGTATGGGAGATTTGTCACTTGCAACGAATATCAAGGATTTGTTTTTGAAGTGGGAAAGACCAGTCAATACTCCGTTGAATATCTTGGAGTTGTCGGGTTATAACGATGTGGATTATAAAGGCTCCATGTGTCCGACACCTGTAGAGATACACGTGCCGTCAGGCTCCCTCCCCACCTATAGATTGACAAAGCCGTGGTGTTTTTTCTCATTGGATGAGATGCCGGTTGAAGAGGCAACCATTTATGCCGATATTGCAGGACTGCGGTATCGATTGCGCGGCAGCAAAGCCGTTTTGCTACCACCAAGCGAGGGACAATATTCAGGAGATATAGTATTGCCTGAAACGGTTAGTTATAATGGGAAAGAATATAAGTTGGTCAGAACTGAAGGCGCGTTTAACAACTCGAAAGTTGTTTCGGTAGCCTTCCCATCCTCTGTAAAATATGTGGTTGATGATTTTAAATATTGCATGGAACTGCAGACCGTGACATTCCCTGAAAATTCGCGATTGAGATTTTTCAGCGCGATGGAGGGGTGTCCGAAATTGACTGAATTCGTTTTTCCGCCGTCATTGCAAGTGCTTTACGGAAATTCCATGATGTATCTTGACGGACTCAAGACCATTGATATCCCAGGTTCGGTTTCTTATATTGGAGCATATACATTTGTGAACGGAGCACTGACAGAAGTGACCGCACATTGGATTTGTCCGCCAAAAATGCTGCCGAATGATGTGTTTATAACAAAAAGCAATCCGCGAATCCGTGTGCCGGTTGGAGCCAAGAAGTATTATGAAGCGTCGGAAGCTTGGAATAAATTTGAGATTGTCGAGGATGAGACAGTGGAGGCTTTTGTGAAAGTGTATACAGAGGGCCGCGAACGAGTGCTTACGCTTCCAGTGGATGAGAGTGCCGACTACTATGAGTTTGAGGCTTTTAAAAATGGAGAAGTAGTTAAGTCGCAGACTCTTTCACTCATAAAGAGTATAAGAACAGCCAGTGCAAATAGAGAGGCAGCAACCAAACGCATAGGTTTTGATATCTCATCGTTGGATGACGGCAGTTACCGCTATAGAATCCGAGCGGCATCGGATACGGAAGGCTTGATTTCGTTGTTTGAGGGAACGTTTGTTGTCGGTGATGACAGTGGTGTGGAATATGTCGTTTCCGATGGCGACACAAATTATGATGTCTTTGATATTATGGGCGTCTGCATACGGACGAATATGCAAGAAGCGGAAATCTCTGGTTTGACGCCTGGAATATATATTTTGCGCCCTGTTCTGAACGCTAATCCGTCAAACGTTCGGAAAATCATAGTGGAATAAGGTTAATGCATAGATGAAGAAGGTTGCAGTGCGCCTTTGCCACACAAGCTGGGAATAGGCGCACTGTCAATGAATTTTCTCTGAAAAATTTGGTTTATAATATAAACCAAATTAAATTTGCACTCGACTCAAGGGCGGACAGGCGAGACCGCTCTTTTTTCAAAGCCAAATGGTTTATTTTATAAACCAAGTATTAACCATCAAATTTTTCATAAAATGGAAGACAGAAAACTCACCGAAAAAGAAAGTCTCGAAGTGATAACTTCGATGATAGCACTCACTAAGCAACGCTATATTGGCGATGGACGCATTTTGCTGCTGTTTGGCTACCTGACAGTTGCCGTTTCTGCGTTGATATGGATACTCCTCGTGATTACACAAAATCCTGTGTGGAACTGGCTATGGTTTCTTGTTTGGATTATTGGAGGCATCGTTGCTCCGATAAAGGCAAAGAAACAACAGATTGAAAAAGGGGTAAAAAATTATTCCGACACACTCACATCCCGCATTTGGTCTACAGTCGGCTTCAGTGCAATCGCCGCCACAGCCATCTGCCTCGCATTTCTGCTTGTCAAAGGAATTGACGCATGGCCTATGATGTTGGCGTTCGCTCTGATAATCGTTCCCTTCGCCGAGGTTGCCCAGGGAATTGTTTTCAAAGAGACAACGCTTATTGTTGGAGGTGCGATAGGATTGTTTGCAGGCTTATTTACGGAGGCATGCATCGCCGGGGGTGTAGAGCTTTATGCATCATGGTATATGCCATTGTTTATAATCGCGTTTGTGGCGATGATGATAATTCCCGGCCATATTCTCAACCATAAGGCACGAAAAGAAAAATGAAAGAACTGAATCCGCTTCTGCACTCGCAACTCCGTCTTGCTGTAATTTCCATACTGATGAATGTTGAAGAGGCAGATTTCGTTTATCTCAAGGAGAAAACCGAATCTACAGCCGGCAATCTCAGCGTTCAGCTTGAAAAGCTGTCTACCGCGGGATATATTTCTATTGAAAAGGGAATGTCGGGCAAGCGTCCCAGGACGACATGCTCAATTACTTACGATGGAAGAAAGGCTTTTGAAGAATATGTCGAGGCGTTGAAAACATACCTTGGCTTATGATGAAAACAGCCAGACCTTACGGATAGGGCATCTTGTGTGCATAAGTGTGCGTTAGACAACAAAGCAGGGACTGCCGAAGAGGCTGTCCCTGCTTTGTTGTTTTGTTTTGAGGATATTTTGATGTTCTTCTGAACCTTATTTCTTGAGACGGTTTCCGTAGCGGCTCATGAACTTGTCTACGCGGCCGGCTGTGTCGACCAATTTCTGCTTACCAGTGAAGAAAGGGTGAGAAGAACTCGTGATTTCGAGTTTTACGAGCGGGTAAGTAACGCCGTCGATTTCGATTGTCTCCTTAGCAGCGACAGTCGAGCGAGTGATGAAAGTTTCGCCGTTCGACATATCTTTGAAAACAACCTCGCGATAGTTTGATGGATGAATGTCTTTTTTCATTTCTATATCTTTTTTATTATTACAAAGTTACGCGCCGCTGGTAAAGGCGACTTCTGTAATGGCGTGCAAATGTACGCATATTTTTCCATACGGCAAACATTTACGGAGTTTTTTTGTCGCAACGTTCGCAATATTAAAGGATAAGCGGATGCGAGAGGTGTCGCATCCGCTTGTCTTAGTCAAGCCGTGTTAGGGCTTATTTTTTTGCGTCGAGTTCGCGAAGGAGCTCGTCGACCGCAGCTTTCAGTTGTGCGTCCAAACCATTGGCAGCGTCCTCCGGAGAGTTCAGCACATAGATATCTGGCTCCAGTTGCGAGTTCTCAAGGTAATTTCCTTCCGCGGTGCGGTATCCGATAACCGGAGTGCCGAAAATCAGCGAAGAGTCCTGCAGACGTTCCCACCAAACGCTTGTCATGGTGCCAGGCACCGGAGCGCCGACAAGTTTGCCGAGACGCATGTGTTTGTATACCCAAGGCGTTCCATGAGCGTTGGAATAGTTGGCCTCGCCCTGCACCATGATTGAAGGTTTGTTCCATCGGCGGCTCGGCATGTCGCACGCTTCTCTTCCGCGGTACACCTGAGTGAGATATTTTGTTCCGCTGAACAGAATTTCGATATCTTCGTGGAGGCGTCCGCCACCATTGAAACGGGTGTCGATCACGATGCCCTCCTTCTTGTTGTATTTACCAAGCACGTCAGAGTACACTGTACGGAAACTGTTGTCGTCCATTGATTCGATATGTACGTATCCCAAGCGGCCGTTTGACCAGCGGTCCACGTCGGCGGCGCGTTGTTTGATCCATCGGCGGTAGAGCAAAGCACCGCAAGCGCCGTCAGAGATAGGTTTCACCACCTCGTCCCACTGCTTACCGCCATCGGAAAGCGAAATCAGCACCTTCTCGCTGGTCAGCCCGGCGAGCAGCGCATAGAAGTCGGTGTCGGCAGAAATTTCCTGTCCGTTGATTTTCTCGATAATGCATCCCTTCTTCACCTTTGAAGACGCGTTGTCGAAAGGACCTCCGGCAATCACCTCGTCGATTTTCACGCCCTTTCCTTCATACGAAAGGTCGTAGAACAGACCTAAGTTGGCAGTGGCTTCTCCACGGGCACCGGCACGGTATCTGCCACCCGTGTGCGACACGTTTAGCTCACCGAGCATTTCGCTGAGCAGCTCGGCAAAGTCTGCGTTGTTGTTGATGTGAGGCAGGAACTTGCGGTATGCAGCTGTCATCATCGGCCAGTCCACACCGTGCATGTCAGTGCGGTAGAAATGGCGGGCCTCCTGGCGGCAAACGTGGTCAAACATATATTCGCGTTCCTTTGCCAAATCCATCTTCATCTCAGCCTTGTAGCTGATGCGTTCCATCTTGTCGGAAGCCACGGTGAGTTTCTGCATTATGCGTGAGCCGAGAATGAAAATGCACTTGCCGTCTTTCTGCACGTCGAATTGAGCCGACGACGTGTCGAGTTTCTTCAGGCATTCAGTGCTCTTTTTGCGCAAGTCGAGTTTCCAAAGGTCGTAACCCTCCTCGAAAGCCGACAGGTAGTACAGGCTTTCTCCATCGGCATCGACGATGGCATCGGCAATTTCGGAAGAGTTTGGCGTGATGCGCACAATACGGTCCTCGATGCCGTCAAGTTGCACGTCGATGTCTTTTTTCTCTTCTTTCTTGTCAGCCTTCTTGTCGTCTTTCTTTTTGCCTTTTTTCTTGTCGGCGTCAGCCTTTTCTGCATTTTTCTTCTGCTCCTTTTCCAATTCCTTCTGCAATTCGTAATCCTCCTTGCTAAGTCGGAATTTGTCGTAGGCGTCCTTGTTCATAAACACAAGCATCACGTCGTTGAGCGAACCCCACGAAGCATGGCTGCGCATACCGTAGCGGTCTGTGAGGAAAAGCACAGCGTTTCCGTCGAGCACCCATCTTGGCTGCGAGCTGAAGTATCCGCTGCCAGTCAGGTTTACCGGCTTCTCCGATCCGTCAGCCTTTACGATAGCCACGTCGGAATAAGGGTCGTGTCCGTTGCCGATGATTTCAAGCGAGAACCATTTTCCGTCAGGCGACCAGGCGTAGTTGAAACCACCCATAAACCATTCCGAACCGTCGGTCACCTGCCTCACAGCTTTAGTGGCCACGTTGACCACCATAAGCCGGCATTCATCCTCGATGAAAGCCACCTCTTTTCCGTCGGGCGAGAATTTCGGATTCTGGCGGTCGGCGAGAGAGTCGGCGAGCAGCGGCTGCTCGTCGATTAGAGTTGCATTAGGGAAGTTGAGGTCGTCGGAGCGTTTTATGCGAGCCGTGTAAAGCCCCCAATGCCCGTTGCGTTCGCTGGCATATACGAGCGAACGGTTGTCGGCACCGAAGTCCACATCGGCCTCACCCTCCACTGTGTTGGTGATTTGTTTTGTTGTGCCATATTCCACCGATGTCACAAACACATTGCCGCGCACGGTGAAAGCCACCTGCTTGCCATCGGGCGACACGCTTGCCGAAGTAGCGCCGTTTGTGAACGACAGGCTTGACGGCAGGTCAACGTCGTCGCGCACAATGTCGATGTCGACGAGCGCCGGTTTCTCACCGTTTAGCTGAGTGTAGATGGCTCCGTCGTAGGTGTAGCACATCGTGCCGTTGTCGGCAACGCTGAGGAAGCGCACCGGGTGAGTGCTGAAGTCGGAAATCTTTGTCAATGCCGCCGGGTTTGCGAGCGGCATAGAGTATACGTTCATCGAGCCTCCATTGCGCTCACTGAGGAAATACACCGTGCTGCCGTCGGCCGACAAAGCCGGGCACAAATCCTCTCCGGCATGAGCCGTCAGGTTGGTGTGCTTGCCGGTTTTGGTGTCGTATGCCCAGATGTCGCGTGTCACGGACGACGTGTGATGTTTGCGCCATACGTCTTCATAGCCCTTGCGGTCCTGATATACAAACATGCTGCCGTCTTTGGCAAACGACAGGCATTCGGCAGGAGTAGGGAGAGCCTGCTCCTGCCGTCCGCCAGTGGCTGGCACTTTGTACAGTTCAAGCAACACGTCGGGGAACAGCGCACTTGCCGCAGGTTTCTGATTGTTGGCTGAGAAATAGACATATTTTCCATCGGGAGAGAAAGCCTCAGGCGCTTCACCTCCCGACTTTGTGGTCAGACGCACTGCCGAACCGCCGTCGGCATTCATAATAAACACATCGTTGTTGCCGTATCGGTCGCTGGCAAAAGCAATCTGCTTTCCGTCGGGCGACCATACAGGCACCGACTCGTATGAGTCGTGCGATGTTAGCCGCACGGCAGAGCCTCCAGTAGAGGCAACTTTGTAGATGTCGCCCTTGTAGCAGAATGCAATCTGCTTTCCGTCGGGCGAGATTTTTACATCGCGCATCCACAACGGAGTGGCGGCAAAGCCCACCGCAGCCGTTGACGCAACGATGATTGTTGCAAAAAGTTTTTTCATTTCTATTATTTTATTGTTTTGTTTGAATTTTCGCTCTTTCCCAGATGCAGTCGGGGATCATTCTCCATACCGCCACGAGCAAGCGGTATCGCCAGTCGATTGTTGCCACACGTTTTTTGCGGCGCAAGGCGTCGACAATCATCCGTGCGGTCTTTTCCGGGCGCATAAGCATCGGGTAGTTGCTCGACCGCAGCAGGTCGGTGTCGACAAATCCCGGACGGATGTCGGTGAACGTGATGTTGGCGCGAGTCATTGCCGACAGTTGCGCCAAGCATTGTATGTAAGTGTTTTGAAAGCGTTTTGTGGCAGAGTATGCCGGGGCGATGCCCAGCCCTTTAGTCCCGGCAATCGAGCTTACGGCGCCGATGTGTCCGCCACCATGGCTTTTCAGATAGTTGAATGCCGCATCGATCATACGGGTGAATCCCACAACGTTTGTTTCTGCCGTTGCGATTTCTATGCCCGGGTCGAGGTCGCGGTTCTGGTTTCCTATCCCAGAAACGAGCAGGATGGTGTCGACGCCGCCCATGCGCTCCGCCAAATCAACGAGCAGCCCGCCTGCGTTTTCGTCGGTCACGTCGATGCGTTGCCACACAACGTTGCCGCCTTCTTCGGCAAACTTGTGCAGCCTGTCCTCTCTGCGGCCAGCCACCCCTATGTTGACGCCCTCGCTCCGCATTATGCGTGCCACCTCAAGACCGATACCCGAAGTGGCGCCTACGATTATAGCATTTTTCATATTCATAAGCATTTTAAATAGTAAAATTACAACGTTTCCGGCATAGACCAAGACGCGTGATGCGTAATTAACAATCTTTAATCAGAAGGCGTGGCGAGGTGATGAAACCATTGGGTAAAAGAGTGTTGGATTAGATAATTTTAACAAAAAAGCACGCTGTAATTGTTGCGTGAAATAGATTTGAATTAATACATTTGCAATGTACGATAAATCTAACTCTCAATAAATCCGATAATGAAAAATACTTACAAAACCATTTTGCAGGAAATGAGTGAGCGTACGCTGAAGGCTGACACGCTTGAAGGCGACGCGCAATTGTTTGCTCTTCTTAGGCAGACAGCATGCGCTTCGGGCGATTTGCCCGCAATGGCGGATGTGGACAACGCCGTGCTTATGGCGGTGGAAAAATGTCGTGCTGAAAGAGGCGACGATGCCGCCTGCCGCTTATGGACGCTTTATGAGTACAGCAATGCCGGAGCGACCCTTGGCTGCGACTTTGCAACGGCGATGAGCAACGGCGACACGAGTTTTGCCGAGGCGATTTATTCGAAGGCGAAGCAACTGAGCGAGCAGTTGGCGGAAAAACGCGAGCTGCGCGATGCATTCGGCGCATTGTTCCGCCAGTTCTCAGCCGTGTCGTAGGATTTCAGTCCTTCAAGCAGGCGGTATGATTTTGACGCCGGTATGTAAGCAATAATATAGTGAATGTTTAATGCTATGAATTGATTTGTATTGCAGCTAACTTTTGTGGTGGCCTGCAACTAATTTTTGTGGTGTTTTGTTTCCTATATTAAAATTCGAAGTGCAAAAAGCAGACGGAATTTTGCTAATGCAGAAATTATTTGTAATATTGCACTTGCTTGTTTAATCTTCGAGTTGCCTTAGATGCAATAGAGCATAGCATTCAACTTTACAAGGCTAAAAAATATGAGTATGTATAAGAGGATATCGATAGTTATAGTATCATTATTAATGGCTATTCTTGGAAAAGCACATAGTGTCTCAGGTGTCGTAATAGACGAACAAACAAAAGAACCGCTTCTTGGTGTATATGTGACTCTGATAAATGATTCAGCAAAAGTACTTATGAGTTCCACGACAAATGGAAATGGCTGGTTCTCTCTTAAAGACCTGAACGTTACCGAAGCTTTTGTCGGTCTCAGCTATATGGGATATGAGTCGCAAAAAATCACTGTGAACATCAATGAAGGTGATTTGGATTTGGGAGAAATCAAATTATCACCTAAGAGTACTATGCTTGGTGAAGTGGTGGTCAGTGCTGACAATGTTATAGAAAAAGCCGACAAATATGTGCTGATTCCGACATTGGCGGAATTGAACAGAGCCTCGGAAACGCTGAATCTTTTGAGTGAAATGAAGGTTAAAATGCCGGGGTTACAAGTAAATGAGGCTCTTAAAAGAGTGTCTGTAGATGGTGGCGGTGTGGTATTTCAGGTGAATGGCAAAGAAGAGTCCTTATCAAAAGTACAGTCACTTAATCAACACGACATTTTAAGGATTGAGTACCGCAACACACCAGATATCAGATATGCTGACCGTGGAGTGTCAGGAGTTATCAACTTTATAATGAAACCTCGTCAGGAAGGCGGAACAATAATGGTGGAACTTGATGAAGCAGTTACATCGTTACGCTCTATTGCGACAATTGCGGGAACTTATTATTACAAGAAATCGGAATGGTCCATCAACTACGGCAACACTTGGCAAAAAAACACCAAGCAGTATTCTGATGCTCAAGAACAATACATAGGCAGAGAAAACATTATTTATCGCAATCAAATAGGGCAACCTTCTTCCATGAGAGATTTCAGTAACAATGTTTCTTTAGGCTATACATATATGTATGACTTGAATACAATGTTGGCGGCTCGTCTCAGTTTCCGAGCGTATGATGGGAACAACCGAAACTATAATATAATGGAGGAAATTATCGGTGATGCCAAGAGTAGATACGAAAAGTTCAATCCAAACAAGTCTAAATCACACTCTCCGACACTCGACCTATACTTCCGCAAAAATTTCAGCCAAACGCAATCTTTGGAACTAAATGCTATGGGTACGATTTCAAGTGGAGATTATTCAAGAGAAATGCACTATAAATATGACAGCGGAACTGATTTCAACCAAATAAATCTCACGAACAACGACAGTTGGGCTGCGGCATTAGAAGCTTTGTATTCCTTGAAAATCGGAAAGGTTGACACACGCTATGGCGTCAATTACAGACGGAACCACGCTGAAAACAAGTATTCAGAAAATGGCGCTGAGTTTACTCCCGACCGTCAGACAAGGGATAACCTCTACTTTTATGGGGATCTCGCAGGAAAATGGAACAAGTTGGGATATACTTTTAGCGTTGGCGGAAAATATTTTCATAATACCGGACTGTCTGGCAGTGAACATTACTTGAAGTTCAAAGCGTTAGGGACTCTCAATTTCAAGATAGACAAACATTGGAGTGCCAATTACCTCTATATGTACAGTCCGGATATGCCACCATTGTCGGCGATGAATGATGACGTACATACCATTGACGACATATCGCTACAAATGGGAAATTTATACATAAAGCCAAGCACCTACCAGCGACACCGCTTATACGTAAGGTATAATACCGGAAATTTCTATGCAACGGGATGGGGCAGCTACAGCCGCACAGACAATTCATTAAACTCTGTGTGGTATTACGATGATAACCCTTCAAGCAAGTATTACCAAATGTTTATCAACAAGACGGAAAATGGGAATTACACCGACAATATCAGTACGCAGTTGGATTTAAGTTATCAAAATCTGTTCAACCACCTCACATTGTCGGCATCTGTCGGTTGGGATAAATACAACGTGTCTGACAAGGCGGAGTACAACTCACTGAACAAGGTATGGGCAAGTATCAGCGCAAACGCCTACTTCGGGAATTGGACAGTCTATGCCAACTATACCGTTGCCCCACGTTACAGCCTTGACGGACGCACATTCTGCCGCGACATACGTTTTGATTATTTCGGAGCAAAATACAGGTGGAAAGATTTTTCGTTTGGAGCAAGAATGGTCAACGCATTCACAAAAAGAGGTTTCCAGCAGGAAACAGAGACCCCGTCAAAGGTACACCCAATTTCTAAAATATTCTATATAAAAGATTTCGCCAATATGGTAGAACTGAATATCGTTTACAGAATCAGTTTTGGCAAATCATATCAGCGAGCAAACCGCACTTTACAGAATAAAGGTATCGATACTGGGGTAAATGTTGAATACTAAAGTAATTTATTCGTATCGGCAATGCGGTAAGTCTGCAAAATTTATCATAGATGAAATCGGAGTGCATCCGTCAACCGTTTATCGAGAGCTCAAGCGCAACTGTAACAAGAAAGGCGGATATGCGCAATGAGATGGCGCAGGAACGGGGCGCATGGTAAAGAATGCCACCATCTCGCCAAAAGTCAAGTTCGAATGCCTGCAGCATCTGATTGTTGACCAATGGCCTCTTGAACAGATATTCGGAACGATGAAATGCAAGGGCGTGAGCGTCAGCCACACAACTGTCGATAAGTGGGTGGTCGAGGACAAGGCTGTAGGAGGGGCATTGTTCAAACAACTGTGCCACAATGGGCGCAAGAGATCTCCGTATAAAGGAGTCTCCGCCTGCAATATCCCCACCCGGACATCAATCAAAGACCGCCCGGCCGAGGTGTACGGCAAAAGATTCGGAGACTGGAAAATGAACTTGATTATTGGAAAGAATGGCTGTCAGGCAATTCTCGTTCTCGTAGAACGGTCTACAAGTTATGTTATTTCGTAATTTCGCACTTGCTTGTTTAATCTTCGTTTGGAATTTTTGCGGTGATGGGCAATAATCTGGCTCGGATTTATTCGGAGGAGGTCAAGTGATCAAAAGATAGGCTGCGGTTCGGGAAAGAAAATTGAGCAAGCTCTTTTTTTCCACCTTGCGCTATCTTTTGATAAGATAGGCTGCGGTTCGGAAGCGCAAAATCAAATAAATTTGTTTTGCTCTTCTCTCACCTTGCACTATCTTTGCACAATAATTAACAATGATATAAAACAAAAGATTTTGATGAAGCGGATTCTTGTTGCCGTGTTGTTACTGGCGGCATTTGTCGGGATAGGTAATTCCAAAAATTTCAGTGTTGTAGGAGTGGTTGTCGACTCGTTGGAAAATGAGCCGGTGCCGTATGCCACGCTTCGTGTAGACAAGCGCGGAGGAACAGAACCGACGCTCGGCATAAGCGGAGTCGACGGCGCGTTTGACGAGAAACTGGCTGAGCCGGGAGTTTATACGCTGACGGTAAGCGGCACAGGTATGCGTCAACGTTCCATTGAATTTGCGGTGGGCGACTCGGTGCGTGTGTGCAACCTCGGACGCGTGGCGCTTGTTTCCGGCGTTGAGCTTGAAGAGGTCAGCGTGGTGGCGCAGAAGCCTTTGGTGAAGGCTGATATCGACAAGATTACATATCGCGTTGAAGACGACCCCGAGGCGTTGTCGAAAACGGCTATCCAGATGCTTCGCAAGGTGCCTATGGTGACGGTCGACGGGCAGGACAACATAACGGTGAAAGGTTCGTCGAATTTCAAGGTCTATGTCAACGGCAAACCAAACACGATGATGAGCAACAACCCGAAGGAGGTGCTCCGCAGCCTGCCGGCAAGTTCGGTGAAGTCGATAGAGGTGATAACCGACCCCGGTGCCAAATATGACGCGGAGGGAGTGGGCGGAATCATAAACATCGTCACGCAGGGCTCAAGGATGCAGGGGTATAACCTTTCGGCCGGACTGACCGGCAGCAACAAAGGTCCGTCGGCCTATGCCTACGGTTCGGTCCAAGTTGGGAAATTCACGATGAGCGGCAACTATTCGTATAGTTATGAAAGCCGCAACAATAGTTCTTCGTCTGACTATGAGCGTGATGACTATGACTCTGACGGAAGAGTGAAACAGACATTACGCAGTGTCAGCCGCGCTGACGGCAGCCGCTCGCAGATGCACTATGGATCGCTGTCGGGCAGTTACGAGGCAGACTCGCTCAATCTTGTGACGTTCAGTTATGATTTCTACACATGGCGCGACAATAGCCACGGCACGTCGTCGTTCGTAATGCTTGATGCGGCACAGGTGCCGGTCTATTCCTACAATACGTTGGACAAAAGCTTGTTGAAATATGGCAGCCATTCGGTAGGCGTCGACTATCAGCATTCGTTCAAGAAGAAAGACGAGTTGCTGACAGTGTCGTATAAGTTTGACAAATCACCGAAGCGGACACAGACAGAAACAACGTATTCCGATGTGGTATCGGTGCCGTTTATCACATACGCTCAGGGACAGGACAACAAATCGCACACTGCGGAGCACACCGTGCAGGTCGACTATGTGAATCCCATCAACGAACACCATTATGTGGATGCGGGAATGAAGTTCATTGCGCGCAAAAATGCCAGCGACAGCCAGACGCTGCTGCTGGAGCAGGTTGACGGCTCCTTGCCGGGCGACGAAGACAGTTCGGTTGACTACAGCCAGCGTCAGAACATTGTGGCGGCATATGCGGATTATAATCTGAAAATACAGAAATTCGGGTTCAAGACGGGTGTGCGCTATGAGCATACGTTTATGAACGTGGAATATGAACGTCATCCCGACCGCAACTTCAGCAAGAATTTTGACGATGTGGTGCCGTCGGCGGCCATAAGCTACGGGCTTTCGGAGATGTCAAATATCCGCGTCGGCTACAATATGCGCTTGAACCGTCCGGGCATCAGTTTTCTTAATCCGTTCCGCATTTCGGCGACGCCCAACGATGTAAGCTACGGCAATCCGGACTTGTCGACGGAGAAGAGCCATAGCATCAGTTTGAGTTACAATATTTTCACTTCGAAGGTAAACCTCAATGCCGACGCGCGCTATAGTTTTGTCAACAATGGCGTGACGGGCTATTCGTTTGTCGACGAAGATGGCGTGCGCAACTCAACTTATGGAAACTATGTGCGCACGCAACGCACGTCGTTGTCGGTGTGGATGAGTTGGAACATCACTGATAAAACAAGCTTCATGTTGTCGGCAAGTGGCAGCTATGTTGATTTGCGGAGCAAAGAACTCGGTTCAAGCAACAGTGGTTTCGGTGGCAATCTTTATGCACAACTGCAGCAACGTTTGCCGTGGAAGCTGGATTTTACGGCTTACGGCGGATACGGCGCACCCTACATTTCGCTGCAAGGTCGGTCGGGCTCATATAATTTCTACGGACTTTCGCTCAACCGCTCATTCCTCAAAGAAGACCGTATGGAGGTATCTCTCTTTGCGAGCGACTTCTTTTCGGCATGGAAAAAATATTCAAGCACAACTGTCACCGACACTTATCGGCAGTTGTCGCATTACAAGGATTATGGATGCCGCTTCGGAGTCAGCCTGTCATGGAGGCTTGGCAGTATGAATGTAAACGTGAAACGCACGGAACGCTCAATCATCAACGACGACGTGATGAAGGGTGGCGGCAATGGCTCTGGTGGGCAACAAAAGAATTAAAAAATGCGGGTTGGTGCCATTTTTTACTGATTATTGCTAATTTTGCCTTGAAAAAACAACTTAGACAACAATGAACAGAATAGCATTGATAACGGGGGCTACGAGCGGAATCGGAGAGGCTTGTGCCCGTAAATTCGCCGGCAGCGGCTACGATTTGGTGCTGACCGGGCGCAATAAGGAAAAGTTGGAGGCTATGAAGGCTGAATTGGAAGGAGTGGAGGTGACTACGCTTGCTTTCGACGTGCGCGACCGCAAGGCGGCGCAGGAGGCTCTCGACAGCCTTACTGGACGTTGGCGCGACATTGACGTGCTGGTCAACAACGCCGGGCTTGCTCTCGGCCTTGACAAAGAATTTGAGGGCGACATCGATGAATGGTCAACAATGATCGACACCAATATCAAGGGATTGCTTACGATGACGCGCCTCGTTGTGCCACACATGGTGGAGCGCAACCACGGGCACGTAATCAACATAGGCAGCGTTGCGGGCGACCAGGCTTATGCCGGAGGCAATGTGTATTGCGCCACGAAGGCGGCTGTGAAGGCTCTTTCCGACGGCTTGCGCATCGACCTTGTCGACACCTGTGTGCGCGTCACCAACGTGAAGCCCGGACTTGTGGAAACCAATTTCAGCGTCACGCGTTTCCGTGGCGACAAGTCGAAAGCCGACAGCGTCTATGCCGGCATCCATCCGCTCAACGGCGACGACATAGCCGACGTGGTGCTGTATGCCGCCAACGCGCCGGAGCATGTGCAGATTGCCGAAGTGCTTGTGCTTGCCACTCATCAGGCAAACGGCTATACGTTCAGCAAGGACACGTCGCGCGTGGAGCATTTGTCGTGAGAATGAAAACCGAATATCAGAAAATGCTTGACGGCGAGGTGTATTCAGCCGTCGACAAGGAGCTGTTGGAGATGCTGAACCGCGTGAAGGATCTCTGCTGGGAATATAATCAGATACGACCAACGTTGATTAAGGAACGGAATCTGAAGCTCAGAGAAATATTGGGAAAGATGGACGACGACACATTTATCAACCAGCCTTTCTATTGCGACTATGGCAAGCACATCCGTGTGGGCAAGCGCTTTTTCGCAAATTTCGGGCTGACGGTGCTTGACGAGGCTTATGTGACCATCGGCGACGATTGCTTTATCGGACCGAATGTCGGGATATACACGGCTTGCCATGATGTCGACCCTGGAAAACGGAACTCCCGCGACGAGTGGGCGCGGCCGGTCAACATCGGCGACAACTGCTGGATTGGCGGTGGCGCAACTATCCTGCCTGGAGTGAGCATAGGGTCGGGATGCACCATAGGTGCCGGCAGCGTCGTGGTCCACGACATTCCTGACAACAGTGTCGCTGTCGGAAATCCGGCAAAGGTGGTGAAGAAATTGTAATTTAAAATATGAAAAATAGAAAAGGCGCCGTTGTGGCGCCTTTTCATTTTGGTGGGATTGCGAAGAAATATTTATTATTTCTTCTTTTTAGTTTCTTTCTTGATGCCGTCGCGAATCAGCAGAGCGTCGATTGTAGGCTCCTGACCGCGGAAACGCTTGTAGAGCACCATAGGGGCTTCTGTGCCGCCGCGGCTAAGCACGTTGTCCTTCCATGACTTGGCAATTTCAGGATTGAAGATTCCGTTGTCCTTGAAATATTGGAAAGCGTCGGCTTCGATGACCTCTGCCCACTTGTAGCTGTAGTAGCCTGCGGCATAACCGCCAGAGAAGATGTGGTTGAACTGCGGTGCCATGATGCATCCGTCAACGGCTGGGAACATCTGTACTTGCTTCATCGCCTCGCGTTCGAACGCGATAGGGTCGGTAACAGGCGCTGTCGTTGTGTGGTATGCCATGTCGAGGTAGCCGAAGCTGAGCTGGCGCAGGCAGGCATACGCCGCGCCGAATTGTGATGACTTGATCACCTTGTCGACAAGCTCCTGAGGAATAGCCTCGCCTGTCTGGTAGTGGCGTGCGAAACTGTCGAGGAATTCTTTTTGTGTCAAGAAGTTCTCGTTGAATTGCGACGGCACTTCCACAAAGTCGCGGTACACGTTGGTTCCCGACATTGATTGATATTTAGTCTGAGCGAGCAGGCTGTGCAGACCGTGTCCGAACTCATGGATGAACGTTTCCACCTCATAGAACGTAAGCAGGGAAGGCTTTGTTTCTGTAGGCTTTGTGAAATTCATTGTCAGAGTTACGTGCGGACGCTGGCTGACGCCGTCGACGATGCGCTCCGGGCGGAATTCAGTCATCCATGCGCCTGAACGCTTGGTATCGCGAGGGAAGAAGTCGGTGTAGAGCACACCGACGAAGTTGCCGTCGGCGTCGGTCACGTCAAACGACTTCACTTCCGGATGGTATACCGAATAGTTCTGGTTTTCGGTGAAGTGCAAGCCGTAGAGACGCGTTGCAAGACCGAACACACCTTTGATTACGTTGTTGAGCTCAAAGTAAGGACGGAGTTCCTCGTCATTGTAAGAGTACTTCTCGTTTTTCAGCTTGTTGGCATAGTATGAGTAGTCCCAGTTCTGGAGCTGGATTTTCTTGCCTTCGAGTTTCTGAGCATAGTCGGTCAGCTCTTTCAGCTCCTTTTTCCATGCCGGCTTGTAGGCGTCGCGCAGTTGATTGAGCAATTTGTAGACGTTGGCAGGAGTTTGCGCCATGGTGTCCTCAAGGCTGTAGTCGGCATACGTGTTGTAGCCAAGCAGTTTGGCGATCTCGTAGCGCACTTCGGCGATGCGGCTCAGGATTTTTGTGTTGTCAAATTCTCCGCCGACGCATTGCGTGTTGTATGCCTTGTACAGCTTCTCGCGCAGGTCGCGGCGTGAGGAGTATTTCATGAACGCCATGTATGTGGGCTGTTGCAGCGTGATAAGATACTGACCCTCTTTGCCTTTTTCCTTGGCGGCAAGAGCGGCAGCCTCCACCGTGCTTTCCGGCAGACCCGCAAGGTCGTCTTTTGTGAGCCACAATTCATACGCGGCAGTGCATTTCACCGTATTTTGCTCGAATTTGAGCGTCAGTTCCGACAATTCCGCCTGAAGCTTGCGATAAGCGTCGCGGTCGGCGCCCTCAAGGTTTGCACCGCTGCGGGCAAACGAGTCGTAGGTGTTTTTGAGCAGCGTTTTCTGCTCTGTGTTGAGGTCGAGTTTGTCGCGGTTTTCGTAGACCTCCTTTACGCGTTGCCACAACTTCTCGTTGAGAGAGATGTTTGCGCTGTGTTCAGCCAGTTTCGGGGCGATGCGCAGCGAAATCTGGTTCATTTCCTCGTCGCCGTCGGCCGACAGGATTGGATAGAATGTGAGCAGCGTGCGGTTGAGCATCTCTCCGGCATTCTCAAGCGCCTCGATAGTGTTTTCAAACGTAGGGCGCGAGCGCTGGTTGACGATAACCTCGATTTCGCGGTCTGCTTGTTTGATACCTGAATCGACTGCTTCCTCATAGAAACTCTTCTCGATTCTGTCGAACGGCACAACGTTGTGTGTCGTTTTGAATTCCTCAAAGAATATATTTTCAGCGTTTGTCATTATTGGTGCTGTAAATAATAATGGAATGATTAATGATTTGAAATTCATATTTTTATAATAACTGATGTTTTTGCAAATTTACTACATATTTTCCGAAGTGCCCAAACCTTTGTATCGGATTTTGTCGAATATCAGCGCGATGGTGAGTTTGTCCACACCGGCGTCGAGCAGGTAGTGGCGGTCGTCGTCAAGTGTTTTCAGCACCTCGCTGCCGCCTGATTTGTCAACGGCGTCCATATAGCTTGCCACGGCGTCTTTCACCTGTCCGCTGCACAGCAGGGCATGTCCGCGGTTGATGTAGTCGTTTGCGCCGGGCTGCTTGGCGATGATGCGGTTGTAGTAGTCCACACTTTGGCTGTAGTTTCCGATCAGGAACGAACACCAGGCGATGGGGCGCATTGTCCGTTCGCCTTTTGATGCCAGATAGTCCACTTTGAAGAAGTATTTCAACGCCTCCTCAATTCGTCCGCCTTCAAGCAGGCAGTTGGCAATATTGTTGGCAAGCGCCACATTGTCGGGCTGCAGCGCTTCCGCGCGTTTGTAGTTGGCGATGGCTTTCTCCGTATCGTTTACGGCCCTGTAGCAAAGAGCCAGATGCTTGAGGGTCCACACATCGTTGGGCTTGAGCAGCTCGACTTTCTCATAGTCGGCGGTGGCAAGCACGTATTGTTTCAGTTGCTCGTGGCAGTAGCCAGTCTTCTGATAGTCGGAGGCAGTAGGCGAGTCTTGTTTCAACACTTTGCCGAATGTCGACAGCGCGTCGGTGTAGCATTGCATGCTGAAATAAAACTCGGCAATCAGCCGCAGGCTTTTTGTGTCGGAAAGGGCGTCGCTGACAAACGGCACGTCAATAAGGTTGAGCCTTGTCGAGAACGGGTTGTAGAAATCGTTGCGGCTGCGAAACAGGTTGAAGAAGCGGTACAGGCTCTGCACATATTTGTTGGCGATGTTCTCCCGCTGCTTGTCGGGGTTGGGGAGACTGCCTGCCATTTCGTTGATGACCTGCTCCTGCTGCTCGTCGAATTGTGCCATCATCATCGAGCGATGCTGGTCGGGCATCGTGGCTACCGATAGGGCGAATGAGAATTTGTCGCTGTCGCAGAATGCACCTGTGCGGTCAACCATCGACAGCAACATGCTGCCGCTGTTGCCGGCAAACACGCGGAATATGCTCGAGTGGCGTGGTGTGAACGGAACAAACCAATTCGCCACGTCGTTGAAGAATGGAAAGCTCTTCAGTCTGGCGAACGAACTGAGAAACACGTCGCTGCCTTCAGCCTGCATGCGGCTCAGCTCCTGCATCTTGTCGGTGATGCCCGACTCGTTGAGCATTTCCTGCCAATCGGGGTTTTTTGCCATTTCTTCGATGTCGTCTGAGAACCCGTCGCGCATCTTGCGCCGCATCTCCGGACTTAGTTTCATCAGTTTAGGCACCAATTCGTCGCGCACCTTCTGACTGATTCTCTCAGTGGAGCGGCTGCGGATGAATTGCAGAAACACGGTCATGATGTCGCGGCGTCCGCGCTCGCTGTCGGCAATGTTGGCAATACGCAGTGAGATGGCGCTTGAGTGCTTTATGGTTTCGCGGTTGCAGTGCATGGCAATCAGCGCGCAGCACAGCGCTTTCATTGACAGCGATGCGTCGTTGAAAGCGTTTGCGGCATAGAGGTCGAGCAGCGACAGTAGAAGGTGCTCGCTGTAGTGCTCGAGCAGACTGAGCATTGTCGCCGCCATCGCCAATTCCTTTATTTCTGCCGTGGCGTCGGCGTCGGCAAACAGCTTGTCGAGCGTGCCGGCTTCGTTGGCGGTCACGGGAAAAGTGACCCATATATGCTTGAAAACAGCGTTGGCAGCTTTTTCTTTTTCCATTAGCAGTGTCCTCTCCTGGCCACTGTCGCGTTTGTCTGCCGGCAGCTCGTAGAACAATGCTGTCTTGTCGGCGCATTCGCGGTATGCCTCGAGCAGCGCCTCCAGACTTCTGGGGTACTTGCGCTCCATGCGCAGCGTCTCGTAGTATAGTTTAGGCGAGTTCTGCACTGTCAGCTCTTGTTCGGTAATGTCGGCAAGCTCCATCAGTTTTGCGGTGATGCCGTTGTGGATTTCCTCGCGTTGAGGGTCGTTGCATCCGTCTGCAACATAGCGGATCATATATTTGTATGACTCCTCCAGCTCGTCGAGCCGGTTGTTCAATTGCCAGTTTTGCAGCGTCTGTGCCGTCTGTCGCAGTTCGGCGAACGCCTCAGCAAGGCGTTTCTCTGAAAGCAGCGATTGAATGCTTTTTTTGTGGAAGTCGGTCATTGTCGTATATTGAATTTATTTGCGAATATACAAATAAAGAGCAAAAATCTTGCCATAAGTCATTGCAAAAGTTGGCGAGGTGTTGTCAGGATTTGGAGGAAATAGTAAATTTGCAGAAAAAATAGAATATGGTACTACAACGTTGGCAGACGGTTTATCTGCTTATTTCAGTGATAGCGATGGCTTTGGCGGCGGCATTCCCGGCGGTCGAGCCGTTGCGTGTTGCGCAGCCGGTGGTTGAATTGGGCGGCGCTGTCTTGGTGGCACGTGTGCTTGCCGCCGCAATTGCAGTGTTTTTGCTTGTCACAATCACTAAGTTTAAAAACCTGAAAATGCAGCAAATGCTGTGTTCTGTAGGCGTTCTGCTCATGTTGGCGGAAATTGCCGTTGTGGCTGGCGGATATTTTATGGCAGTTGTTGAGCCGAGATTCACGATGACAGCTCCGCTGCCTGTGCTTGCGCTTGCCTGCACGCTGATGGCGAAGAGCCGTATCCAAAAAGACTATAAAATCATCCACGATTGCGACCGTTTGCGTTAATGTATCGGTTTGAAAATCAGAAGAATGTGAAAATATTTCTGAAATATTTGGACTGATTGCTTTGTTTTTAGGAAATTAATGGTTACTTTTGCAGTCCGAAATACTGAATAATAACGAAATAAGATACAAAAATGAAAAGAACATTCCAACCTTCGAACAGAAAGAGAGTGAACAAACACGGTTTCCGTTTAAGAATGTCGACTGCCGACGGACGCAAGGTGCTTGCTCGCCGTCGTGCTAAAGGTCGTGCACGTCTGTCGGTTTCTCACTCTATCAATAAGTAATACTTTAATAGGGTTACGCAGAACGAATAGTTCCGTTGTCGTATTCTTGCGATGACGGTTCTTTTTGTGTGTATACACGTCTGGTCTTTTGCGCCTCTTTGCTTGCCGGCACTCCGGATTTCTCTGATTTTGAAATCTAAAAAAACGAATCCAAATCTTTAAAAATGGAAAAAGACAATCTTTTGTCGATAAAATGTGACATTTTGTTGGATTTATTTGGAATTGTGTTTACAAAGTGATAAATTTGCCGTCGAAAAGAGGTAGGATATATAGATTTTGAAAAAGGAGGTTTGAAAAATAGATGCAATGTCCAGGCAAAGCTTCTCTGGCAAATTCCAGATGTTTTGTCGGCAATTGGCATAGTTTGATAAGCGAATAGATTAAAAGAATTTTATTTCATATTGATTTGTTTTATGTGTGATGATCCCCGGGAGGCTGCGAAGTTTTTCGGGGTTTTTCGTGCAAAACTGTCAATTTGTCGGTAAAAACGCAGTTAAAATATCAAAAGTATTGTTTTTTGCAAGGTGTGTGTATTACTTTTGTGGTGATACAATGGTTTTAGGTTTGGATTTTTAAGTTTTGATTATGAAAAGGATGTTTGTTGTTCCAGCATTGTTGCTGGCAATGTCGGTGTCGTCGCAGGCGGAAACTTCGCTTGTGATGACTCGTGTTGATGGCGGAATGCAGGAGTTGCGTAATCTCTGTTTGGAAAGTGAACATTTCGACATACGTAAATGTTTTTTTACAATGGATGGCGATACGTTATATTGTATGGCAGTGTCGGTATAGTAGGCACTGCATTTGGCGGAGGCCGTCCTTGACAATGGCATTACAAGTGCAAGAAAATAAGATTTGTTTCATGTGTGAATTTTGGCATCTCGGAGGCTGTGAAGTTTCTGGGATGTTTTTTTATTGTGAAATTTTCAAAGGGCATATTTTGTTTGTAGTCGTCATTGGACTACCTTTGTATTGCTTATTTTTTAATCAGTGAAAAAATATAATCGATGAGAACAAGGATATTTATGCTGTTGCTGGCGGTGCTCGTGCTGGCAGGATGCGGTAGAGAGAAAAAAATCGAGTCGGAGCTGCTCGGCATAGAGGAGAAAGACGGATATACGCTGGTGACCGTGCGCGATCCGTGGAAGGCTGGACAGACACTTCACCGCTATGCGCTTGTGCCACGCGACAAGCCGCTTCCCGACGGGCTTCCCGATGCGACGGTGATAAAAGTGCCGTTGCGCTCGGCGGTGGTCTACAGTGATGTGTATGCCCGTCCGATTGTGGAGCTGGGCTGCGGAAATGCCATCGTCGGAGTGCTCGATGCACAGTATTTCAAGACACCCGAAGTGGTTGCCGGTTTGAAATCCGGAAAGATATCCGACTGCGGTTCGTCGATGTCGCCATCCACTGAACGTATCGTCAGTGCCGCGCCGGAGGCCATATTCCTGTCGCCGATGCAGAACAGCGGTTATGGAGCGATAGGCAATATGGGAATACCTATTGTTGAGATGGCAGACTATATGGAGTCCACGCCCCTTAACCGCGCACGCTGGATTGAGTTTATCGGACTGCTCTTCGGCAAGAGCGGCCAGGCAGCGAAGGTCTATGCTCAGGTGGCTAAGGATTATGCCGAGGTGAAGGCTGTTGCTCAGAAAGCCGACAAGCATCCCATGGTGATTTCAGAATATGCCATCAACGGAGTATGGTATGTGCCGGGAGGCAAAAGCTACAAGGCTTCGCTTTATGCCGATGCCGGCGCAGCATATCCATGGGCTGCCGACCAGTCGACTGGATCGTTGTCGCTCGACTTTCCGCAGGTGCTCGACAAGGCTCAGAAAGCCGACTTCTGGCTTGTCACCGTCTACGGACAGACGCTTGACCGCAAGTCAATGCTTGCGCTTTATCCGCACAACGACCGTTTCAGCGCGTTTTCCAATCATGGAGTCTATTATGTCGATTCCGCCACAAGCGGGATTTTTGAGGAAACACCGTTCCACCCCGAGCGTCTGCTTCGCGAATACGTGAAACTGTTTCATCCCGACTTGTTGCCTGACTACTCGTTGCAATATTATAAACCGATGGGGGATTGATAGATGGCACGTTTCCGTATAGTGACGGCTTTGCTCGTTTTTGCGATAGTCGCTCTCGCTTTGTCGCTTCTGCTTGTGGGCACAGTCGATGTGCCGGCTGTTGAGGTGTGGCGCATTCTGACCGGTCGTCCGTCAGACTATGAGCCGTGGAATTTTATAATATTCGAAAGTCGGCTGCCGCTTGTCGTCACGGCTGCGCTTGCCGGAGGTGCGCTCGCCGTGTCGGGACTGCTGTTGCAGACCCTGTTTGGCAACACTCTCGCCGACCCCTCGATTCTTGGCATCTCCACGGGGGCAAGTCTGGGTGCCGGATGCGCTATGCTTGCGTTCGGCAGCTCGTTTGCCACTGTACTTGGTGTCGCCGCTGGCGGATATGTAGCCACGCTTACCGGCGCATTTGTGGGAGCGATGGTTGTGATGGCTTTGCTGCTCGTTATGTCGAACGTTGTGAAGAGCAGCACGATGTTGCTGATTGTTGGTATCTTGATAGGTTATATCGCCTCGTCGGCAATCTCGTTGCTTAATTTCTTTGCCACAGAAGAGGGAGTGCATTCGTTTGTGATATGGGGACTTGGCAATTTCTCCGGAGTCACGCTCCGCCAATTGCCGGTTTTTGCTGCTGTTGTGGTTGTGGGGCTTGCCGCCTCGTTGCTGCTGATAAAGCCGCTCAACGCTTTGCTGCTGGGCAGGCGTTATGCTGAAAACCTTGGCGTCAACCTTCGCTCCACGCGCAATGTGCTGCTTGTGGTCACCGGACTGCTTACAGCCGTTGTCACGGCATTCTGCGGTCCTATAGGATTTATCGGACTTGTGGTGCCCCACGTGTCGCGTCTGCTGCTCCGCACGTCCGACCACTACCGGTTGATTCCAGTGGCTATTCTTGCCGGCGCGGTTGTGGCGATGGCGTGCACGCTGGTGAGTGTGTTGCCGATGGACAATGGTATGATTCCTATAAATGCAATCACGCCGATTGCCGGTGTGCCGGTGATACTTTACGTGATAATCAACCGCCGTAAGATATTCTATTTCAACTGACAGAGATGAAACGCTTGCTCGAAATTAAAAACGTGTCTGCCGGATATGTTGTGGACAAGAAGACAAATGTTGTGGTGGCTGACGCATGCCTGTCGCTTTGCGGCGGACAGCTTGTGAGTATGCTTGGCGCAAACGGTGCCGGCAAGTCAACCTTGCTGCGCACTATTGCCGGGACGCAGAGGCCGCTGCAGGGGGATGTGCTTGTCGATGGAAAATCGTTGAAATCAATGAGCCGCAAGGAGTTGGCCAAGATGGTGAGCGTCGTGTCGACCGACCGCACTCAAGCCGGCGGATTGACTGTTGAGGAACTTGTGGGACTCGGGCGTCAGCCTCACACGGGATTTCTCGGGCGTCTTGACAGCAGCGACCGTGAGATTGTGGCAGAGGCGATGGAGGCGGTGGGAATAAGCCATAAGGCTGAAAAATTTGTCGCCGAACTTTCCGACGGCGAGCGCCAGAAAGCGATGATTGCGCGCGCTGTGGCGCAGCAGACACCCGTAATCCTGCTCGATGAGCCTACCTCGTTTCTCGATGTGGCGAGCCGTGTCGACGTGTTGCAGCTGCTTCACCGTCTGGCTTACAACGAAGGCAAGGCCATACTGCTGTCGTCGCACGACGTTTCGTTGTCGTTGTCGCTCAGCGACCGCTTGTGGCTGCTTTTGCCAGGGGGCGTAATCGTTGACGGGCAGACGGAGGATTTGGTGCTTTCGGGACGGTTGGATGAACTGTTTCTGTCGCGCTCGGTGACCTTCGATATGCTGACAGGAGAGTTTGCCGCGGTGCTGCCTGCCGGACATAGGTCGGTGGCATTGCGTTGCAGCGACCCGTCGTTGAGTCATTGGGCAACAAATGCGTTGCTCCGCAGCGGTTATGCTGTGGGTGACGACGGCAAGGTGGAGGTGTCTGTTGTGTCAGCCACCGACATCAGCGTCGGCGGCAGGCGCTGCAGCTCATTTGCCGGGATGCTCGGCGCGCTTGAAGTGGAATCCTAAGCACACGTTGTCGTATTGTCGTGTCAGCCGCATAGCCATTTTAAACGTGGCGTTGTCGGCGTTGTCGGCAACCGCCGATACCAATCCGATAAGTTGTTTGACGTCGACGGTGAGCGTCATGCGGTTGCCGTCTTTCTGCAGATAAGCCTTCTGATTGCTGTAGGCAGCCGGAATGCGTACCTGCGATGAGTGGAGCGAAAGGTTGTAACTGTTGCCTGAAATCCTGTCAAGGCGTCCTTCCACGGGCACGTCGCGCACGAAGATGACAAAGGTGTTTTCGTCGGAAAACTCAATATGAGTGTCATCGAGCTGCAGTTGCTCATAGTAGGGTGTCAGTCGGTTTTCGGCGATGGCGGCCACGGCTTCCCCGCTGAGGTTGCCCACGGCATTGCCCGACTTTAGGTAGACCGCAGGTCCGGTCGCAAACCAGTTGGCTGCAATTGTGGCAGTGTCGGCAGTCGCTGGCTTGTCGGTCAGTGCCGACAGGTGTTCTTTGGCCTTCATCACATTCTCTTCGCCAATGTAGTCGTTCAGCACCTCGCCGTCGGAAATCCATATTTTATAGCCTCCGTAAGCGGCGGCGGCAAGCACGATGAGCAGTATAAGTTTTTTCATATCCGTCAGTTTGTATGTGCGAAGATAGGCAAAAAAAAGAAAAAAGAGTCTCCGTTGGGAAACTCTTTTCATAGAAGCTTGTGTGGAAGCTATTTTTTCATGCGGAAGCCGATGCAGATGTGGTCGTAGTTCGACAGCATCGATGTCACGGTGTTGATTGTCTTCAGGTCGCCTTTCTTTGCCACCGCCTGCACAATCGTCATCAGTTTCTTGACATCCATGGAAATCGACATCTCGTTGCCCACTTTCTGAACGTAGACCGTCATAGAGTGCTCGTCGTTGGTGAGTCCGGCGATGGTTGAGAGCAGTTGCATTTTAAACGTGCCGTCGCTGTTGGCTGTGAGTTTGCCCTTGATGGGTGCCTTCTTCACGGTGAGCGTGAAATTTCCTTCGGAGTCGAAAACACAGGAAGTGTTGAGCAGTCCCACCTTTTTGTAGTAGGGCTTGAGTTTGGCTTCGGCTGCAGTGGTCATAGCCGAACCGCCAGCCTGCTGGGCAATGTTGCCTGATTTCAGCACCAATGCCGGCCCGGTTGTCTTCCATGTGCCTTTGAGCTCGGCTATGGTCACTGTTTTGTTTTGTGCCACGGTCTCTTTTACCACATCTCCAAGACCGTTTAATAAATCTTTCAAATCCTGGGCTTCGACAGATGCCATGCAAACTGCTGTCATTGCCAAGCCGCAAACAAAAATCTTTGCTACTTTTTTCATCATAAATATGTTTCGTTCATACAAAGTTAGTCATGGGATGACAAAACCGGACAAAAAAATCGAAATAATAACAATCTTTATCGAAATTCTCGGCGAAGATGAGTAACTTTGCACATCTTATATAGAAATTGAAAATTATTGACAATATGAACGAATTAGCGTCGAAGTACAGCCCTGAGGAAGTAGAGGGAAAATGGTACGAATATTGGCTGAAACACGACTTGTTTAAGTCGACTCCCGACAGCCGGGAGCCGTATACAATCGTTATCCCGCCGCCAAATGTCACTGGTGTGCTCCATATGGGACACATGCTCAACAATACAATCCAAGACATCCTTATCCGCCGCGCGCGGATGGAGGGCAAGAACGCTCTATGGGTGCCGGGAACCGACCATGCGTCGATTGCAACGGAGGCGAAGGTGGTGGCGCGTCTTGCTTCGAAAGGTATAAAGAAGACCGACCTTACACGCGATGAGTTTCTTAAACATGCGTGGGAATGGAAAGAGGAGCATGGCGGCATCATCCTTGAGCAGCTGAAGAAACTTGGCGCTTCGTGCGACTGGAGCCGCACGGCGTTTACGATGGACGAGGTGCGCTCGAAGAGTGTGCTCCACGTGTTTGTCGACCTTTTCAACAAAGGCTTGATTTACCGTGGCGTGCGTATGGTCAATTGGGATCCTGCGGCGCAGACAGCTCTCAGCGACGAGGAGGTGGTCTACAAGGAAGAGCATGGCAAGCTCTACTACCTGCGTTATAAAATCGTGGGTGAGGACGGCTATGCAATTGTTGCCACAACACGTCCGGAAACGATTATGGGCGACACGGCGATGTGTATCAATCCCAACGACCCGAAAAACGCCCATCTGAAGGGCAAACGTGTGATTGTGCCTCTCGTTGGCCGTGAAATCCCTGTGATTGAGGATGACTATGTCGATGTTGAGTTCGGTACGGGTTGCTTGAAAGTGACTCCTGCTCACGATGTCAACGACTATATGCTCGGCGAGAAACACAACCTGAAGAGCATTGACATCTTCAACGACAACGGAACAATCAGCGAGGCTGCCGGACTTTATGTGGGTATGGACCGCTTTGCGGTGCGCGAGCAGATTGAGAAAGATCTCGCCGAGGCAGGGCTGCTCGAGAAGGTTGAGGCTTACACCAATAAGGTGGGCCACTCAGAACGCACAAACTCTGTGATCGAGCCGAAACTGTCGATGCAGTGGTTTCTTAAGATGGACGCGCTTGCAAAGCCGGCTCTCGATGCTGTGATGCAGGACGACATCAAGTTCCATCCGTCAAAGTTCAAGAACGTTTACCGTCATTGGATGACCAATATCAAGGATTGGTGTATCTCCCGTCAATTGTGGTGGGGACACCGCATCCCGGCATATTTCTTGCCGGAGGGCGGATATGTGGTTGCCGAGACAGTCGAGGAGGCTTTGCGCCTTGCTCAGGAAAAGACAGGCAACAAAGAGCTTAAGATTGAAGACCTGCGTCAGGATGAGGACGTGCTCGACACTTGGTTCTCGTCTTGGTTGTGGCCGATTTCTTTGTTCAACGGAATCCTTGACCCTGACAATGAGGAAATAAAATACTATTATCCAACAGCCGACCTCGTTACCGGTCCGGATATCATCTTCTTCTGGGTGGCACGTATGATTATGGCTGGCTACGAATACAAGAACGATATGCCGTTCCGCAATGTGTATTTCACAGGTATCGTGCGCGACAAGTTGGGACGTAAGATGTCGAAATCGCTTGGCAACTCGCCTGACCCGTTGATGCTTATCGAGAAGTTCGGCGCCGACGGAGTGCGTATGGGCTTGATGCTTGCAGCGCCTGCCGGAAACGACATTCTGTATGATGACTCTCTCTGTGAGCAGGGACGCAACTTCAACAATAAGATTTGGAATGCTTTCCGCCTTGTGAAAGGATGGGAGGTTGCCGACATCGAGCAGCCGGAGTATGCCAAAACTGCTGTGAAATGGTTTGAGGCAGTGCTCAACAAAACGCTTGCCGAGGTCGACGACTTGTTTGGCAAGTTCCGCTTGTCGGAGGCGTTGATGGCTGTCTATAAACTGTTCTGGGACGAATTCTCTTCGTGGTATCTTGAAATGGTGAAGCCAGCCTATGGAAAGCCTGTCGACCGTGCCACTTATGAGGCGACTCTCGGATTTTTCGACGCGTTGCTCCGTCTGCTGCACCCGTTCATGCCGTTTATCACCGAAGAACTTTGGCAACACATCGCCGAGCGCAAAGACGGCGAGAGCGTAATGACAGCATTGCTGCCTAAGGCTGGCGCGTTCAGCGAGCAGACGATCGCTGATATGGACGTTGCAAAGGACATCATCGCCGGTATCCGCACCGTGCGCTTGCAGAAAAACATTCCTAACAAGGAAGAACTTGAGTTGCAGGTGATGGGTGTGGGCAATGTGCCGGTAGAATCGATCATCAAGAAGCTTGCAAATCTGTCGGCAGTCGCAAATGTGTCGGAAAAAGATGCCACTGCAGCGGCGTTTATGGTAGGCACAACGGAATATGCCGTGCCTCTTGGCAACAACATCAACGTTGAGGAAGAACTGAAGAAGCTTGAGGCTGACCTTAAGTATCAGGAAGGATTCCTCCAGAGCGTGTTGAAGAAACTCAGCAACGAGAAATTCGTAAACAACGCTCCTGCCAAGGTTATCGAAATGGAACGTAAAAAGCAAGCCGACGCTGAGGCGAAGATTGCAACCCTCAAGGAAAGCATCGCCGCCCTGCAAGGCAAGTAAGAAAATATACTTATAAATAAAAAGAAGGCGCATTCTGTTGAAGAATGCGCCTTCTCTGCATATAGGCTGTACTGAAGGGTTTTAAATTTGCCGTTGAAAATGAATGACAACTTCCAAATTGGCATACGAAACGGCGTTTCCTGACGGCTTTGTGACGTCGGTCAATTATGTCGTTCCAGAAGAGCTGAGCGACATTGCCGAGAAACTGGAGGCTCTTGATGTGGAAGATGAGGATGCGGTGGCTGAGGTTCGGGTAAGGGAATAGAAGCTGGCGATTACACGTTTCGGTTTACCGTGGAGGACGGTTGTGAAAATTGCCCTATTGACGAGGCGGAGGAGCCCTTGCCGTTGACGGCGGCGGAGGCAATTCTTTATGGCGAATATCCAATCGAAGAAGTGTTTTCCGACTCATGCAATGAGCCGCTTGGCGAAGATTTTATCAATGACCTGGCAGAAAAGAAAGATTTTTGCGATGAATATGTCAATTATAGTTGCGGAGGCAGTTGCGACTAACTTGACTATTATTTTGATGCATGGAAATATATCATTGACCACATTATTTCAGGTCAGATAACAGAGTCCACGCTCGATTCATGGTTTGAATATTTTGACGAGTGCTATTATCAAGAGGAAACAACCGTCGAGAAATGGCACAAAGCTAATTGAGAATGGAGAATTTTCCATAAAATGCACAGACCATTTGCAGACATGCTGGACCACAGTCTGTGCTTTCCATTTGCAAACAAAGTTTAATCTTTCCCCAAATAAAAATTTAATAGTTAATATCTACCCCTCTTTCCACTCCGTCATTATTCAATGTGCGATTCACCTTCTTCTGCCTCTTGCCAAAGTCAAATCTGTAGGTTACTCCCAGCAATACCATATTTGCGTTATTTCTGATATTCTGAATGTATTTTTCGGGATGAACTTCTGAAATGGTAATTTTTTCAATTGTACTTCCTCGTTTTGTAAACAAGTTTACTCCCGTCGCAGAGAAATACCAGTTCTTATAATTGTACTGAAGTGTTATTGTATTCCAACGCTCAGCTGTGCTAAATATATTCCCAGATAAGTTATATCGTGGTTTGATTTCATAATTTGCTGACACCGGCCAATTTCCGAACGTAAAGTTCCCATTTATTGATGCATATATGCGATTTTTGGGATAGTGTTCATTTTCTAATTTGATATGATAATTATCCCACCCTAATTTGCCCTAAAATGTGGCAAATCCAAACAGATTTTGTACTGCCAAATTTAATTCAAGGTTTACTAAGTCATCATGATTTCCGTTTATTGGTCTACTTATGAATTTGTCATAATATGGACTTGAATCATCACTTATGTAATTATATACATAATAAATTGGATTAAAGGTTCTGCTATGAGCCAAAAAAGGAAATAAAAATATGGGCATGGCCAACCATCACGGTTGTTCATACCCATTAATGTCGATTATGATTTATTCAATAACAATAATTAATCCCGTCTATTTCAGTTTTCTGTAACCGTATGCCGCGTTATTTCCCAACTGCTCTTCGATACGGATAAGCTGGTTATACTTAGCCATACGGTCGGTGCGGCTCATCGAACCGGTCTTGATTTGACCAGAGTTTGTAGCCACAGCGATATCAGCGATGGTGGTGTCCTCTGTTTCACCAGAACGGTGTGATGTAACAGTTGTGTAGCCATGACGATGAGCCATCTCTATAGCATCCAAAGTCTCAGTAAGCGAGCCAATCTGGTTCACCTTGATAAGTATGGAGTTAGCAGCACCCATTCTGATGCCCTTCTCCAAGAACTTCACGTTGGTAACAAAGAGGTCGTCGCCGACCAACTGGCAACGGTCACCGATGGCAGACGTAAGCTTCACCCAGTTGTCCCAATCGTTCTCGTCAAGACCGTCCTCGATGGAATCGATAGGATATTTGGTAATCAGTTCTTCCAAGTACTTTATCTGCTCTGCAGCCGTGAGCTTCTTGCCGTTAGGATCCTTTTTCTTACCGTCCTTCAGCTGTCGATAATCATAATACCACTCACCGTTCTCCTGAACAGCAAACTCGCTGGCAGCGCAGTCCATGGCTATCTTGACATCCTTTCCCGGCTCATAACCGGCATCCTTGATTGCCTGGCAGATGCTCTCAAGCGCATCCTCTATGCCATTAAGCGCAGGAGCGAAACCGCCCTCGTCGCCGACGGCAGTAGAAAGGCCGCGACTCTTCAGGAGCTTTGCCAAGGCATGGAACACCTCTGCACCCATACGGATGGCCTCCTTCTCATTAGGAGCGCCCACAGGACGAATCATAAACTCCTGGAAAGCGATGGGCGCATCAGAGTGAGCACCACCGTTGATGATGTTCATCATAGGAACGGGGAGGGTGTAAGTGTTGCAGCCACCGATATAGCGATACAACGGGATATGGAGATACTCGGCTGCTGCATGAGCCACAGCAAGCGATACGCCAAGAATAGCATTGGCACCCAAGTTTGACTTGGTCTTAGTGCCATCCAGCTCCAACATCTTATTGTCGACAGCACGCTGCTCCAAGGCTGAGAAACCGACCAAAGCCGGTGCAATCACGTTATTCACATTCTCTACAGCCTTTAATACTCCCTTGCCACAATAGCGGCTCTTGTCGCCATCACGAAGTTCCAAAGCCTCATTCTCACCTGTTGAGGCACCAGACGGAACTGATGCACGGCCAGCAACGCCAGACTTTAATGAAACCTCAACCTCTACTGTAGGATTGCCACGAGAATCCAAGATTTCTCTTGCATGAACTTTTTCGATAATCATAATACAATAATATATTTAACTTTATAAAACTTTATATAAACCGCATGAACACAACACGGGGCGCATAAATACGATTTATTTACGGGTGTAAAAATAGTAATCATAAGAGAAACCACCAAATTCAGAGCATCCTCAAAAATAGGTATTTAGCAGAAAATACCTATATGTAAGTATGATATTGCATAACGATGAATATAGTTTTCTTACGGGATTAAACTTTCAGGCATGATCTGCGTCTAACACATAGATGATGTTTATAACATCTATCATAACTTAGATATTGTTTGTTTCTAGAAATATTTTGCTTATATGGTTGCTCGGGATGGAGACGCAAGAGCATGAATACTAAACACTTTGGCGAAGACATCACTTTTAGGTATTGCCCGACTCACAACGAAATTGTATCTTTACATCGTAACTAACAGATAAAAGATTATGACAGGAATGACAACAACAATAATCATTGGACTTCTGATTCCGCTATTGGGAACGATGCTTGGTTCGGCTTTCGTCTTCATGATGAAAGACGAGATGTCTGCGCGATTGCAAAAGTCGTTATTGGGCTTTGCCTCTGGAGTGATGGTAGCAGCGTCCGTATGGTCGTTGCTCATTCCCGCTATGGAGATGAAGGCTGACAGCGGCGCATGGTCGGTAGTGCCGGCAGCTGTGGGATTCATTATGGGCGTAGGTTTCCTGCTGCTTATTGACGAGCTGACACCCCACCTCCATATCGGAACCGACGAGCCTGAGGGCATACGCTCACACCTGTCAAAGACAGCTATGCTTGCACTTGCCGTAACCATCCACAATCTACCCGAAGGAATGGCTGTGGGCGTGGTGTTTGCAGGAGCCGAAAACGGCGCTTCGCATATCTCGTTAGCCGGAGCCATTTCTGTGTCATTGGGCATTGCCATTCAGAACATTCCCGAAGGCGCTATCATCTCAATGCCCATGCGTGCGGCAGGCAACAGCCGATGGAAGTCCTTCGTGTTAGGATCGCTGAGCGGAGTGGTAGAGCCTATAGGAGCCATAGCCGTTCTGCTGCTTGCCTCACTCATTATGCCCGCCCTCCCCTACATGCTCGCCTTTGCAGCAGGAGCCATGTTCTACGTAGTGGTGGAAGAACTGATACCAGAAGCCTCAGGCGGCCAGCACAGCAATCTCAGCACCATCGGCTTCGCCATAGGTTTCGTGCTGATGATGGTGCTGGATGTTGTGATGGGGTAATCTCTACATTTAGTTTATGCTTCTCTGTGAATGACATTTCCGTTGGCTTGGTGTGTGGCAAGTACCAGCACCTCGGCTATCTGGACGTGCTTCGAAGCTGAAGCGGCTGACAAGATGGGACCCGTACTCTTTGATTCCATCCACAAACGGACGGATAGAGAAGAAAGCATCAGCGACAACGATATCGGTGACCTTCAACAAATCCTTCTTGTAACGCTTGATGACCGCTATGTAATGTTGCACGAGAGTCATGTTGCGCAGTTTCAACTCTCCTGTAGATGGAGTCTGATGGGCGCGCAGCATCATGCAACTGTCGGCATAGACATCGACAAGAGCCAGTCCTATGATTTCAAGTCCATGCTTCATGGAACTTGCACAACCTGACCAGAAAGTACCGATATGCGGAGTCTTCTTGCCCGACTTGCTGATGTAGCTCGGATCGATAGCTATAGCCAATAGACCATCCATATTCAAGAAACGTCGGCATAGGGCAAGGTTGAATTCCAACCAGTCTATGCATTTCCATCGGAAGGCAGACTATTCGTAGAGTAGTGACAACTGGTCGACGGTCAGTTCCGCGCCGGTCGACACTGCAGTTTCCAGATAGTCGGAAGTCTTGATGTTGCGCGACTCCTCTTCGATTGAATAGGATGCGTGGTTTGACGATGCCACCATCAGTTTCAGGCGCGTTGCGCGCTTGTTGCGTATTGAGTAGACCACAGGCACGTTGAAGCGCGTGAACGACGTTGATGGTTTCAGATAGCCCACACCACGGCCAATTTCCACTTCTTTCCCGCCCTCGTCGTTGACAAGCGAGATGACCACAAGCCCTGTTTCCGAGGTGTCGTGATAGTCCTGCACGAATGTGTATATGCCGCTGACGGCGGTTGGACGGGAACGGAAGGCTATACCTTCATTATATGTCTCCAAGCCGGATTTGTCGACCGAGTAACTGCCGAGAAACAGTTTGCCGGCAGAGCGGTTTGCCAGGGTGGGAGCATAGGAGCTGTAGTAGTGCCTGTCGGTGCGCGCGTCGCGCGCCGGTTCAACTCCGTGCCAGCTCCATGCGGCGTTGCGCAGCCGCACGGCCCATTGCCCTGAGCCAGTTGACGGAATGATTTCTGTTGTAGGCACTTGGAACCATGTGTTTGAGGTTGAGGCAAACTTCGCGCACGTTTTTTTGTTTACGCTTGTCCACTTCTTCGGTTCGCTGACGATGATGTCGGCTTTGTTGTAGATTGGCATCCAGCTCGACAGGTTGGAATATTTGCCGCCACAGTTCACGTGCTTCATACTGATGGTTTCGTCAATGTCTTCAAAGTCGGCGTTGGGCAGTTTGAGAGCCGACTCTGTCGTCACTCCGAACCCATGGGAGTCGTTGCTGCCTGAGATTACGGCGATTTCGTAGGAAGTAGACGGGGTGAGCGTTTTTACCGTGACGCGGCGGTCGGCCACGTTGCGTTCGGTCACGGCAGGATGCCATCCGCCTCCGTTTGGTTTCACAAGGACGCCGATATAAGGAACAACTTCGCTAAGGTCGTCGCCATCGAACATCAGGTCGACTTGCGACGACCAGATGTTTTCTTGGCTGCACATCACTTTATATTCGGGCACGTCGCGCTCCACGGCGACAGGCTCCGTATATTTCAGGCCGTCGTTGTAAGAGGCTCTCACGAGAGTGGCACTTATGCCAGGAGCGAGAGGCAGGGTGGCGGTGTATCTGCCCACGGCTACGCGTTTGACGTTTGCGGCTGTCACTTCTTGCCATTGGTCAAGGCTTGACGGACCTTTCGTTTCAAAAGTTAGTTTGTCGGCAGGCAGGTCGCCGCTGCATTCAATCTCCAGCGCGACTTTGTCGGCGGAAGGGCGTATGGCGGCGGGCTGTATCAATGCGATTTTTACTGGGCGTATCTCCACTGTCAGCACCATTGGCGACAGCGCTACGCGTCCAGCCTCGTCGCGTGCCTGCAGAATGATTTTGTGCACGGTGGCAGCCCCGCTTTCGGAAGCGTGCATCCGGGCCACGATTGCCGACAGGTCGAGCGATGCGTTTGTCGCCCCCTTTTCAAGCCCTGTGGCAGTGATGCCCTGCGACGCAAGGGTGGCGGCGTCGGTGGCGGCAATGTCGGTCTCGGCAGTCCAGTAGTTGTCATCCATATTGTTGGATATGACTGTAAGATACAGATTTCTCAATCCTCCAGCCACGTTGATGTCAACACCGAGCCGTTTGTCTGGACTGTTGTATTCAAGCATGCTGTAGCTGTTGTCGTTGTCGAAGCCCACGGCAGTGATAGTAGGCGACTTGGTGGAGAACAGAGCGTCGTCGACCGTCAGCCGGTAAGGCGTAGATGCCGTGTGTTCATCGTACACGCATGTCAGGTTGTTGCCGTCGGCATCGAAGCGGAATTGATGGTGTGTCGCGGCATCGGCGGCAAAAGCATCGAATGGCTGCAGAGCCACTTTGCGCCCCGAAGCGTCGGCGATGGCAAGCTCGCAGCGCATGTTGCCGGGACGCAGACAGGCTGTCCGCTTTTCGCTGGTCGTGAAGTCCACATATTCTCCGGATGCAGTCTTTGCGCGCATCATGATGTTGTCCGCCAAATTTTTAGCCGCGTCGGTAAACGAAACCGACACAAGAGTCTGAGCCACACCGCATTTTATGTCGACCGTGGTTTCTTCATCCTCTTTCACGAAGTTTGGTTGTTCGGCAAAAAATGTCGGGGCAATGAATCCCTCTTGATCCTTGTCGCCGTAGCTGGCGGAAAAGATATATTCACCCACAGGCAATTTCTGCGATCCGCTCTCGAATTTGGCAAGAGAAGCCCACGACTTCACCGTCGCCGTGCGGCAATTCATGGCAGAGAGAGCCAAAGCGTCGGCAGAAGGGGCGTCGACGTCGATGCCCGCCGCTCCCGCCACAGGAGTGACGGAGGGGTCGACCGACAGCAGAAACCGCACGTCGCCGTATCCGGTCACCAATGGGTTTGGGTCGTTGCTGCATGCCGCAAGCAGCAGGCATATTGTCGCTTGTAAAAAAACTTTCTTAATCATAGACGCAAATTTAATGTTTTCTTTCTATTGCCGAAAGCGAAAGTGGGGTTACGGAACAATTTATGGAGCGTTTAGACTAAAATTTGCATATTCCGGCGATGCGTTGTAACTTCGTGGGCAAATCAACAAACAAACATATCTTATTCGAATGAAGAAACAAATTTTGACGGCTTTGTGCGCGGCGGTGCTGACGCTGCCGATGGCGCATGCCGAAAATCCGAAACAAGAATTCCGTGGAGCATGGATCCACACAGTGCATCAGAGCCAATATGCCAAAATGACAACAGATGAGACAAAGGCATACCTCTGCGACCAACTCGACAAACTTAAAGCCGCAGGCTGCAACGCCGTGCTTTTCCAGGTGCGTCCGAGCGCCGACGCTTTCTATCCGTCGGAACTGGAGCCGTGGAGCCGTTTCCTGACTGGCACTGCCGGCAAGGCCCCGTCGCCTTATTGGGACCCTCTGCAGTTTATGATTGAGGAATCTCATGCGCGCGGCATGGAGCTTCACGCATGGCTTAACCCGTATCGTGTGACGACATCGAAAAATGAGAAATTGCCAAAGAACCACATCTATTACAAGCATCCCGAGCGTTTCGTCGCTTACGACGGCAAACTTTATTTCGATCCAGGCTTGCCTGAAAACCGCAGTTTTATTGAGAGTGTGGTCAAAGACTTGATTACGCGCTACGACTTTGACGCCATCCATATGGATGACTATTTCTATCCTTATCCTGTGGATGGATTGGATTTCCCCGACAACAAGTCGTATAAGAAATATGGAGAGGGGATGGACCGCGGCGACTGGCGCCGTCATAATGTCGACTTGCTCATCGAGGGATTGCACGATGTGATTGAGGCGCAGAAGCCATGGGTGCGTTTGGGCATAAGTCCGTTCGGAATCTGGCGCAACAAGACGAGCGACCCGCGTGGCAGCGATACAAACGGATTTCAGAACTACGACGGCCTCTATGCCGACGTGTTGCTTTGGACGGAAAAAGGATGGGTGGACTATATGCTTCCCCAGCTTTACTGGACGCTTGAGAGGAAGGTGGCATCGTCGGAGAAACTGGCGTATTGGTGGAACGACAATGCTAACGGTCGCCATATGTATATCGGACAAAATGTGAAGACTACGATGGACACTCCAGATCTTGCCCCGTCGACCGACCCTACGCAGCTCGACCATAAAATCCGCCTGTCGCGTGAGCTGCCCAATATTCAGGGTAACTGCTGGTGGCCTGGGTATATGATCACAGCCAACTATAAGGGCGTGGCCGACTCGCTTGCCATGAATCAGCAGCGCACAGTGGCTCTCGTGCCCAACTATCCGTGGATCGACGACGTGAAGCCCGGCGAGGTCACTTCGCTCCGCCGCGACGGCGACCGCCTTCTTTGGAAGGCTCCGTCGACCGCCGACCCTATGCAGGAGGCGCGTGCCTATGTGGTCTATCGTTTTGACAAGGGCGTTGACGTTAACATCGACAACGCAGAGGCGATACAGTGTGTCACTTACAAGCCGGAATACGCTCTTGGCGCCGACCATGGCCATTTCACCTATGTGGTTACGGTGCTCGACCGTGCAAACAATGAAAGTGCTGTCGGGGAAGCTATAAATGTGAAGCAGTAGCGGCGCAAAAAATTGATAATGTGGTTTCAAGATTTTCGGTCGAAAATTTTGAAACCACATTTTTTATTTCTAAATTAGCAACCACAAATCTAACTCGCTATGACTGGAATAAGCAGAATGCTCGACTTTTTGACCGCGCTGAAGGTTAACAATGACCGCCAGTGGTTTGGTGTGCATAAAGAAGAGTATAACGACATCCGCCGTCAATGTTTGGAAGAGGTAGGCGTGCTGATTGCCGAAATAGAGCGTTTCGACCCGCATCTTGCCGGAGTCGCGCCAGAGCAATGCGTGTATCGCATCTATCGCGACATCCGTTTTTCAGCCGACAAATCGCCGTATAAGACCCATTTTGGCGTGGTGCTTGGTCACGGAGGTAAGAAATGCAAGGAGGCCGCCTACTATCTGCATATTGATCCCGACGGCTGCGCGTTTTTCAGTGGCGTGTGGTTTCCGGAAATGCCTGTGTTGCGCTTTCTGCGGCGCAACATCTACGATAATCTTGACGAATTTCTTGAGATTATAGACAGTCCTGCTTTCAAATCGGAATATCCCGGTCTGATAGGAGAAAGCCTGAAGACGTTGCCAAAAGGCTATCCGAAAGACTGTCCGCGCCCTGAAATTTTCAAAATGAAAGAATTCCTTGTGCAAAAAAAATATAAAAAATCATTGTTTGCAGCCGGAAATTGGCAGAAGCAAGTTGCAAAAGACGCTCAATTGGCAAAACCGTTCAACGATTTTTTGAATTATGCATTTGAAGAATTGCACACTCAATGATGGAGTGTGCGCAATATGGGGCGCGATTGCACAAAAAAGGCGATTCTGAGTAGTCGGAATTACACAAAAAAAGGTCGATTGTGCCAAAAATTAAATAGAACTAAATCCTTAAAAAGATTACATATTTTACTTTAAATTTGTAGCAATTAAACACAAGAACTATGGCTAAAATCAGAGGAGCAGTAGTGGTTAACGAAGAACGGTGCAAGGGGTGCAACCTATGTGTGGTGGCATGCCCCACAAAAACTTTGTCGTTACAGGCAAAGGAGGTGAACGACCGTGGCTACCACTTTGCCTACATGTCTAATCCCGACGCTTGCATCGGATGCGCAAGTTGTGCGTTGGTTTGTCCCGACGCTTGTATTGAAGTTTATAAAGTACGCGTAGATTAACAAATCGAAAAACGAATTTCACTATGGAAAAAGAAATAAGATTGATGAAAGGCAACGAGGCTCTTGCCATCGCGGCTATCCGCTATGGAGCCGATGCCTATTTCGGATATCCAATCACTCCGCAGTCGGAGGTGCTTGAAACGCTGATGGCAGAACAGCCGTGGGAAACCACGGGCATGGTTGTGCTTCAGGCAGAGAGTGAGGTGGCGTCGATCAATATGGTCTATGGCGCGGCAGGAACAGGCAAAGTGGTGCTGACGTCGTCGTCGAGTCCAGGCATCAGTTTGATGTGCGAAGGTTTGTCGTATATCGCAGCATCGGAATTGCCAGCCTTGGTTATCAACGTGAGCCGTGGCGGACCTGGACTTGGAACTATCCAGCCGTCGCAGGCTGACTATTTCCAGGCAACAAAAGGTGGTGGACACGGCGACTATCATTTCATCGTGCTGGCTCCGTCGTCGGTGCAGGAAATGTGTGATTTCGTTGGTCTCGGATGGGACTTGGCGTTCAAATACCGCACCCCGGCGATGATTCTTGCCGACGGTGTTGTCGGACAGATGATGGAGAAGGTGGTGCTTCCGCCGCAGCGTCCGCGTCTGACCGACGAGGAAGTGCGCAAACGTTGCCCATGGGCAGCCACAGGACGCACACCGGGACGTGCGCGCAACGTAATCACGTCGCTTGAACTTGACTCTGCAAAGATGGAGGAGAACAACCTTCGATTCCAGGCAACATACAAGAAAATTGAGGAAAACGAAGTGCGTTTCGAAGAGTATGCCGTTGACGATTGCGATTATCTCATCGTGGCATACGGCTCAATCGCGCGTATCAGCCAGAAAGCAGTGGAGATGGCACGCAAGGAAGGAATCAAAATCGGAATCCTCCGTCCAATCACGTTGTGGCCTTTCCCGTATGCAGAGGTTAAGCGTTTGGCAGAACGCACAAAAGGCGTGCTGACAGTGGAAATCAATGCCGGACAGATGGTTGAGGACGTGCGTCTCGCTGTCGACGGCGCAGTGAAAGTGAAACACTTCGGACGTTTGGGTGGCATCGTGCCTACGCCCGACGAGATTCTCGAAGCGTTCAAACAAAAAATCTATCAGAAATAACTAAAGCATTCCCGTCATGGACATCAACGATATTATCAAACCTGAGAATCTGGTTTATAAGAAACCGGCTTTGATGAACGACAATCACATGCACTATTGCCCTGGCTGCAGCCACGGTGTTGTTCATAAACTCGTAGCCGAACTGATTGAAGAAATGGGACTCGGAGACCGCGCTGTGGGCATTGCGCCTGTGGGTTGTGCCGTCTTCGCCTATAATTATATTGACATCGACTGGATTGAAGCTGCCCACGGACGTGCGCCTGCTATCGCTACTGCCGTAAACCGCTTGTATCCAGGTAACCTCGTTTTCACATATCAAGGCGACGGCGACTTGGCTGCCATCGGTACAGCCGAGACTATCCATGCCGCCAACCGCGGTGAGAACATTACAATCATCTTCATCAACAATGCAATCTACGGCATGACTGGCGGACAGATGGCCCCGACGACGCTGCTCGGCATGAAGACTGCCACAACGCCTTACGGACGACGTGTCGACCTGAATGGATATCCGTTTAAAATCAGCAACGTTCTGTCGCTGCTCGACGGCACTTGCTACGTGACGCGTCAGAGCGTGCACACTCCTGCTGCCGTGCGCAAGGCGAAGGCTGCCATCAAGAAGGCGTTCCAGAACACGCTCGACAAGAAGGGCACCTCGGTGGTGGAGATTGTCAGCACTTGCAACTCTGGCTGGAAAATGAGTCCGGTAGATGCCAACAAGTGGATGGAAGAGAATATGTTTGCCAATTACCCTATGGGCGACCTAAAAAATGAGTAGACGATGAAACACGAAATTATTATAGCCGGATTCGGCGGACAAGGTGTGCTGTCGATGGGCAAGATTCTTGCCTATTCGGGCTTGATGGAAGATAAGGAAGTGACATGGATGCCGGCTTACGGCCCTGAACAGCGTGGCGGCACGGCGAATGTGACCGTGATTCTAAGTGATGAGAAGATAAGCTCGCCGATTCTTAACGCTTTCGACATCGCTGTGGTGCTCAACCAGCAGAGCCTTGACAAGTTTGAGAGCAAGGTGAAGCCTGGCGGCATACTCATCTATGACAACTACGGCATTCATCGCGCTCCAACGCGCAAGGACATAAAGGTCTACAATGTTGCGGCTATGGACGCCACGTTGGAGATGAAAAATTCAAAAACGTACAATATGATTGTGCTCGGCGCGCTCTTGAAGGTGTGCCCGATGGTTACATTGGAAAGTGTGATAAAAGGCTTGAAGAAGTCGTTGCCTGAGCGCCATCATAAATTGATTCCTCTCAATGAGGAGGCTATCCGCAAGGGTATGTCGCTCATCAGCGAGTAGGATTGACGAGACTCGCACATTATTTGTGACCGGAACCATGCTTGCAGGCGTGGCTCCTATGAAACTGAGTTGATATCGGCATCCGTCACTTTTTGTGGCGGATGCTTCTTTTCTTGCAACAGATGGATTTATATTGTTTTTATATCCAGGATTCAAATAATTTCTACTGACCCGATACTTGCCCTGTTTTATCATAAGATTTAGAACCTAAGTTATACTTAGAATCTAATTCAGAACGAGGTCGCCAATCTATTGGTAATATGTCTTTTCCAGTTTGATATTTAGGTATTAGTTTCGGGGCAGTAAAGACCTTTTTCCTATCGCTGGGGCTGTCGGCTCTCGCCGGGTATGAAACCAGCAACCAGGGCGACAAGCTGCTGCTGGACGGGGCTACGCTGTTGGATAAGGACTGCTTCATCTACGGCGGTGCGCTCACGCTGGAACTGGAAACCTACCTGACCGACCGGGTGGTGCTGCTCGTCAATGCGAGGGAACGTATGCTGTTCGGCTCGGACATAGGCAAGTTCCACACGCAGGTAGGCATGGGACTGAAATTCATTATCAACTGACCGCTATATAATAATGTATATGAAGAATGTAATGTATAAAATCATTGTGGGCTGCTATATCGTGGCCGCCCTCGTGCTTGTAACCGCCTGTAATGACAGCTTGGACATTCAGCAGGCTTACCCGTTCACGGTGGAAACGCTGCCCGTACCCAAGAAACTGAAAGTGGGCGAAACAGCCGAAATACGCTGCCAACTGGTGCGTGGCGGTGACTACCAGCCTACAACCTACCAGATACGCTATTTCCAGCCTGACGGCAAAGGAAAGCTGGAAATGGATAACGGTACGGTGTTCCTGCCCAATGACCTGTACCCGCTGGAGAAAGAAACATTCCGGCTCTACTACACATCGGCATCGACCGACCAGCAGACGATTGACATCTATATCATCGACAGTTTCGGGCAGATGCAGCTCCTATCACTATCTTTCAATAGTGATAGGAGCGAAAACGAATAAACTGTTTTGAATGAATATGTTAATAAACACCCAGCAAAATATTGCTGGGTGTTTTATTTATGAGTAATTTTGTATCCGATAACCTATTTTGAGCTTATGGAAACAACAGATAATTGGTTTGATAAACTTCTGATGAAAAAACGATTTTATATAATTATAACACTTCTTTTTGTAGGCATGTTTGCCTATATCTTTAAATGGCAGCATATTATTCATTGGTTTGATAATGAATATGTTGTTAACCATGAACTTTTAGGAACATACGGAGACTTTATAGGTGGTGTGTTGGGAACTATATTTGCGCTTATAAGTATTCTAATATTAATTCGGACTTTCAACCAACAACGAGCTGTAACAGAAAAGAATAAAGAACAAATAGAAAATCAGCGATTTAATGATTTGTTTTTTGAGTTATTAAGATTATATCAATCAGAAATATCTGAATTATGTGGAACAATAGTGCGAGAAAGAGGCAATGAAAAAATAACCATAAATTATAATAATAAAGATTTTTTCGATTTTGAAAAAGAATTGTTACAACGAGCTTTTAAGCCAACCACATCCTATGAAGGAAATATAAGAGGTGCTATAAACTTATATATGTCATTCTATATTAAACATAGGACAAAAGTCGCTGCTTGTTTTAGAACTTTATATCGAATATATGATTTACTTGATAAATCAGATCTTAGAGGAAACATTAAAAATAGCTATCTTAAAATAATACGTGCTCAATTAACTGATAGCGAATTGTTCTTTATTAGGTATAATGCAATGACATATTATGGAGCTAATTTTATTAGTTATATAAATAAGTATAACATATTAAAACATCTTCCAGCTTTCGAATTACTGGAGTTCAAAGATTGGTGGAAAGACTTAAATAAAACCGAGCGCATGGGGATTAATATTGTATTTCATAACAGTACAAGACTTCTTAGAAAAATACTATTAAGGAAAGGAGCTAATATGGCATTTAAACCTTTTGACGAGCACTTGAAGTATAAGTTTGAAATTAGAACAACGAACAATTATGAAGTCAAAATAATATTACAGATTGATTATTCAAACGTTAATAGAACTATGGAATATAGAGGCTTTGAAAAATTTACAGAGAAAAAGATACAAGCTTTATTAGACTGTTACCTTAAAGAAGTATTTTTATATTCCAATTTTGAGAAATTTAATAATGAAGAAGATTTAGAATTTTACTCAGAGCCAATTAAAATTGATGGTCACATAACTACTATCAATAGTGGAGTTAGAAATAAGAAAGCAAAAGCATTAAAGGTCAAACAACTATAATAAATTCATTATTTCTAATATCATATTCACAAAGAAAGGTAGGGATGGCGGCAAATTGCCGCCATCCTTTATCAACTGATTTTAAGGTTCTTCATAGGTATATGTTTTTCTAACCACACCTTTACCTGTTCAAAGTTGTATTCTCCCGTTATGACCGCCGTATGGTCGTTTATGGCTACAAACCGGACACTTTCATAGCTGTTTACCCAGCCTTGCAGGGAACAGACACCCCACGTTGCAACATCTTCAAAAACACTGCGGTCTATTTCGCTGATTGGCTCGCCGAAAACTACCGTCATTATCTGAAAATCCGGTTTGTTCTCCAGCAGTTGCAAATGGTGCAACGTGCCGAACTCGTCAGTCTTGCGACCCCACGCCCAAACATCGTTATACAAATCATCGCCCCACTGGTGCGGGTGGTCGAAGCGGACTTTTACCCCCGTAGTGTGTTCGTTTTCCTCCGTGACCTCGATAACGCCCGTTACCATTAAGCCCGTAAAAATGCACTCGCAACGCCTGCCGATTAATTCTCTGTTTACTTCTGTCGTTTTCATATCCCTAAAATTTACTTGTTGTTACTATGTTCCTTTTTCGCTACCCACTCGTCACGCCTGCGGCGGCACTCGTCCAGCGTTTTATCCACTGTGGAAACAGTTTCCCGTCCGTGTGGCGGTAGTCGTACTGGTAAGATATCCGTCCCTTGAATGCGACCGGACGGTATTTTACAAACTTTTCCTCTCCCGGTGCTTGGGTGATGCTCACCCCGTTTCTGTTCAATGATTGCATGATATTCTGTTTTTTATTCGTTATATACTCAATAGGGAAAGCAACAGCAGGAAAAGCAGAGCCACGCACAACGCATAAAACGCCGGCAGGCAGACCCGGAGCAGGAAACAGGCGGCACGAAATACAAGATATGCCGTTACCGCCGTGATTGCTCTGGCTGTGCAGGCGAGCCGCCACACAAGGCAGAGCAGTACCGCTCGCCAAAGGATTGTATAAATGCTTTTCCTTTTCATCGCTTTAGTTTTTTTAGAGGGCAGGGCTTTGACACCCCGCTCGGATTGGTTGTTATGCTGCTCGGAACACAAAACCGTCATCAAACCAGTAATCGCACATAAAAAGGTCACGGGCAAACCTTTCATAATCGAAATATCTCTTGTTCTATATCAGTTCAATTTATATGGAAGATATATAGAACAAACTCAAAATCCTATTACTGACTATACATATAATGGATATTTGGAAAAGAGGCACTATAAAAGTTCAAATCAAATTTATATAACATACAACTCTAAACAATATACATTACATATAGGAGATCGGATATTGGACAAAATAAAGGCAGGAGAAATACCTAAGCTGTATTATTCTTCAAAAACAAATTATCTCTTTTTTGAAGATGATTACTTGCCTATTGGTTATGCTCAAGCCGCTTTACTTTTCACGATTATTTTTCCGACTATTAGGAATTATAGTATGGAGAAAAGAACTTGATAATGATATTCGTACAATGTAAGAGACACAAACTACATAAAATAGTAGCCAAAACAGAAGGAAAAGCAGGGAAATGAGGTTGAAACCGCAGAATCACATAAAAGAGGAATAAGATTTCATGTTTTCCACTCAGTTCAAACACTTTACGTATGGTAACGTAACGGCTTTAGCGAAAATTGTATTAATTTTGTGGATAAGAACTGGATTGATAGTGAGATGACCGACAAAGAATACCAGAAAATGATAGCCGATGCCAGACGTAGCGTGAGCCGTAAATATGGTTTTCGCCAAAGCTCTTATATCAACTTCAAGGTTGAGGGCGACTATTTTTTCTGTCTTTATTTTCTTTCCGATGAAGCCCGGCTTACTGTCAAGCCTATGTATGCCGATGATTTGTGGTGGAATATATGGGATGCCTCGGATAACAGGAAAGAACCTTTGAGCTTGCGTGGAACAGGAGCTTACTCTCTATCAGGGCAAATCCTAACTTCAGACGAGATAACGAAAGTTACAGACAAGGAGGAACTCACTGATATAATTGATGGAATGTTCAAAAATGCAACGGATGCAATATCAAAATTCATAATTGCCAATCCTAATGCAGACTCATTTTTCCCTGACGAGTCAAAAATGGATTATGACCCCGACCGACTGCTATATCTTATGACTCTTATTCATAATGGCAAAGAGGAAGATACTTTGGCAATTATCAAAGAAGCCCGCAAGAATAAACATAGATGTATTTTTCAGAGCGGAATGTTTAGCGATAGCTACACATATATCCGCCGTTGGTGCAACCGTGAACAAGTAACCATTCGAATAAGAAATGTATTTGCATACATTTTCAACAACATTGTTCAGATACGTGCATACGCATTGATGGCTCTGGGTAGAAACAACAAGAAAGACACCCTTCCCAGCGTTTATGATATCAGGCTTTTGGATGGTGGCATTGTGATGGCATTATGCTTTTCAATCATATTCCATTGGCATAATTGTACGTTGGCGTGGATTACACTTGCAGTTTATTTTATATGCGGGTGGTTCATGGACTTTGAAAAACGGAGTGAACGATATTATATCCGTTTCGGGAATTTACCCGATAAAACAAGACTTAGATGGAAAATCGGCATGTGGATTTTCGTAGTTACACTCTATATCTATTCATTCGCAATCTTATATTTTTTGAACTATGAAACTGACCGATAAACCATTATGGATAACAATACAATACATTTGTGTATTGTTCCTTTCCGTGTGTCTTTTAGGACTCATTGTAAGCGATTTGATATTCGTATGGGTGATTGCCATGTTCTTTTGGTTATTCATTCCTGCATTTATTGTTGCCTGCATATCATTTGTCTGTTCGCTAAGGTGCAATAGCAAACATAAGAAAATATTGTTGGGGTTGAATGGTGTAAATATTCTTTTGATTTCGTTCATATTTCTCAATCCGTTCAACAGATGTGATGCCGATATTATGGAAAGTCATTATACAGAATATGGCAGACGCATGGAGCAGATATATCGTAATCTTTACAATAAAATGACTCCCGGATGTTCCGTAGATATTGAATTTGAGCATGGCGATGTTTCTATCTTCCATTTCTCAAACAGCAGTGGTGAGATGAAATCCAATTGGGATCCGAGCGAGGAAAAGATAGATTCATTACTGATCCAAAGTGGTCTCGACAGAAATTCGTTAATATGGCTGAAGAAAGAGTTGGATGAAATAGGCTGTATTTCTATTTCCTTGCAGGCTATTCCTGACGCTCCTTTTTGTATCGGATTCCGTCGCATCGGTATGGGAAAGTATTACTATCAGATATATCATATACCGCTCTCCTCTGATGAACAAAAGAAAATCAATGAATCTGAAGCCTCTATTGTTTACTCACCTTTCGTAGTGTTTGAATATGCCGGAGGAGCTATAGGCTCTCAAAATTTTATCGGCAAAGATGAATACCTGAAAAAGAAAATGCAATTATATCATGAAATTGACCGATAGGCGATTTTGGAATGGAGATTTATAAGGGGATTCCTCCTCGTCCTCTTGTCGGTTCGACCGGAATGTAAGCGTTTTCTGTATTCATAAGCCAAATTTTAATGGTGTTATGCTGGAGCATATAATCTTTGTTTCAAGAGGCGCGTCCAATGACACGGCTCTTACCATGAGGGCAAGGACATGGGGAGAAATACTACCTTGTGAGTGTGGAGATTTCTCCCCGGTGCCGTCAAACGGTTTATCCTTAACTTGTAAAAACCGGAATTACCTTTGTGCTTGAAAGGAAAGATTATGGCTCAGTAGAAATTTATCCCCACTAAATTTCTACTGACCCCGAACTTTGACTGCCAAACCCTACATACAAGCCTTCACCTTGTTGGGGTGCCTATATAGAAAAAGCACCGTAATCTATTGATATACGGTGCTTTAATGCTGTTTTTGAAGGCTTTTGTGAAGTCCTTCGTTTTTGTTTCAGCGGAGAGACAGGCTCTCGAACCTATGCTTTCAAGAAATATCATAAAATTGCAAATCACTGATAATCATATACTATCTAAAGCGCAGAGTAAATCTAAATCTTTCTGAATATCTTTTGCTATTCCAAATATTGGGTGTATATTTGGGTGTAGAATTTCAAACGCACCCAATTATGAATATCAAACGTAACATCATTTTTGCATTGGAAAGCCGGAAAAAGAACGGTGTGCCAATCGTAGAGAACGTACCCATCCGTATGCGTGTCATATACGCAAGCCAACGCATCGAGTTTACAACAGGCTACCGGATTGACGTAGCCAAATGGGATGCCGACAAACAACGGGTAAAGAACGGATGCACCAACAAACTAAAACAAAGCGCATCCGAAATCAATGCGGACTTGCTGAAATATTATGCCGAGATTCAAAACGTGTTCAAGGAGTTTGAGGTACAGGAAACCATACCGACCACCCAACAGCTAAAGGATGCGTTCAACCTGCGGATGAAAGACACCAGCGAAGAGCAGCAGGAAGAAACACAAATAAGTTTTTGGGAAGTATTCGATGAGTTTGTAAAGGAGTGTGGCAATCAGAATAACTGGACGGCATCCACCTACGAGAAATTCTCAGCAGTGAAAAACCACCTCAAAGAGTTCAAGGAAGATGTAACCTTTGAATACTTCAACGAGTTCGGCTTGAACGAGTATGTAAATTTCCTGCGTGACAAAAAGGATATGAGGAACAGCACCATCGGCAAACAGATGGGATTCCTCAAATGGTTTCTGCGCTGGAGCTTCAAGAAAGGGCATCATCAGAATATTGCATACGACACTTTCAAGCCCAAATTGAAAACCACCTCTAAAAAGGTGATATTCCTGACTTGGGACGAATTGAACAGGCTGAAAGATTATCGGATACCGAAAGACAAACAATATCTGGAACGTGTCAGGGATGTTTTTCTGTTCTGTTGCTTCACAAGCCTGCGATATTCAGATGTTCGTAATCTGAAAAGAAGCGATGTGAAACCCGACCACATCGAAGTTACCACAGTCAAAACGGCAGACAGCCTGATAATTGAACTGAACGACCACAGTAAAACCATACTCGAAAAATACAAGGAAGTCCATTTTGAAAACCACATGGCACTGCCTGTTATCAGCAATCAGAAGATGAATGATTATCTGAAAGAACTGGGGGAACTGGCTGAAATCAACGAGCCTGTACGGGAAACATATTATAAAGGAAATGAACGTATAGATGAAGTCACCCCGAAATACGCATTATTAACCACCCATGCAGGAAGAAGAACATTCATCTGTAATGCGCTGGCTCTCGGTATTCCGGCACAAGTCGTGATGAAATGGACGGGGCACAGTGACTATAAAGCCATGAAACCCTATATTGACATAGCGGATGATATTAAGGCAAATGCCATGAACAAGTTTAACCAACTATAAAAGTATCAATCAGTTTCATAGATTATCAGCTATTTGAATTATATTTGCGACAACAATAAACATTAGAATGGAAAATAACAGAGAATATCATATAGGAAGAACGGACTTTGACGCATTTGTTCATGCCGTCGGTTCGGAAATAGAACAGGCGCAAGTCCGGCTGATTGCCGCAGCCAATGCGCAAATGCTGTTCCATTACTGGAAAATGGGCAACTATATCCTGTATCATCAGAACTTGCAAGGCTGGGGAAGCAAAATCATCAAGCAACTGGCAAAGGCTATCCGGTTCAATTACCCCGAAAAGAAAGGTTATTCGGAGCGTAACCTTACTTATATGTGCCAATTTGCACGGTCATATCCGTTGAACGTGCTACGAAGTTTCATTGATACAGACACAAGGCTGTCTGTTCCAAGCATACAGAATGTTACAGATGAAGTATTGAAACTGAACAACGGACAATTTACGCAGGAACTTACTGCGCAAATACAATCCGCTGATTGTCAATCTTTAGAAATTACGCAGGAAGTTCCTGCGCAAATTCAGGATGTGGAGAAAACAGTTTCTGCCATTTACAGGATGGAGATTAGGGAAATAGAAAAAGTTTTCCTGAAATCCCCTGTTGCCAAAATAAACTGGGCAAGCCAAATGGTCATACTTAACGGTTCGTTACCGTTAGGCATAGGATATTGGTATATGAAACAGGCTGTAGAAATGGGCTGGAGTAGCAATGTGCTGAAAATGCAAATTGAAAACAACCTATATAACAGACAAATCAACAACAACAAGGTAAACAATTTCACAGCCACACTTCCAGCACCACAAAGCGACCTTGCCAATTACCTATTGAAAGACCCGTACATCTTCGATTTGGCTGGAGCGAAAGAAAAGGCAGACGAAAGGGACATAGAAGAGCAGCTGGTAAAGCACGTTACCCGTTATTTGTTGGAAATGGGCAATGGTTTTGCCTTTGTCGCCCGGCAGAAGCATTTTCAAATAGGTAACAGTGATTTCTTTGCCGACTTGATTCTATATTCTATTCCGCTACACGCATACATTGTTGTAGAACTGAAAGCTACTCCATTCAAACCGGAGTATGCAGGGCAACTGAATTTCTACATCAATGTGGTGGATGACAAACTGAGGGGAAAAAATGACAACAAGACTATCGGGCTGTTGCTGTGCAAAGGAAAAGATGAGGTGGTAGCACAATACGCATTGACAGGCTACGACCAACCGATAGGCATCAGCGATTATCAACTGAGCAAGGCTATACCCGAAAACTTGAAATCAGCTTTGCCAAGTGTGGAAGAGGTGGAAGAAGAACTGGCATCTTTCCTTGACAAGGACAATAATCCCCAAAATTGAAGTCTATGGCAGGAGAAATAAACAAACTGATTCCCCAATATGGAGAACTCAATAGAATATATAATGATTGGGTAACCAATTATGCTTTTTCTTTTGACAAGCAGAAATTCATCACCGACTTTTACAGGCAGCACAATGATACAAAGGCTTTTGAAGCCGCTATCCTTGAACTGGTACTTGACAAGCAGAAAGAACAATACACATTGATTCTCAATAGTCTGAAAATCGAAATAGAAAAAAATATACGGGCTTATGAAACAAAACCGCTGAATGATGACGTCATAAAGCGTGTGTGTTTTCACTACGCAGACAGGCATAATTCTGCAATTAAAGACCAGTTGGAGATTACCACCAAGTTGCACGAGCCTTTGAATGACGCATACCACAGATATGATTTCATTGGTTTTCGGGAGCATACGGACGAAGAAGAAATACAGGCAGAAAAGGAATATGAACGCTGCAAGGCTGAATACGACAAGGAAAAGAAAGAATTGGATAAACTTTATGAACTGCAAAAGCAAGACAGGAAAGAGGCTTTTCAATATATAGAAAACCTTTCCGGCAATGTTTACCGCCTAAGTCTTCTTTTTATGGAAGTCCTAAAAAAGTACCTTCCTAATGATAGGGAAGAAAAACAGCAGGATGAACCAGTCAAGCAAAACGAACAAGAAGAAGTACAGAATAGCCCGGAGGGACAACATGAATATTTTGACATGAAGCAGCTTTCGCCCATTCATGAAACCTGTGTCGGGGAACAGTTCGAAGCCATTACCATAGCGGATTTCTATGCCAATATAAACCTGTACCCCTGCAAGAATAAACTAAAAATCAAGGCAAGGGAAAAGATACGGGTGTGTTACCTGATATTCCTGATGAGCGAGAAACTATCCAAGCAATACAGGGATGAATGGAGAAGCCAAATATTAAAATTGTTGGATATTGACGAGAGCTATTACAGGTCGAAATACAAAGAACCTGTTTCCGATTTTCCGAGTGACAGCAACCAGAAATTCGCAAAGGAAATGGAAAGCATATTCGGATAATTCGTGATATAACCTGACATTCTACGAAATTACCACTTTTACCACTCAAATTAATTTTTGAGTGGTATTTTTATTGTCTGATATTTAATGAGATAGCGCAGTATCCCATTTGTATTATCCACATCCTTACCACTTACAGCCATACCTAATTTTGCATCGTTCGAGAACAGAAATAACAGCCAGTGCGCAGGGCTGATTGTTTAACGACTAAATAGATTGGACGATGACAAATCTTCAAGAGTTATTATTAAAACCCGTCTGGCAGATGACAGGCGAAGAGTTCATATTTCTAAGCAAGTACGCTTCCAACCAAACGGAAGCGCAGCCACAGCCCGTTACGGACACAGAAAGAAAGTATGTGTACGGAATACTTGGCATTGCCAAATTGTTCGGGTGCAGTCTGCCTACCGCCAACCGTATAAAGAAAAGCGGAAAGATAGACAAAGCCATTACGCAAATAGGGCGCAAGATTATCGTGGATGCGGAACTTGCCCTTGAACTGGCTGGAAAGAAAACCGGAGGACGAAAATAACGGGAGGTGTACTTATGGATTATATGAAAGATATAAAAGAAATATCGGCGGAAGAAGCCGTAATCCTTTGGCAAGCCTCACGCCTGAGCCTGTCGAAAATCTATGAGAAAGCACCTGAGATTCTAAAAGTGCAAGGTTCGGTCATTGGTACACTGGGTAATTTCAGTGCATCAATCGGCAAAGCCAAAAGCAAAAAGACTTTCAATGTGTCGGCTATCGTGGCGGCAGCATTGAAGAATGGTACAGTGCTAAGATATGTGGCGGAACTACCCGAAGAGAAACGGAAAATCCTGTATGTGGACACGGAACAAAGTCCTTATCATTGTCTGAAAGTCATGAAACGTATTTTACGGATGGCTGGGCTTCCAGATGACAGGGACAATGAGCATCTGGAATTTCTTGCTTTGAGGAAATACACGCCCGAACAGCGTATCAGGATTGTAGAGCAGGCTATTTACAATACGCCTGACATAGGGCTTGTAATCATAGACGGCATCCGTGACATGGTATATGACATCAACAGCCCCGGTGAATCGACACGCATCATATCAAAGCTGATGCAGTGGACGGACGACAGGCAGATACATATCCACACGATACTCCACCAAAACAAGGGCGATGAGAACGCAAGGGGGCATATCGGTACGGAACTGAACAACAAGGCTGAAACTGTCCTTCTTGTGGAAAAGGACAAGAGCAATGGAGATATAAGCAATGTTTCAGCCATGCACATACGGGCAATGGACTTCGAGCCTTTTTCATTTCGCATCAATGACAATGCCATACCTGAACTGTTGGAGGGTTACAAGCCCGAAACCAAGAAACCGGGAAGACCGGAAGAGGAAAAGTTCGACCCTTACAGGCATATCACCGAACAGCAGCACCGCATCGCATTGGAAGCAGTTTTCGGGCTGAAAGAGGAATATGGCTACAAGGAACTGGAGGACACCTTAATTAAGACTTATGTGTCTGTGGGGGTAAAGTTGAACCACAAAAAGGCGGTATCGCTCATCACCATGCTTCGGAACAAACGAATGATAGTGCAGGAGAACGGCAGAAAGTACACGTTCATGCCCGACTTCCACTATTAGCCCACACCTTGCAATCGCTTCACTTTATTCCGGGGGTCTATATATTAGGGATAAAGCGAAGTGGTTGCGAAATGTGGCAAAACCGCTTCACTTTATTACCGTACTCTATATATACGAAAATAAAGTGAAGTGATTATACAGACCGTACTTCATAAAGAGGTACGGGCGAAAAGAGAAAATAAACCAATTCAACTATCATTAAACCTATCGTCTTATGGATATACAGACAGCGAAACAAATCAAAATAGCGGATTATCTGCACAGTTTAGGATTTTCACCCGTCAAACAACAGGGCATAAACCTGTGGTATAAGTCACCACTAAGGGAAGAAACGGAAGCATCGTTCAAGGTAAATACAGAACGTAACCAATGGTATGATTTTGCACTCGGCAAAGGTGGGAATATCATCGCACTGGCACAGGAACTTTATTGTTCCGACCATGTGCCTTACCTCTTGCAAAAAATCGAAGAACAGACACCCCGTATTCGCCCCGTGTCTTTTTCTTTTGGCAAGCAATCATCTTCCGAGCCAAGTTTTCAACAACTGGAGATTGTACCGCTTTCTTCTCCTGCCCTGCTTGCTTATTTGCAGGAAAGGGGAATAAACATTGCAATGGCGAAAAGAGAATGCAGTGAAGCGCACTTCACCCATAATGGCAAACGGTATTTCGCCATCGCCTTTCCCAATGTGTCGGGTGGGTATGAAATCCGCAACCAGTATTTCAAGGGATGCATCGCACCGAAAGAGATTTCTCATATCAAACAGCCGGGAACAGCGAGGGAAACATGTTATGTGTTTGAGGGATTTATGGACTATCTTTCATTTCTTACTTTGAGATTGGAGAATTGCCCGAAATATCCCGAACTGGACAGGCAAGATTATATGGTGTTGAACTCAGTAGCCAATGTTTCCAAAGCAATCTATCCGTTGGGAAGCTATGAGCGCATCCACTGTTTCTTTGACAATGACCGTGCAGGAATGGAAGCCATGCAGCAAATCTATAAGGAATACGGCAGGGACTTATACATCCGTGACGCTTCGCAGACATACAGCGGATGCAAGGACTTGAACGAATACTTACAGAAACAGACTGAAAGAAACAGGCAAGTTCAATCTGCAAAAGGGGTGCGCAGCCAACCACCGAAAAAGAAAAACGGCTTTCGGTTATAGCCCACTATAACTACACGCTTCGCTTTCGTAGTTGTGGGCTCTCCCGAGGGGATTAGGGCTTTGCCCTAATGACCCACTCAGGGCGTTTCTCCCCTAAGAACCCCGAGCAAAGAGTGCCCCTCTCTTTGCAATCTCCGCTTATGGGTTGCACCCCTAAGAACCCTGTGCGGTTATGAGCGGACAACAGAAGATTTCATCAACAATCCAAATCAAATTTTAAGAATATGGCAACAAAATCAAGCATACATATCAAACCCTGCAGAGTGACATCAAGCGGGGCTCATAACCGGAGAACTGCCGAGTACATGCGCAATATCGGCGAGTCCAGAATCTACATTGTACCCGAACTGACTTCCAATAACGAGCAGTGGATAAACCCGGGCTTCGGCAGTCCTGACCTGCAGGCGCACTATGACAGCATCAAACGGATGGTCAAGGAAAAGACCGGACGAGCGATGCAGGAAAAGGAGCGTGAGCGCAAGGGAAAGAATGGAAAGATTATAAAAGTGGCTGGATGTTCTCCAATCCGTGAGGGAGTATTGCTCATCAGACCAGATACAACACTGGCAGATGTACGAAAGTTTGGTGAGGAGTGCCAGAGACGCTGGGGTATTACACCGCTCCAAATCTTCCTGCATAAGGACGAGGGACACTGGCTTAGTGGACAACCCAAAACCGGGGATAGGGAGAGTTTCCAAGTCGGTGAAAAGTGGTTTAAGCCGAATTATCATGCCCATATCGTATTCGACTGGATGAACCACGACACGGGCAAGAGCCAAAAGCTCAATGATGACGATATGATGGAAATGCAGACTTTGGCATCTGACATCCTCTCCATGCAACGTGGGCAATCTAAATCCGAGACCGGAAAGGAACATTTGGAACGAAATGATTTCATCATTGAAAAGCAGAGAGCCGAACTGCAACGCATGGATGCTGCAAAACGGCACAAAGAAGAACAGATAGGTCTTGCTGAACAGGAACTGAAACAGGTGAAATCAGAAATACGCACTGACAAGCTAAAGAAAACAGCCACCAATGCAGCCACCGCCATAGCAAGCGGAGTTGGTTCTCTTTTCGGAAGTGGAAAGATGAAAGAGCTGGAGCGAACTAATGAAGATTTGCACCAAGAGATTGCCAAACGAGACAAAGGTATTGACACCCTCAAAATCCAAATGCAGGAAATGCAAGAGCGACATGGCAAACAGATACGCAATCTTCAGAGCATACACAACCAAGAACTTGAAGCCAAAGACAGGGAAATATCACGATTGAACACTCTGCTTGAAAAGGCATTCAAGTGGTTTCCGATGCTTAGAGAAATGTTGAGAATGGAAAAACTCTGCGCTGTCATTGGATTTACCAAAGATATGATAGATTGTCTTTTGACAAGGAAAGAAGCTATCCAATGTAATGGCAAGATTTATTCCGAGGAACATAGAAGAAAGTTTGAAATCAAAAACAACATCTTCAAGGTGGAGAAGAATCCGACCGATGATAGCAAACTTGTACTGACCATAAACAGGCAACCGATAAGCGAATGGTTCAAAGAGCAATGGGAGAAACTTCGGCAAGGTTTGCGACAACCAACGGAAGAACCAAGAAAAAGTAGAGGATTCAAGTTATAATAGAAAAAAAAGACAATATAAAAGCACTCTGATAGTTACGAAGTGCTTTTATATTGTATAAATTATATAATGTTTACCATTGAAGCTTCAAAGTAAACGCAACTTAAGGAATTGCCGAATTTTGTATTAATAAAGAATATACGACCTCTGATATATGCGCAACATATTGTGATGCTTGTGATTCATTACCCTTGAAATCCTTAACAAATATCGCTAAAGTATAGCAGACATTATTAGGCAGGCATATATAGGCAACATCATTGTGAGCTGCAAGAATACCATTTTCATTGACATAACCAGAACCCGTCTTATGTGCAATAGAAACCCTTTCTTTATCAAGAAGCGGAGCGACTATTCTATCTGTACCTGTCACACATTCTTTTAATGTATTCTTAATGAAACTTTGCTTCTCACCACTGACAATACTTTCGGTAAACAAACGGTTCATCAACATTGCGGCACCAAGAGGAGATGTATAATTAAAGTAAGCCCTATCGTGGTCAGCCGACATTTCCTCTTCTGTATAAGCTATCTGAAAACTTGAACGAGGAATAAGTGTGGCTATAAAACTGTCAGTTTGAGCAACATTGACCATATCTTTAAACATCAGATTGCTTGCATTATTATCACTTTGAGCAATAGTATAACGAAGTAAATCTCTCACGGTTAATGATATAACCAACTCGGAATAATCTTTCATCATAGGACTCCAAGTCTTTGAATCAAGTCTATTCCTATCTATCTTTACTAAGGTATCAAGTGAAATCCCTTTGTTATCAAAATCATTGCAAAGAGCTAATGCCTGATGAACCTTAAATACACTCATCATAGGATATACACTCTTATCATTAACTTTAACTGTATCTGTGTTATTAATAATAATTGCCACTCCAATTTCACCAGGACAAGCTGATACTATCCGAGAAATGCTATCAGTCAAAACATCTGTCAAAGGTGGATTTGTACTATTATTAGAAGTTGATTTAGAGAACAATAAAAAAACTAAAACTATGATACAAACTAAAGCTATACACAAAATTACAAGGCGTTTTCTTCTACTTTTTTTCATACTACGATTTTTAAACATTATATATTATCATGACAGACCCTGATTTATTATTTACTGCAAAGATACGAAATCTTACGGAAAATGAATTGGTTGTTTTTTTCGTTTGTTCTGTTTTTTATCAAATTATTTTCCGAGCGAATATGATTCGTCTTAAATAAAATAAAAACACGCAACTTTACATTCTTGGGTGTAAAATTGGGTGTTTGTTTTATAATTTGCTGATTTTCAGCGTTTATTGCGGAGAGAGAGGGATTCGAACCCCCGGAGGTTTGACCCTCAACGGTTTTCAAGACCGCCGCAATCGACCACTCTGCCATCTCTCCGAAAATCCGTCCGGCTTTAGTCGGACGATTTTCTGTATTTCTTCCGCGGAGAGGACGAGATTCGAACTCGTGGTAGAGAATAACCCCTACGACAGTTTAGCAAACTGTTGGTTTCAGCCACTCACCCACCTCTCCAGTGGTTCGCTTTTGCGAGTGCAAAGATATATCAGATATTTCAGTCTGCCAAATTTTTTGAGATGTTTTTTGCAGTTATTTTTCATAATATATGCAAGTCGTTGTCTGTCAGCGGTGGTTGCGGAACGTTGTGGTTGCGGAGTTTTGCAATGCGGCAAATTTTAAGTATGTTTGCATATGCATCTCGGCAGAGCAGGCCCAATCAAGTATGGATGCTTTGCGCTCGATTTGCACTGTCTTATGGTGAAAAATAAGGATATGGGAGAAACTGCGATATCATTGGTGGAGTTCAATCGGCGCATCGGCGGCTTGCTGCACGATGCGTCGGTGCAGCGGTGCTGGGTTGTGGCAGAGACAAGCGACGTGCGTCAGAGCGGCGGTCACTGCTATCTTGAGTTGGTGCAGAAGGATGCACAGACGGGGCAGACGCTTGCCCGTATGCGTGGCATTGTCTGGGCGAGTGTGTATGCCCGTCTGCGTTGTGAGTTTGAGAGAGCCACGGGGCAGCCGTTTGCGTCGGGAATGAATGTGATGGTTGAGGTCAGTGCCAATTTCCATGAGCAGTACGGGCTGTCGGTGGTGATAACCGGCATCAATCCCACTTATACGCTCGGCGACATGGCCCGTCAGCGGCTGGAGATACTCAACCGGCTGAGGAGCGAGGGCATAATTGATATGAACAAGCAGTTGCCGTGGGCCGACGTTGCTCAGCGTGTTGCTGTGATTTCTGCCGCTGGCGCTGCCGGATATGGCGATTTTATGAATCAGCTTCACAACAACCCGTCGGGCATCAAGTTCTACACGTGTCTTTTCCCGGCGGTGATGCAGGGGCAGAGCACGGTGACGTCGGTCATCGCCGCTTTGGAGCGCATCAACGACTATGCCGATCTTTTCGACTGTGTGGTGATAATCCGTGGTGGCGGCTCGACGAGCGATTTGAATTCGTTCGACAACTATGACCTTGCTGCCAACGTAGCGCAGTTTCCGTTGCCGGTGATATGCGGCATCGGGCACGACCGCGACAATACGGTGGTCGACTCGGTGGCGTCGGTGAGGGTGAAGACGCCCACGGCTGCCGCAGAATGGCTGCTCGACCGCGCGCAGTCGGCTCTCGACCATGTCAACGCACTCACAGATATGGTGGTCGACTCTGCCACGCAGATGCTTTCGGGCGCGCGTCAGCAGCTGGCATATTTCACAAGCGGCATTCCGTTGATGGCCGACAACATCGTGGTGCGCCACCGCGCACGTCTTCAGCAGATTGCCGCGGCGATACCTGTTGTCGCTGCCCGGCGCATCGACGGCGCGGGCAAGGATTTGGCGTTTGCCTCACAACGGGTGGCAATGGCGGCACGGCAGTGTGTGGCTAACGAGCGGCAGCGCGTGACGGGGCTTGAGAAGCAGGTCGAGCTGCTGTCGCCCGACCGCGTGTTGCGCCGTGGCTATTCGCTGACGCTTCGCGACGGACATGTGGTCACCTCTGCCTCGTCGCTCCGTGCCGGCGACAGTCTCGTCACCCGCTTTGCCGACGGCGAGCGAACGTCGGTGGTGGAGTGAGACAGTGCTATCTCCTGGGCGCACGGGGTTATCTGACGATGACTTTGGTGGTGCCGAAGATGTAGAGCCCGGGCTGGAAGTCGCTGTATGTGGCAATGCCGGGCTGCACGTCAAGGATGCGGTAGAGTTGACCCGCTACCGTTACCACATTCAGTCTTGTTGCCATCGTGCTCTCGATGCGCACGCGCTGGTTGCCGATTGCGCGAACGGTTATATGGTCTTCTGTCTGTATGTCATCCTCGTTCTCTTCCATGTCGGGCATAATGTTGTCGGCATTCTGTTCGGCGATGTTGATCACCGAAGTGTAGTCGTAACGGGCGTTTGACCTCGTTGCCGTCGGCGACATATATGTGCGGAACGGCGTCACTGTCGACAGTGATGAAGCATCGTCGAAAGCCGTGCCGCTGTCGTTCATTCCATATACATTGCCGTTGCTCACATTGATGGCGGAGAAAGTGCCGAGATGATAGTATTTTCCGCCTACCATAGTTGCCATGCCTTTTGTGATTGGGATTGTTATTGCGCCGTACGACGTGTCGCCGGTGTGGTTGTCGCCGTAGGCGTTGAATGTCACGGTCTGAGCGTCTTCCCAAGCCCCGAAAATATCGTTGTAGAACGCACTTGAGAGGTCGAACTCATAGTAGCGCGCACCAGGGAAGCGCACGATGTAGGGCACCTCGCCTGCAAGACGCAGGTAGTCGGGGTAATTGTGGGCTGTCGCATAGTATGGGTTGGCATACTGGTTGTAGAGTTTGTCGGCGTAGTTGTCGACGAAGAACGTGTTTGCAAAAGTGTAGGAAACACCATTTGTCAAGGCATTGCCCGAAGCGTCGGTAGGGGAGAACAAGGCTGCACCAGGACGTTGGAACACTGCCGACGGCACATTTCCCTCGGTGGCAATCGACGTCAGTCCGCGTAGCCAATATTCATGGTGTAGTGAGTGGATGTTCTGACTTGGGTTGTCGGTTTCCGTGTCCGACGGCGAGCCGTAGAAATGCGTTATCTCGCCGTTGAGCGACGCGGCGACCTTGTCGACGGTGAACGGCAGGCAGATGCCTTCCCATGCGCCTTTGCTGTCCTCGGCATAGTGCAATGGCCGGCGCACATACCATGCGCGGTCGTTGACGTTGAAGGCGATGGGCACGCAGAGATTGTTGTTGTTGCAAGTCTCTCCATCTCCGTTCTCGTTGTCGGGAGTGCGCTCCACGAGGTGTAACAGAGTGGTGCTGTAGCCGTCGATGCCTTTGGTTATATGGTGTCCGTTTATCAAAGCCTCTCTTGTAGTCTCGTTGTAGTTGAGAGCCTTTTCCACCACGTCGCAGGCCTCGTTGCCTGTTGCCTCGTCATTATCGGCGGTGTAGACAAGTAGATTCTGCGTTATGCCGGCGTCTTCTTTCACAACGAAGTCGTTGAAACGGCTGGCGTTGTCGTCTATAGGAGGGTAGAAGATGCCACCGACTGTTTCCGTCGCTGCAGGAAGGTCGTGCAGGCAAGTGAAGTCGACAGCCGTGGTCGCGGAATCGTGCACGTAGGTGCTCATAGTGATTGAGCCATTGTTGTAGGCGTTGTAGTGGAACGCGTCGAGCGTCGTGTCGCCGTAGTAGGCGGCGGTGCGGTACACGCGGTTGCTCATATAGCTGTTCTGGTGCGAAGCGATATCGCGTGGGTAGTTGTCGGGGTTGTGCTGAAGCGACTGTCCCCAGAAGAGGAAGTCGTTCATCGGCTCGGTGCCGCTGTTGTTGGCGTTGAACAGAGGCGTGTAGACAACAGGCGTCGGGATGCTGCCGTCGGCGTTGTATTTTACGCGCGGCGCGTCGAGCGGATGCGTCTTGTCGTGACGGGTCTCCACCTGTTCGTAGTTGGGGGTGTCGCCACCCTTTCCGATACGCAGATATGTGATGCCGGTGTTTTTGCCGGTGATGGCATCCGTGCGGCACGCATACTGATAGTCGCCGTTGGCATAGTAGGCTGACACGTATTTCAGAATCTCGTTGTCGGCGTCAGCCTCAGTGCTTGATGTTGTCGCCGCGTCGCGGTGGCGAGCGCGTAGATAGTACTCGTTGAGGTCGTATGCCACCCGTCCAAGTCGGAAATCCTCCGTGGTGTAGCCCTTGTAGGGAGAGCCGTCCCAGCGATAGACCACAGGCGTCGATCCGCTTTTGCCCGATGCCGGCGCATACTCGAAGCAGCAGTGGTAGTTTCCGATTTTGCCGTCGGCAGTCAAGTTGGATATTTTTCCGGAAGCAAGTCCGAGGTTATAGATATTGCCAGAGCTTTCGATGTTGTTGAAAAGAGATTTTCCCGAAGGGATGCCGCTGATCACGTGACCGTCGCCATGCAGTATTCCCGCGAAGTCGGAAATGTAGTATCCGCCCTTGTCGGTTGCTTCCAGAGCAATGTCGTTCTGCAGGAAGAACTGAGCTTTTGCGCCATAGCGCGGAGCGTTGCTGTCAGTTCCGATAGAGTCGACGAAAGCGACAAATGCAGAGAGGTCGCTCTTGTCGGAAATGTAGATTCGCGGTTCCGGCAACGGGTCTGATTCCGTAGTGTCAAGGCTTTCCTCATTGACGCGGGTTATCGCCTCGGCAAGATGCAGGTTTATACTAGCCTTGTGGGGATCCATGCGGTGGTAGTTGTGCACGACAAACTTGTCGGCGTCGTGCATGCCCACTTCCAGGATGTCGTTGAGTCCCGTTATCGAGACACCGAGTTGAATGCCGTAGCCGTTCATATAGTAATAAACAGGGACGTCGAGAAGGTCGTCGGTCTTGTCGTAGTGACAGCCCGCAAACAGACCTTTGCCATTTTCATCGGCTTGGTTGAAAGTGTCGTAGCCTGTTGCCACGTTGTTGCTGATATTTTCTTTAGTCCACGGCGTGGTGTCTTTAAACTCCCACTTGCCGTCGGCTCCCATTTGCCGCTTTCCGATGCGCCAGTAGTAGCCGTTGACCGCAAACGACTGGTCTGCGCTGACCACGATGTTGTCTTTGGTTACGCGCACCATCTCGCCTGGCAGCGCGCAGTTTCCGATAGTGATTTGTCCGCTGACGGTTGGTCCCTGCACATATTCGATTGTCAGATAGATTGTGTAGGTGTATTCGCGCGGAACGTAGTATACCGTCGGGTTGCTCTCGTCGATTATTACATCGGAGATGTTTTCAACCTTTTCATACTTTTTGTTGACGGTGTTGTATGTGAAGAGGTTGTCAATCTTCACAAACTCTTCGGTCTGAGGCTGGTAGTAGGTGTTGTCGGCGTCGAGGTTGCCCGATTCCACCAGCTCGTAGCCTGTTTCGGTCTTCTTGTAGAATTTACCCGTGTTGGTGTATATCGGCTTGTTGTCGGTCTCACTGACATATTCCTCGTAGGCTGGCGCCTTCAGCACGAGCGTTGCCATACTCTTTCTGCCGAGGTGCTTGTCGAAGTAGTCGGGCTCAACGTAGTTTGTGTTGTCGACCATGTCCACCAGACGGAACGAAATCTTGGCATCCTCCTTCAGCCCTGCGGGCAGCGAGTTGTTGAAAAGGGTGGCTTCGTCGTCGCCCTTTTCTCTCATCGACAGCAGTGCGGCAAAGCCTTTCGACGCCTTGTCGGGATCGTCGATGGAGGTTGCGCCTGAGAAGTTGTTGCTCTCCGCGCCGCCGACATATAGTTTGTAGCCTCCGGCAACCGCGTCGGAATAGTATGTCTTGTCGGTTTCGTCGGTCTCGGTTCCTGTGAGATAGTTTCGATATTCCAGGTCGCTTGAGTATTGGCTCTTGTCGTCGGGATGGCCGCTGCGCATCTTCCAGTTGAAGATGCTTATAGGCTGGGTGCTCTTCAATCCGGCGAGAACGGTGAGTCCGTCCTTGTTGTCGCTGTCGAATTCGAGTGGATTCTCTTTCGACGACTTGAACGTGTATCCGGAGATGTTGACATTGTAGTAATAATGGAATCCGGTGACATACCAATAGTGAACCTTCACGTCGTCGACCGTCTTGTCCGATCCGGGCGCGGTGATGGCATGGTATCCTGTCGGGAAACAGTCGTCGACGATGTATCGGCCCTTGTGGTATGGGAACACAAAGTTGCCGGTGGTCTCGAGGAAGTCCTCCTCGTGGGAGTCGCCGTCATGCCGCTTGTGATTGTTGTCGGCATACACATAGCCTCCGCCCTCATCCTCGCGGACGTTGATAAGATTCATTTCCACAACGCCGTAGATTGGGCCGTACAGATTGTTTTCCACCACTTTTTTACGGTCGGAGTCGTAAGTTTCATGACAAAGTTGAATCTTCATTGCGTATCCCGAAGCGATGCCGATCATGTTCATCGCCGTTCCGTCGTTTCGTTTCTGGAACTCTCCGAACGGATCCTCGGCGTCTTCCTTGTCCTTGTTGGCGTTATAGTCGTCGATGTAGTGCTGCTTGACGCCCTGGTACGACATTCCGGCAAAGGCAGTGTTGTCGGTAGAGGCGGCGGCAAGCTGACCGTTGCGGTTGCGCCACATCCCGCTGTTGAAATCCACATTCGACGTGATTGCGCTTACATAGAGGATATTGTTTGAGAATCCCATGTAATTGCGGGCTTTCGTGCTGTATCTGAAGTCCGTGTTGTTGTCGGGCTTCGCTTCCAGATTTCCATTGCTGTCAAATCGGATGTCGTTTGCCACCATCTTGATTTCTCCGACACGGGCGATGGAGTAGGGCGTCTTGTCGACATTGTTAACCGTATAGTCGCGGGCGCCGAGCAGCGAGAAGCAGTTGTCCTCCAGGCGGATGATGTCGAGCCGCTGGAATGTGTTCAGAATCTTCGGATTGTCGATGGTGTGTCCGGCAAATCCATATCCTGTCAGGTCGGCGCTGCGGAGACCCTGGGCATACGACAGGTGTCCGTCGCCGAAGATGCCTCCCTCGCTGTCGTATTCGTAGAACTCATTTTCTCTGATTCCCTCAAGTCCCGACGGCGGCGTTGCGCCCGATTTGAAGAAATATTTGTCCTGCAGCGAGATGTAGCGGTATGTGTATATGCCGTTGGCGGCATCGTCGTCGCTGGCATAGTGCTTGTAGTAATAGCCGTATAGGTCGGTGCCGTCGGGCAGTTGCACCGGTCTGATGTCCTGGTGGGAGATGGTGATATGTTCACTGTCCTTGTTGTCGCCGACAAGTACAAGCGTGTTGCCGCAGAATCCAGCCGTAGAGCCGCCGGGCAACAAGTTAAGATCATCGCCGTTGCCGTTGGCGATTATGGCATAGTCGAGATTGTATTTGTCGGTTAGTTTCAGCACGGTTGTGTTGTTGGCTAATACCGAGCCTTGAGCCACCGAATATCCGCCGCCATAGACAGCCTCGTCAATGGTGATGTTGACGTTTTCCCAGCCCACCGACGGTGCGGCGGAAACTATCTTCTTGAAGTAGTGGGCGCGGTTTGCGTCGGTAATCGTGTCGCGCATGCCGTTGCCGTTGTCGATAGCCACGATGTCTTCGTAGACGCCCTGCGATATCCACTCGTCATTAAGCAGATATATGTGCTGCTTGATGGCAGGTGTCTTTTCCTTTCCGTTGTCGTTCTCGACTCCAAGATTCTTCCGGTCGGCGCGTTTAAGCTCATATCTGCCTCGGACATGGTTTTGGCGGTTGGTCGAGTAGTAGGTTGGATATCCCACAATCACCTGAGTGGAGCCATACACATAGCCCGAATACGAGCCGCCCGTGACGGCGCGGAATATGTGGCCGTTGAGTATCTTGATAGTCGAGTAGCCCACCACGTTGCCCTGCTGGCCTCCGCCGTAGACGAAGTTGGCAGAGACGCCCAGACCTTCCGGATTGCTGTCGGGGTCGACCACGCCGCAAGGCAGAAACTTGTTGCCGTCCATTTTTGGCTCGGAGCATTTCACCGATTCGCCGATTGTCACGTTTGCGATTCCGTAGATGTAGCTTTCCATACCGTATCCGGCACCGTAAACGTTGAGTGCTGAATATTCGGCAGACTTGACCAGCAGTTCGTTCGACTTCTCCAGTTTGTCCTTGTCCTTTCCAGCCAGCATGTCGCTCTGCAGGTTGATGAGGACGTCGCCAACGATTGTTCCGCTCTTGAAGCATCCGCCATACACATTTCCGCCGACGTATGCGCCGTTTTTCTCTTTAGGCATAAACTTGTTGCGGATGTTGAGTTTGATGAACGGATATTCAGAGTCGGCATCGCCGAGCAGATATCCGCCCATGTGCTTGGCCTTGCCTTTGTAGTCGTAGTTGGTGTTGTTGCAACCGCCCACAATCTTGTCGGTTATGGTCAGTCCCTCAGGGAATGTGTATTCAAGCACATTTCCGATTTTTCCGCTTGTCTTCGGCAACACGTTCATATTACCGCGGTTTCCGCCGCAGCAGAACGTGCCGATTACACAGTCGGTCAGCCCCTCTCCGGTCTCGCTGCCGTTCCATTTGAGCGAGCCTTGTATGTTGGTCTCCACCGGTTGGAAGTAGAGGTCGAGTAGGTACGGATACACAATCGGACGTTTGCTTTTTTCCGTAGGGAGATACACTGTGCTGATGTTTGCGTTTTCGGAGTCGTTGATCCAGTCGATAGGCTCAGCAAAATCCAGCTCCTGAGTGTAGTCGTTGATGTCGCCGTTCAGTTTCTGGAACATATTCATGAAGTCGTTGTCCTCCGACTTCACAAACAGCTCCTCGCCGTTGCATCCCATAAACACGCCGCCGATACGTACGTGGTTCCCGATGTTGACGCTGATGTCGCCGACAGACTTGTCGGTATCTTCCGACGCCCCGTAGGCAAGCAGCTTCTGCACGGTTGCTGAGTTGCCGCCGCCATACACGTTTCCGTCGATGCGTACCGTGTCTGATGTCGACACACCCTGGATGTTGATGCTCACTTTGTTGGTCAGCGGACGCCATGAGTTGATGTTCACCATCTTCACCGCATCGCTTGTGGCTCTGGACTGCGTCATGTTCTCGCGCATAGGCACGGTGTAGACCAACGGCACCGTCTCGGAGTCGGGGTCGTTGGGATTGATGGGATAATACTCGTTGACCGTCACATTCTTGTTTCCGTTTCGGTCGGTGGCATACAGGTAGTTTCCGTTGCCTGCGCCATACACGTCGCCAAACAGATGGCCGCCGTAGATGTTGATGGTGGTTCCTGTGCCGCCGTTGTCCATGAAGTAGCCATTCTTGTTCAGTCCCACGTTGACATATCCCGACACGTCGTTGCCGCCATACACGTTGCCATGAATGAAAATGTCGGCATTGCTGTAGGTATGGGGACTTGTAGCCGGCTTGTTGTCGCCAATTCTCACAGTCGTGCTCTTAAGCACATCGCCCATAAATCCGCCTCCGAAAATGTCGTGGCAGTCGATGGCCTTCAGCTCCACGTCGGTTGAGTTGACTGAACTGTAGGTGCCTCCTCCGAACACACGACGGCAGAATACGCCACCGGAGCCCACGATGTGCGTGTCGCCGACCACTTTGCCGGAATATCCGCCACCGATGATGTCCATCACCGAGTAGCCGTTGAAAAAGTGCTTGTATTCCTCGCCTTTCACGATGTCGATGCCTTCGAGGATGCTTCCTCGTCCTTCCATTTCCACGTTCACATACGTGTCGCCCATCACGATGGCATTTTCGCCGAATCCTCCGCCGAACACGCTGAATTGCGGTGTGCCGATTTTTTCGTAGATTTCTTTCCACTCAATGCTTTCAAAGAAATTCTTGCCGGTGTCACGTCCAGCCACCATCTCTGTGCTGTTGTAAAGGAGTCCCTTTGTCATGGTGAGATAGGAGTTGTTGCCCACAACGCATGCTATGTTTCCGCCACCGTAAATATTGTGGTCCACTTTGAACTTACGTGCTTTAGGGTCGTACTGCGGAGAGTAAATCGTTCCGTCTACGATGCTGGCAGGACTCCATGTGCGTGCCTGCACATCCCATAATGCATGTGCCTGCACATTGCCTCCAAGAATCAGCAGGTTGGTGTTGCCGGTTACGTCGGCAGATGTCACCGCCACGCTTTCGCTGCTATTCTCAGTAATGGTTTCGACGCTTCCCAGACCACCTCCGTGAGCGCTTTGTCCAAACCATCCGTCGTAGATTGTCAGCAGGGTGTTGCCATACACTGTGCCGTTCTGGCAGCCGCCATAGAAGCGTTCCATGAGAGTGGGGTAGTTGTCGATGTCAACGGGATGCGCCATGTTGGCGTCATCGTTTGGAGAGAGATATTCTTTCGTTGCGTCGTCCCAATAGGGGTAGTGCATCACCGGGCGGTCGATGATGAGGCACGAGTTGCCGTAAACGCCTCCGAGACTCTTGCTGTCGGCACACTCCCTGACAGAACGTCCTCTGCCGCCTGCAAACACCTGCGACATCAAGGATCCGCCACGGATGTTTACGAGAGTGGTGCGGTTTGTCGGGGATAGATAGTTGTCGCGGGTGAACACCGCAGCGTCGGCTTTTTTGCTGCCTACATTCGCCAAGTCTCCGCCGCCGTAGACTCTGCCGAATATCAATGTGCGTTCAATCAGTCCGAGGCCATTGCGGTATTTGAACATTTTGCCATAGATGTGCACTTCGGTTTTCTCTACATGCGCCATGTCCGGGAAATCGATGAATCCGCCGTTCTTTTTTACAGACTCCACACCGGAACCTCCTCCGTAGACACTATGGTTGACATCGCCTCCTTTGATGAAAACCATTGACTTGCCTTTCACCGAACCGAAGTCGTAGCCGCTGCCGTCGGTGTAGTCGCCGTAGGGCAGCGCTCCCAAACCAGCGCCAAAGATGTCGTGGCAGCCAAGTTGGCAGTCGGTTTCCACGTATGTGTCGCCCGTTACATATCCGGCATATCCGCCGCCATGAATCTGAAGCAGCACGAGTCCGGGCTCACCGATTTTCCAAGCCAGACGGCTGATGTGGTAACGGCGGAATATGTTTGGATCGCTCTCGCCGCCATCATAACTTCCGAAATAGAGTTTCTTGTCTTCCTTCGACAACTTGAGATAGTCGTTGTAGATGTCATCTTCAAGGTCGAGATATGTTTTAAAGTCTTTGTTTTGATAGAGATAGCGGTATTTTATGCCGTTGATTGTTAATAAGCCGTCGTCGTCAAATTTTGCTCCTGGCTGCGCATAGACTTCGGTCTTTCCGACAGAAGTGTTGACACCATACCCCGCGCCGAACACTGAGAATGAAGGGTTGGAAACGTATATGCTGTTCATGAACCAGCAGAGCCCCTGCAAAGTGGTGTTTTCAAACATACTGATGGTTTTCCCCTTTGAGTCCTTTATGTCGTCGAGGGGGGAGTGGTTGATTATGACCACTGATTTGCCTGTGTTGGCAACAGAGGCGGAGCCGACATGGCAAGCCCTGTTTCCTCCGCCAAAGATGTTGTAGCTGTTGGTGAAGGTGAATCTGTCCAGATCGAAGAATTTCTTAGTATTCTCATTGTTTCTGATACGGTCGATGGCATTCTGTGCAAGAGGGTCGCCGATGTTGTCTAACGATGTTGCCCTGTCAATGGCATAGGCAATCTTTCGGAATTCGTTATTGTCCTTGCAGATGGGGCTGCTGTCTGACTCGGCGTCAAGCCATGTCGTGATGTTGCCGTTGCTGTCTGCTTTGCGGTTCCATATCCATGAACCTCCGTCGATTTGCACCTTTGTGTTGCCAAGGATGTCGGCATACGTGCCGGTGTTGGCTATGTCTTTCTTGCCGAGCACCTCCTTGTCGACAGTCAGCTCGCTGTCGATGTCAATGTCGCCATATCCTCCGCCATACACGTTCTTGCCCAGCATTCCGCCCTCGATGTGCACAAGCGTGTTGCCGTCGACCGTTCCGTATTCGCAACCGCCGTAGATGTCGCCCCAAACGCATGGCACCACATTGTCGATGCCGCTGTCAACGCCCGGATTGCTGTTGACCACGTGTACAAGCGTGTTGCCGTTGATGCGGCCGACGTTGTAGTATTGGTTCGCTTCAGCCTTTTTGCAGCCCACTCCTCCGCCATACACGTTTCCAAAAATGTTGCCGCCGCGGATGTTGACAAACGACCGGTAGCCCTTGGCACTGTAGCTGATGAATGAGCCGTCGGCTTGGCTGAGCGTCGAAGCGCTTGTCGGCACGTCGGCAGAATAGTAGTCGGAAGGTTTCACCTCTTGGAAAATGCCCACATTGGCATTGTCGCCGCCGCCGTACACGTTGCCGTAGATATTGGCGTTGTCGGCAACCTCCACCATGGTTGTGCCGATGACACGCGCCACGGTTATGAAGTGGGTTGAAGAGGCTGTCTCAGGCTTCAGTCCGGCACTTCCTCCAAACACGTCGCCGTGGGTGAAGGCACCGCGCATATATACCTCCGTATTGCCGCCAATCTGACCTGTGGTGTTGTCCTCGGTCGACGCGATGTCGCCGAAGCCGCCGCCAAACACACGGCGGATAAACGTTTTTCCGTCGACAGTGACTTTGGTGTTGCCAGCCACAGTGCCGGCATATCCGCCGCCCAACACAGCCCATACGGTGAAGTTGGGCGCTCCCATTGAATTGTCGAACGAAGGATCGTTTGGGTCTATATTGCCGTCGGGGCCAGGGCCGTTTTTGCCATAGTCGCCGTCAACGTTGACGGTTACATCGGTGCTGCCAACGGTCGTCAGCCGTCCGTATCCGCCGCCGAAGACACTGAAGTGAGGATTCTCGTTGTCGGTGTACGACTGTTTCCATTCGTCGGTTATCAGCAGTTCGTAAGGTGTCATGCCTTTCTGCATCATCACGGTGGCAAGGCCGGTGCCGTCGGCAGGGGTTGTTGTCACATTGCCGTCGGCGTCTTTGTATGTGCCCACGTTGCAGGCAAGATTGCCGCCGCCATAGATGTTGTGGGGATTCAGGAACTTGCCGTCGGCATAGAATTTTGATTTTTCGTATACAGTGTCCTCCGTGGCAGGCTCGTCGCCGGCGTCGTCGATGTCGGGATCCCAGATGTAGAATATGTTTTCAACCGGATCCCACATCTTGAACCATATCACATTAATCGAGAAGCTGTCGTCAATCGGACCGTGGCCTACGTTTTGTGTGCCGCCCTCGTCCTGCGCCAGGGTCACGTTGGTGTTGCCGAGCACGTCGGCTGAAGTGACCGTGCCGTCGGTGATGTCGCCGTTTCCGCCTCCGAACACCTCTCCGGCGATGTTTCCGGCATAAATGTTGACATACGTGTCGTTGGCAACCTGTGCAAGATTGCCGCCACCGAAGATGTCGCCGTAAATGAAAGGAGCCTGCTGTGTGCTGCCGGCGAACGACACGTTGGCATTGCCGACAACCAGTCCCACCAGCTCAGGATGCTGTGTGCAGCCGTCGCCGGCGGCAAACGCTTGCGAGGCAGGGCGCAGACGGCGACCGTTGCCGCCGGCAAACACCGAGCCGCGGATGTCGGCGCTGTCGCCGATCACGACGTTTGTAGCGTTGCCGTCAAATTCTACAATCGCCATATCGCCTCCGCCATAGATGTTTTTGTAGAAAGTGCCGCCCATGATGTTCACGCTCGACTGCCCGTAGAGGCGAGCCATGTCGGAAAGCGTCTCGACGTTGGAAGTGCCCATCTCCTTGGCGTCGGCCACACCGTATCCGCCTCCGAACACAGGGCAGTAGAAAATGCCGCCGTTGATGTTCAGCTCCACGTTGCCATAGGTCTTGCCGAGGGCTTTGTAGTTGCCGGAATTGCCGCCGTAGGGGTTCTGCGAATAGAAAAAGTCAGTGCCACGTCCGCCGGCGAAAATGCCGTTGGTGCAATGAAACTCACCGCCGTTGATGGTGATCGACGCCACTGTGGCGCCAACCTTTCCGTAGACATTGCCTCCGCATACGTTTGGAGTGGCGGCGGTGCTCGACCATAAGCCTTTGCTCATCAAACCGCTTCCTCCGCCATAGATACCGTCGATAGGGTCGGTGGTAGAGCCGAACTCTCCACCGTTGATTACAATCTTGGTGTTGGTGTTGGTTGGGTCGACATCTTTGAACGACTCGAAATCATCGTTGTTGTAGCAGTGATACGTCACCAGACGGTCTTTTGCAACGGCATACGGACCGTAGAGCATAACGTCGCCCGATTCATTCCAATAGGCGATGCTTTTATCGGGAGTGTGGCTGTCGGCGTTGTCGTCGCCTTCGCCGATGCCGTTCATACCGCCTGCGCCAGCACCGTAGATTCCGCAGAAGATGTTGTCTTTCTTAGTGTTGCCGGCAGGCAGAATCTCGAATAAGCCGCCGTTGATGGTTATTGTGCTGTAGCCATAGAACGGGTTGTTGACAATCACGTTGCCGGTGTGTCCACGACCTGTGCTGCCGCCATACATCTCGGTGACAATCACGCGGTTGTCGATCCACTCGTCGTTGTTGTGTTTTGAAGACGCCGGGTCGAGCAAGATGTTTGCACGTCCCATATAGGTGTTGTTTGGCACGTAGTAGTCTGTGCCGTTGTAGGGGAGGATGAAGTCGCGCTGCGCACCCAGCGAACCGTTTACGACACGCGCCACCTTTCCGCTTCTGATTATTATGTCGACATCCGCATACATGGCACCCTCGTGGCTTCCGGCGAGAATGATACCGGCATCGTAGTCGCTCTTGCGTTTGCTTGTTTCTCCCTTGATTCCCCTTTCCGGGTTGTGGGCATCGTTCCATTTGCGGTCGATGTCCATCTCGATTGTGCACTTTATCGGCAAGTTTGGAGTTCCCATCACTCCATTGTAGTCTTTCTCGGAGGATGTCTGACGTCCGCCCGCGCTGATTGCGGAGTAGAAACCGGATTTGATTGATATTTTGAAACCCTCCTTGCCGTGAGGCATCGACTGCTCGAAATCGGAGATGCTCTTCTTGTTGCTCAGCGGGAAGAAACGTCCGTCGTTGTTGAAACCGCCGAATATGTGGAATGCAGTGGTCACAGCGCCGTCGATGGTGCCGTAGTCAGGCGAGTTCTGCCCGAAACCGGTCATCTGTATGCCTTCGCCCATCTCCAGGCTGTTGTATTGGCAGTAGATGATTTTGTAGAAATCGCCGCCGTTGTTTGTCACAGGGTCGTTGTTGAATGTGATGTATTCAAATCGGGTGTCGCCCCAGATCGGCAGACCCTTTTCGGCACCATAAATCTCGATAGTGCCCTTGTAGTCGGTGCCGTCCCAGTCGCCCGTGATGGTGGCGTTGCGGAAAAGAGGGGACTCTCCCTTTGCTTTAGCCCAATCGTCAAACTTCAGAATGCTTTTGCCTCTGTTGTTGCTGGTGATGTTGAAACCCGTGTATTGATTGTTGGTCACGTCGGTATGGCTTGTTCCCATCAGCACGATGATGTTTTCATCCCAAGTACCCGTCTTGGAGAGTTTGCTGTAGGCGCCTTTCCACGTCTTCATTGCCTGTGTCGGGGAGTAGCCCCACTCCTCGTCGTCGTTGTCTTCGCCCTGTGCGTAGGTTGTGCCGTTGATGCTCACCGCCTCAGGACATAGGTACACCACGATAGTCACTTTGATGTTTTTGTGGAAAATGATGTTGCCACCGCTCTTTACGGTAACCGTACAGTTGTATTGGTTCTTGTTGGTGGCAGTTTCCGGGCGTACAAACTCGTTGGACGTTTCCGACAGCAAGGTTCTTTTGTCGTGCCATTCGTATGTGATGTCGAGCCCGAGTTCGTCGTTTGTGAAATTCTCTTTCGTGTCGTTTTTCACATTAACGATGTATGTGCCGGGCTTGGTGTCGTAGTCGAGTTCGGCAGTGATGCCGATAGCCTCGACGAGTACGGTGTTGGTGCGCTGGCTGCCGTCGACGGTCATGGCGTAGACATACTGGGAGTAGGTTTGTCGAGGCAGGGTGAACGGGTTGCAGGCAGTGCTGTTTACCTTTTCACCCTCAGTGTTGTCGGTCGATGCATACCAGTTGTAGACATCGGAAGTGGTTTCTCCGTCTTCTGTTGTCACGGTGAGCACATCGCTTGTGCCGCGCTCCGCCTTCAGGGCAATCGAGCTGAAAGAGAACCGTTTGGAAGAGTTTGAATATAACCACGGCCTCTTGTCGAGGTTGTTTTGGTTGATGTACAGGTTGTTGAGCCCGGCAAACGTCTTTCCGAATGGCTCTCCTGTGGTTGCGTCGGTTGCCGAAATGTCTTTTTCAACGCCGTATTGGTTATAGGCGTAGGTGTCGGCAGCCTTGTTGGCAGGAGTGTAGTACCATGTGTCCTTCACCTTGCTTGCAAAGTTGTCGGCGGCTATAAACGCCATCACGCTGGCTTTTTTGCATTGGGTGGTGTTGGCGCTTGTCTTCAAGCCGGCACCGTGCACATAGATGTTTCTCGGCCATACGACATAGCCTGTTTGGTTGGCAAGTTTGCTTGCCGCACCGAAACCGCATGAAATTGTCACTTGTCCTTCCACACCGTTGAGTGCAGCGTTCCGGAACATATCAATCTCCGTGTCTGCGGAGATGTTGAATATTCTCAGACTCACAAAGTTGTTCAGATATCCGGCTATACCTCCAATTCTGAATTTGGTCTTTGTCGAGAAACTCTCGTTGTTGTCGGTGATTTTTGAGTTGCGGATTATGATGTTGCTGAGTTCCGCGTTCTGGGTCATGTCGGCAACCACAATGCCCATCTTTACCGTGTAGTTGGCGTTGTTGAGAGGCGTGTGTGCCGCCTTCTTCTCTATTCTGGCATTGTCGATGATAAGGTTGGAGACAGACGCATACTCATTCTCGTTGTTGCCCTTGCCGTTGAGTCGGGAGAACAGACCCCACGAGGCTTCTTTTAGGTCGCTGAAAGTCCAGCTGATGAGCATGTTGCTAATGGAGCGTCCGTCGCCGTCAAACTTTCCGGCGAAGAAATGTCCGTCGGTAGCCTTCGCGATGCCTTGAGCTGTACCGATAGGAGTCCACAGACCTTTGCTTAGGTCGATGTCCTTGGTGAGTTTGAAATATTTCTGAGAAAACATTTGTAGCTCGGTGCCGTTGTTCACTTCATGCGCCAGTCTTGCCAATTCCAAGTCGTTGCTGATGAGGTAGGGCTTTTCCTTAGAGCCGTCGCCCTCGGTGCCGTCGGGATATAGCTGGTAAGAGTCGGCATAGAAATGGTTGCCGTCGTAGTCCACGCCATAGGCTTTCGGCTCGATGCTGAAAGCGATGGTCTGCGATGTGTTGTCGGCAGACGTGATTGTCACATCGCCGCTCCGAGTCTTGTTGGTCAGCGGCAGCGTGATGGTCTGTCCGCTGTCGGAAATGCCGTCGGTTACGCTCTTGGAGTCCACTGTCCAAGCGAATGTGCTTCCGGCAGGGATGTCGGCGGAAACGATGGAATAAGCCACCGTGCCGTTTTTGAAATCCCATGAGGCTTTAATGTCGTTGCTGCTTAATCCTTGAGCCATGGCCAGATTGACTCCGGCAATCATGAGCATGAGCAGAGAGAAAAAAACTCGTGATATGCTATGTGTTGAATGTTTTCTCATTTTCCAAACACTTTATTGTCGTTATCTATTGTTAGTCTATCAATAATTGACCCGTATAGGCATCCTCGTCGGCAAGCACATACAGGTAGCGTGGCTGTATGAGGATGCGTATTGGGTTTATCATCGCAGTCTTGCCTGTTGTGAGGCTGCTGAAATTATCCTTGTTGATGGTTATTCCGGATGTTACGTTCTTTCGGGTGACGATGGTGGAACCGTCCTCCGCTATGAATTCCACGTCGTATTTGACGTTGATGACAGGCAGGAATTTGGCATCGGGTATGGTGTAGATGTCGGCACCCCATTGCGTGTAGCCGGCAGATGTGACAATGACGGTTTGGGTGTTGTCGTCGTAGTCCGCGGAGCCGTAGCCTTTGTAGGCAATAGGGAATGGTGTCTCTACAAACGACTGACGTTTGATGTCGCTCCATGTTATTGCAGAGGCAGACCAACTTTTTGATGTTGTATTCCAGACGTAGGAACGCGATATTGTGCACGATGTGGAGAAGCTGCCTGAAAGCGTCACGCTCTTGATGCGGAAGTGGCGGATGGCGTTCATCTTGGTGCCGAGCATGAAGAGCAGCTTGTAGCCGGTGAGTGTCTGGTCGAATTTCAGACTGACCGTTCCGCCTCCGTTGCTATCGGAGATGGCTCCTTTGCTGCTCGGGACGGCGCAGATGATCGGCGCTGCCTTTGTGTCGTAGATTACCGGCACAGGGTTGCCGCCGTCGCTCATGGCGAACGGAAACGAGAGGGTATATGTGTTGTTGGCGGTGCGCAGAAGAGTGGCGCCGCCTGTATATGGCATATATGCGAAGAAGTCGAACGACGAAGCCTTGGTGTATTCAGTCCAGCGCTTCTTTGTCGCAGTGTCCCAGCCGTATGTCGCCACGTTGTAGGTGGCAGTTTCATTGTTGAATATGGTGTTTGCAGCCGACGCATAGCGTTTCGGCATGTCGTAGTATCCGAACGTGCCCATCGTTGCGGGATGGCGCGTAGGGTCGTAGGCCTCGTAGGGGTTGGCGCGTGTCGCTGTTTTTTGCGGTTGCGCCGAGAATGAGATGTATCCGTGGTTGTCGGCTTGCTGTATGGGCATGTCGGAACCCTCGCAGGCAGAAAGCGTTGCGAGAAGCGCGATAGCGGTTATTTTTGAGATATGTTTCATTCTTGTAGTCAATTCTTTTTACCAGTCTTCAGTGCCTGAGCCGTTGTTTTTTATGTCGGCACCGGGAAGCCATTGCTCCACCATCAAATCGTTGAAAGAGATGCTGTCGCCAGTGTCGGACAATTTGAAAATGTATGTGTATTGGCAGCCCGCCTTCCACTGCATGTATTGCGCCGGCACTGTAGCCGACACCGTTTTTCCGCCAATGTTGATGGTTATGGTGTATGCTCCCTGTTCGTAGGGGATGTTGGCGAGCGGCGGCACGTAGTACCATTTATTGTAGAGAGTAGGGTCTTTGAGGATGTGTATCTGGTCGCCAGCCTCCTCGTAGGGAGTGGTGAGAACCAGGAGTCCGGACGCATCAGCCGCTTCCGACTTCGACATCGTGAGAGTCGGAAATGTGCCGACCGGAATTCCGGTGAGCGGATAGGCGGCGGCGATGGTGCCGCGGAGAGGGGTGTCGGCATTTGCCGGGGTGTCGACGAAACGGCTGTCGCGGAACTTGATGTTGCTTATCGCAACGTTGGTCGTTCCGTCAGGATAGGTGAAGCGGAAGCGCACCTTTGCGATTATCGGCGCGAAAGTCAGAGTGACGCACGACCCGTATGCCGGCGACGTCGACGAAGGGGAGGCAAGCCAAAGACGGCTTGCGTATGGTGTTGAAGTAGCGGTTGCTGCTTCAGAATATTCAAAATTAAAAGACAAGGTAGCGGTAGCGTTGTCGCCCGAGCTGACCGAAGTCTTTACATCTGGATTGAAGGGACTGTATGCGAAAAAGCGATAGCTCGTTGCCGAGTAGTCCCAATATTTTATTGTTTGCAGGGTGGCACTTATAGGATTTTCAATGCCAGCATATTCCCAGTCGGCAGTGTTTGTCGTAGAGCTGCCGGCAGAGCCCTGATTGTATGACATTTTATATCCGTCCATCACAATTTGCGGCGATGACGGGTTCGGGGAGTTTGTTGTGGTTTTATATCCCCATGTGCGGAACGTCTGGAAGATAGTCTCGAGACCGTTGCCCGCTGCTTTTGTTTTTGCATCCTGCCAGTTGTTGTTAGTGCTGCTGAAGGCGATGCTTGTCTGTGTATTGTCTGGTTCGGGCACTATTGGTTCGTCCGGCTCGGATTGCGAGCAGGAGAATAGGGAAAGTCCCAACAGAGGAAATATTAGGATGCGATGTTTCTGCATGTCTTCTTGTTTTTTTTAAAAGACGGGCGGGGGAGAAACCCCCGTCCGACATATAAATGTGTCCGAGGCGTGTGAAAACACACCTCAGACACAATGTTTTTAGTCAGAATCCAAGGCGTGAGCCATGGAAAAAGAATTATTATTTGACAACGTTGACAACTTTGACAATCTTATATGACTTTTTGGTTCCATTGTCGTATTCAACAGCGTAGTATGTTGTAGCCGGGTCGGTGGCAACACCTGTCCACTTGAGGGCATTTACGTTGAGAGTGTAGCCAGGACCTGCTGGAACAGAAGTTACAGTAGAGGCAACACCTGTTGTTTCTGTCACAACCATCTTCTTGCCCGCGTAGTCTTTGACAGTCCAAGTCTTGGCAGCAGTGTCGTTTGTTCCTTTCTCGAGAGCGTTGGCAACACTTGCTTCGTTGATTGTCTGAGTGGCACCGTCTTCGAGAGTTACGGTGTACAATTTCTGAGGAGCGACGGTTTTTGCAGCGGTTTCGCCTGCAGCAGGAACATATACTGTTGCATAGATATCGGTGCCGTTAACATATTCGTTGCCGTTGGTAGTAACCTTGTTGTCCTTGTAGCCGTATGTAGTGAAGCTGTTGTCAGAAACAGTGGTGATTGTTTCCTGGAGACCGTTTACCTCGTCGTCAACAACAACAGCGTCGAATGAAATGGCAGTCAATCCAGTGCTTGTGCCACCGGTAGAACCGTTGGTGTCCTGAGAAATCTTGAAGATGTAAGTGTAGGCATAACCCGACTTCCATTCAGTGTATTGGGCAGGAACGGTTGCAGTGGCACCCTTCACGTTGATTGTCTCGTTAGAACCGTCGACAGAAGTGAGCTTGTAGTCGATGCGCAGAGTGATGGCGCTTGGCGCACCTTCCGACGGAAGCACGTTCTGATAGTAGTCGTCGGCGCCGCAGTAAGAAGGTTTCGCTGCATTCTGGCTGAGGTAAGTTGCGCCTTCAGGAATCGTGCCTTCGGCCTGGTTGCCGTATTTGACAGCGCCGAATTTTTTAAAATTCAATACGCCAGTCTCACCTTCAGTTGTTGATGCAGTGAATTTCACGTGAGCCTTGTTGTAGTCTTTCTCAGTAGCGTGTTTGGTACCTGTTGTGGGGAAGTATACTGTCAATGTGCCGGAGTTGTTGAAATTTCCGATGAGTGTGCCTTCCGGGTTGGCTGTGGCTGTGGTGCTTGTAGCGTCGTAGAACTTCACGTCGCTAATCACATAACCAGGGACAATCTCGAAGAGAGCCATGCGCACCTTGCTGGCAAGGTGACGGAAACTCATTGATACAGGAGTCTTGTCGTAGTTAGGCTCAGTAACAGTCTTCATGTCGGAAATGTAGCACTCGCTGAGAGTGTTTACGTTGCCGGAGAGAGTGTAGGCGGCAGATTTGAGATTGGCTTTGTCGACGTGTGTCGGAGTGGCGTATTTTGACGCCGCATCTTTTTTACCCATTGAGAATGCGATGAAATCGTAGGATGCGCAAGAGTGGTCCCAATACTTGATGGTCTGCTGCGTTGCTCCACTCTGTGCGAGAGATGCGGCAGGTTCGGTGCCCTTTACTTTCATGTCTTGATTTACATATTCCCAACCTGCACGGTTTGACTCTGTAGAGAATGCTGAACCGTCTTTGAAGTTCACGTTGTAGTGGTCGAATGCATACGTTTTGTTGTTTGCTGCATCTTCATTGCTTCCTTTGAAACCGACAACTACAAAGTTGTTTTCGAGAAGTCCTGCGGCTGCGTTGCCGGACGTTGTGGCGCGTGTGATTTTGCCTGTGTCGCCACCGAAGTTGATTGCAGAGGTGGCTCCATTTTGCTCATTTCCCTGAATTTCTCCCAAGAAATCGTCGCTTGAGCAGCTGGCGAGAGCCAATGCCGAAGCGGCTGCGATAAAAAACTTGTTCATAAATTAAAAAATTAAAATAGTTCGTATTGTTTATTATATATTGAATTTATTGTTGATTACATGTCGAATATCCATTCTTTCTCTTCGTAGTCCTCCACCACAGCATCGAAGCCGGAGCCTCCGGACCGGTTGGGGACAGGCACCTTGTCCATGTCGAGCTCCACCGTGATTACACCTCCCCGGAACAGCCGTCGCGCCTGGTCGGTGACGTCGAACACGAACGTGGAGTCTTTGCCGTTGTAGAACTGCATTTTCACGTCAATATAGTGGCGGTTGTTAAGGTCGGCATCCCTCACTTTCTGCAGCGATTCCAGATATGCTCGCGCGTCAAGCTTGCTCGGGTTTAGTTTCGGGATGCCGAAAGTAAGCACCTTTCCGCCTATCACGTCGACCTTGTCGCCGTTCTTGTCGGCAACGTCCTGCTTCATCCGCATGAAGAAGTTCACGGTGATGGCGTCAGCCCCCGTCACGCCTGTGTTGAGGTTTACGGAGCGAGCCATGCCGCTTAGATTGGCGTTCCCCTCTACGGCTGTCACCTTTCTGCCGTTGTGGTCGTTGTTGCGCAGAATCACTTGTACCAAATAGATGTAGGTCACTGGCTGCAGCTCCATCTCGAGCTGCCGTACCCAGCAGTTGCGGTTCTCGTCGAACGTGAATCCGTCCAGATTCTTGTTTATCTCAATTCCTCTATGGTATCCGGCAAACAGCTCCTCCGGCTGATAGAAGGAGCGCGTGAACTGCGGCGAGTTGTAGAGCGCCGGGTATATTGTCTGTCCGGTGTAAGCTGTGACGTGGTCGTAGGTGGTGTTTTCGTCGATACGCACACTCTGTACCCCGTCGGGAGTGTTGATGTCGTTCCAGGCAAGAATGTCCCAAAAACCGAAATCGTATTTGGCTTGGAGGTGGTTGCCGACGATTGAGTGCCTGTAAGGGGCATTGTGGACACCGAACTGGACGTTGCCGGTGAAATAGCGGCGCACCTCGAAGGCGTCAGGCTCTGTGTAGCCGATAGTGCCAAACATTTCCTCGTCGGTGTTGTCCCATCCGTAGATCCACTCCGCTTGCCAGTCGTATTCGGTGTCGTACTTGAAAATGTAGTTCCATATCACTTTCAAGTCGAGGTCGACGGTCGGTATCTCCATATCGATGTCGGCGCCGCCCTGGTGGAGATGGAGCTTAGGCTCGCGCACGCATCCCGTTGCGACAAGGCATAACAATGCAAAACACATGACGGCAGCCTTGTTGCAGGCTTTGCGGCTTGCATCAAGGATGATTCGTGATATGAGTTTTGTTATATTGCGCATTGTTGCTATGTTTTGTCTAATAGTTGATTGTCGTTTCTCGGTTTCTGAAACTTACGCCTTTCTTGTTGTTGCGTCTGTAGAGCAGGTCGTAGCTGAGCGTTATCTCCACTCTGGTAGGACCAAGCCACGAGAAGCGGTGCTGCCTCTTTTGGAAATCCTTGGCATCGCCGTACCACTTGTAGTAATATTGCTCTTTGTCGGTGTCGGGGTCTACGGGGCATTTCCACTGATAGGGGTCGTAGTTGGTGCTGAGATATCCAGCCTGCAGTCCGAACTCCAGCTTCCAGTGTCCGGAGCGACCTAACGGGACGACATAGCCTATACCCAAACCAGCGCCCCAGCCTTCGCCTTCCCATCCGCGTTTCTCATCGAAGCAGATGTTGTATAGGTACGCGTGCGCGTATAGACTGAGGTATAAACCTCTGAAAGCCGCGCCTTCTCCCGGTTTGCGTTTGCGGATGTCGCCGCTGCGCAGATAGTAGCGGGTGTGCAGCTGATAGTTTCTGACCTGAAAATATTTATGCTCATCATAGTGCTGCCACCACGGGCAGTCGAAACTTGCACCGTAGGTGAAATGACCATGAAGCGGATAATATTCCAACGCAACGTTTGGAATAGGGCAGAAGCGGTCGTAGCCCGGCATGTAGGCAAAGTCAAACAGCACGTTTGTCTTCACGCTCAGCACCTCGCGACGCGGCAAAGTCGAGGCGGGTGTTGTCGCTGGGATGATGTATGCCGGTGTGATGTCGGCATTTTGGATGCGCAGATGGCAGTCGGCGACAGTTGCCGGAATGGTTGCTGCTATAGGTCGTGGAGCCAGGTCGTTGCTGTCGATGTTGGCAAGCCTTTTGTCAACGACAATTATTCTCACTGCGCGCAGTTTCGGGAAATATTCTTTCAGCAGGTAGCGCCATAGCTTGCCGCCGTCGTGCTGCTTCATAGCCGCCTTAAGACGTTGGGTGTCGTCGGCGTAGAGAGTGATTAAGGAGTCGACATCAAGGAATTTGGCGTCGTGTTTCAGCATCATCATGGTGTAGAGCAGGTCGTAGTCCTCAGCCACAACGTCGTATTGGATGTGGTCGGTGCCGATGCCGTAGCTTCGAAGCAGAGCGTCGACCGATGCGCGACGTTGGTTTGCCAGACGACGGTTGTTGTCGTATGGGCCTTCTGGAGAAGCGGCGGCACGTCCGAAAACAATACCCCTATCTCCCAGCCTTTGAAGCTCTGGGATAAGCACATCAGTAATCCATTTCCTATCTTGGTCGCTGATGTTGATTCTATTTACAACAAATTTTATTGGGCGCGAATTTTGGATAAAGATACTGTCGGCGGTTATTCCTTCAGCAGCCATATCCATTGCTAAACCAATAATTAGTGTAATTATCAGTCTGATATATCTCAATCTTTTTTACCTGTTCCTATGCCACAAACACTGATTGAAGTTGGAAAGTATGGTGTCGTGACAGACCTATATTAATTGTTAGTGTGCTGATTAAAATCTAACCTGCTTTTAATAGCGGATGCAAATTTACAAAGAATACAAATACGGGGGGGGGGAAAATTTAAATATTTTTTTGTTGTTGATGCTGTTATTTTATGTTAACGAAGCTTTGGCTTGGAGATATTCGGCGAAGATGCGGGCTGCGCTCTCCACCTTGGCAGCGCAAGGACGCGACCTGTAGTATTCGGCTGTGCGAGGCGATGCCTCGTAGGTCGACACTGCTTTGTCGTGGCCTTTCAGTCCGAGAATTTCGGCGCAGATGAGCGAGCCGTTTTGCTCGCGCGATTTCTCAAGAAGCTGTTGTACAACCTTGTAGCAAGCCGATTTGCCTTCGCGGTCGGCACCGTCGGTCTGACCGCAGTCGAGTCCCGCAAGCGACACGATGCCCGACACGGCGCCGCACATCATGCGAAGCCTCCCAACGCCGCCGCCGAAACCTGCGGCAATGCGTTTTGCGAGGTCGTCGCTGAGCCCGTAGATGTCGGCGAAAGCCGCCACCACTGATTGGCAGCAGCCATAGCCTTGCATAAAATTGTCGACAGCGCGCTGCACGCGCTCTTCAAGTTCCGGTGATAAGGTCGTATAGTCCATAGTTATGAAAACAGTTCCATTTGCTCTGGAATGTTGGGGTTCGCGTGACTCTTTTCCGGTTCTTTATGATTCTCTATTTCGGGTTCTTCAGGCTCTTCGGCAACGATTGGAATTGCGTTTGTCGGCGGTGTGGGCATCAGCCAGTCGGAATATTCGGTTGTGTAGTCGATGGCAGATATTCCCGACAGCGGAGCCGCATGGTGTTGAGCCTTTTTCTTGGCTTTCTTTTCTGCCTTTTGGATTGAAATCTCGTTTTTTGCTGATTCCAGCTCGTCTTTCAGCGCCACAATCTGTTGGCGGAACTCCTGCTCCTTGTCGGCATAGTGCTTTTTGTTGCGTTCCAATTCCTTTTTCAACTGCTCGTAGACAGAAGAAATCTCGTCTTTCGTGCTGTTGAGGTCGTCGATTTGCAATTGTTTTTGCGACAGCTCATTGTTGAGTTTCTCCACGGTGTCTTCGAGCTTGGCGCGAGTGACTTCGATTTCAGCCATCTTTGCGGTGTCGCCGGTCTCGTTAAGTTTCTCGTGCAAGGCATAGAGCTCGTCGTTCTGGCTTTGGATTGTGGACCGCATGCTTGCCAACTCATTGTTGCGCACGGCAAGTTCGTTTTGGAGCTTTTCCAGTTCCTCGCTGCTTGTCGCTGGGGCATTTTTCAACGCCAACTTTTCATCTTCGGCTTCGGCGAGTTTGCGTTTTGTCTCTTCCAGCTCTAAGGTGGCCTGCGAGAGAGCCGTAATGCGTGCCGTCAGCGCTTCTGCTTCGGTTTTGGCGTTGCTTTTTATGGTCTCGAGTTCGGCGTTTAGACGCTCGATTTCCGCCTCCTTCTCGTTTGTGTCGTCGGGTTGTGATGACAATTCGGCAATGCGCGCCTCCTTCTTCGCCACGTCTGCTTTGGCGGCAAGGATTTGAGCCGCCGAGTCGGTGGCCTTGCGTTCGGCGTCGGCTTTGATTTCGGCAATTTCGTTTTGCAGATTCTCGTTTGCCGCGCGCAAGTCATCGTTGTCCTGTCGCAATGCCTGCAGCGCCTCATCGTTGACAGCCGCCACTTTGATTTTGTTCATCAGACTTTTGCATTCCAGCTGATACTGCTCGCGTTCAGCCTCCGCTGAGGCAGCGCGGTTTTCCAATGTCGATATGCGGTCGTTGAGCGTGGTTTTCTGCCTGTCAAGGCTTAGAATGCGGTTTCGCAGCTCTTCGTTTTTTGTCTTGTATTCGTTCATCTGCTTTGAAGCCTCCGACGATTTGTTGGCAAGGTCCATACGGTCTTTTTGCCATTGCTGGCGAGCGGCTTCCTCCGCCTCCTGCTTGATTTGCTGCAGGAAGTCGGTGAGCGTTGATCCGATGAGGCTTCTAACGTAGTTGGCTTGCGCGTCTTTGTCGATGCATTCGCGCACGTATTCCGGCAATGACGTGTTGAGCACAGAGGTTACCTTGTCGACCACTTCATCGCTTATGGCGTCTTCAACATCCTTCTGTGAGATTTTAGCCACTTCCGGAACAGGCGGTGGCAATGGCTTTTCGTTTTCTTTTTTGAACGGGTTGATGTAAGACGGCGAGTTTGTCTGCGATGAGTTCTCGTTGCCCATATCTTCTTTGTCGGGGAAACCCAACATTGCTTTTAGGTTGTTTATGATTGACATATATTCAGTTATCTTCTGTTGTTGGTTTTACAATGATTCCTAATCCCGTCTTGCCGTTTATTCCGATTTGCAGCGGTCGGCTGAAACGCACGGAACGCAAATGGTCGGACTCGTAGACGGCAGGCATGTTGTCGAGATATTCAATGTCGCAGATGTCGCCGTTCTTGTCGTTTATGGTGAAATACCCGACTCCGAACGATGTGAGGTTCTGAAAGAAATGCGTGCCCTGGCTTGGCTCTATGCGGTATCCCGGCAGTGCCGTTTCTGCAATCACGCGTGCGGCTGAGATGTGCGCCCATTTCACGGGGATGCCCAGTGCGGGGTCGCTTGAGCCCCATCGACCGGGACCTATCAGAATATATCCCTTGTCGGCTTCTACGTATGACTTGTTGAGCTTCTCTATCTCGCGTGCCACCATAGGGTTGTTGAACGAGGAGAAGTCCTGCGTCTTGACATACACCACGTCGGTGACACCGTCCATCATGCCGTGTCCGAGAGCGCTGGATGTCTTCATGATCAATTGGCTGTCGGATGTATGCATGATTTTCTCATCGAGCATTTCTTTACGGTCGACAATTGGACGTATCTGCAACCAATATACGTTGCCTTTTGTCTCTCCGTGCTTGTCGATGCATCCGGCAAATTCGATTTCCACCGGACGACGCATCTCTTTTTCTCCTTCGGAAAGCATGAAGTCTACAATCTCAGCAAGCGGGAATGCTTTGTGTTGCAGCACGTTGGCGAATGTAACCACGCGGCGTCCATTACCGTACTCGCTGTCGCGAATCACTTGGTCGTAGGGGTCGAAAGTCGACACCATATAGCGCAATGAGCCATTTTTTGCTGCGTCCTGCACACGTATTTTCTTTATGTTGAACCCGTCGTCGACCTTGAATCCGCCTTCAACATCTTTAAGGTCGAGGGCGTAGAGTTGGGTCTGTGTGTCGCGCAGGGCAAGGTCGAGAGTGCTTGTTTGCAGCACTTTGTCGGGATGTCTTGGCGAAAAACGCAGTGCCAGACCTCCGTCAACGATGTATTTTCCGAGGCCTACGGCAATTTCTGCCACTCCGTCCTCGGGCATCTCGTCGTTGATGGGGTAATAGTTGAGCGAGCGGCCCACTCCTGCAAACGATGGGTAGTAGTATCCGTCGTGCTCCGCGCCAGCCACCTCTTGTATGATTATAGCCATCTTTTCTTGGTCGATAAGATTGCTTGTGGCGGTCATGTATGCTTTGCTGTCGGCATAGAACACTGACGCATAGACGCTTTTTATGGCGTCGCCGAGCAGATGCAGCATCTCCTCCTTGTTGTCGAGACGCGGCACCATATATGTGGAGTATATGCCGGCGAAGGGCTGATAATGCGAGTCTTCGAGAAGGCTTGAGCTGCGTATCGCCAACGGCTTGTCGATAACCTCAAACAAGGCAAGAAAGTCGTCTTTAAGCTGCGACGGCAGTTTTGCGTTTATGAAACAGCGCAGAATCTCCTCGTCGGGGGCGTCAGACAAGGCGATGGGATATAGGTTGTTTTCTTCCATGAATTGGTCGAAAATGTCGGTGCAGAGCACCACCGTTCGCGGAATTGACACTGTGACGCCGTCAAAATTGTCGCATATCGGATATTTCTTTATGATAGAGTCGATGAAAGCCAGGCCGCGTCCCTTGCCGCCAAGTGAGCCTTGGCCGATGCGGGCGAAATTGGAGTAGTAGTCGAAGCGGTTTTTCTTGAAAATGGCAACGACTCCTTTGTTCTTCATCCTGCGGTATTTCACAATCAAGTTGAAGAAGAATCTCTTTACCTCTGCCGCCTCGCTGATTTCGCGGAAACGATGGGCTTGAATGATTTCGGCGATGGGAAACATCGCGCGCGAATACAGCCACCGCGAGATGTCGTTGCGTGAGGCGTGGTACAACAGCGACTCGTCTGGAATTTTGAATAGGTTGTCCTGAAACTCTTTCAGGTCGGTTATGCGCATCACTTCCTCTCCGGTCTCGGGGTTGCGTATCACGAAATCACCGAATCCGAAATTGTCGGTGATGATGCGCCCAAGGTCGACAGGAAACTTCTTGGAATTCTTGTCGAGAAACGAGATGCCCATTTCTTTGGCGTAGACTGCATTCTCGGTCTCTGACGATTCCATAATGATGGGGACATAGGGGTCGATTTCCTTTATCTCTTTGGCAAGGCGGATGCCGGCGTGCTTGTCCTTCTCTCCGTCTCTGCTGAACGACACGTCGGTGATTACGCCGAGAATCTCGTTCTTGTACTTGTTGTACAAAGTCATCGCCTCCTCGTATGTGCGTGCCAAAATGACTTTTGGACGTCCGCGCATACGGAGCATCTGCTCGTGCTCATTGAGCGCTTCGGTTGAGAAAATTAGCGATTGCTTCAGCAGAAACTTGTATAGGTGGGGCAACACTGATGAGTAGAAGCGCACGGAGTCTTCCACAAGCAGTATGGTTTGGATGCCAACTTCAAGAATGTCGTTGTCGCTGTTCATCTTGTCTTCCATCAATTTGATGATGGCAAGAAGCAGGTCGACGTTGCCGAGCCAGCTGAACACATAGTCGACGCCGGAGAAGTCTTCGTTGGCAAGACGTCGCGATACTTCGCGTGAGAATGGAGTCAATACGATAAACGGAATGTCGGGATAGCTTGACTTGATGTTTTTGGCTTCGCGGAATGTGAGTCCGATGTCGTTGCCAGGCATCGCGATGATTAAATCGAACGACTTGCTTCTTAAAAGATCGTGGGCGTCCTCGTAGCTGCTTGCCTGTGCCACGCGAGGGGGAGAACTCAGATTGAGCGATGTGTACTCAAAATACAGCTGCTCTTCGATGCGTCCGTCTTCCTCCATCATGAAGGCGTCGTAGGGCGAGGCGATGAGAAGCACGTTGTAGATGCGGCGCTGCATCAAATCTTGAAAAGCAGTGTCGCGCAAGTAGAGTTGACTAAGTTTAGCCTCGTTCATTCGTTCTCGTTTTTCTATTCTTGTACAAATTTACGGAAATCTGACGTATTATAAGAATATTTTGCCATGAATGTTTATAAAAATATATCTGCTCTTAAATATATAATAATGTGTGTAAATAATTGGGGCTTGTTTCTGTCGCAAAAGAAGGAAAACGGGGTGAAAAAAGTTTCAGAAATAAGTAACGGAGAATCAAGGCGTTGTGAAAAAAGTTGAAAAAGGGGGCAAAAAAGATGAGGAAAAGTTTGGCGGGAAATGGAAAAGGCAGTACCTTTGCAACCGCAAAAGCGAAACAGACCGGTGGTCGTGAAG
>OFMQ01000037.1_pt1 | contig 104509 bp, 78 predicted proteins | sample 1541851 | NCBI WGS metagenome assembly OFMQ01 (sample SAMN04209227, study PRJEB22552) | human gut metagenome | biome: gut; material: feces | host: Homo sapiens | place: USA: Oklahoma | reverse complement strand
GATAGGGCTATGCCCGAAAAATAAAAGCCACCCGCTAGGCGGGTGGATCTTTACTGTATCTAAAATGTAAATTTTATTGTTGGCGATACTCTTAGGCTAATATTTATAGTATAATAAAAAAGAACTGTTCAAGAATTGAATAGAATTTCTTTACAAGAGGAGTCTTGAGTATATGCAACGTTTTAATCTGACCAGACAGTTTTTCAGGGATGTCTGGTACCTTACGAAAAGCTATTGGCAATCCGAAGAGAAGAAAAAGGCCTTCTTTTTATTGGGCTGTATTATAGCACTTACACTTGGCGTGGTTTATATGCTTGTTCTGCTTAACCAGTGGAATAACAGCTTCTACAGTGCCTTGCAAAATTATGATGCAAAGAAGATTTTTGACGAGCTTATTCATTTTTCATGGTTAGCTGCCATTTATATCTTATTGGCAGTATACTCATATTATCTGCAGCAGACATTGATTTTGAATTGGCGTCGTTGGCTGACAACGCGTTTTATCGACATCTGGCTGCAAAACAAAACCTACTACAATCTGCAGATGTTCGGTAAGGATACGGATAACCCTGACCAACGTATCAGTGAGGACGTGCGTCAGTTTGTTGAAATGACCTTGAGCTTTGGCATAGGGATCCTCAAGGCGTTTTGCACGTTTGCATCCTTTGTTGTCATTTTATACAATCTTTCCGGCAGTCTTAGCTTTACCTTTATGGGCAAAACGTGGACTATAAATGGCTACATGCTGTGGGCATCACTGCTTTATTCTGTCATTGGTACCTATATTACCCACATTGTTGGCCGCAAGCTGGTAAAAATCAACTTCATCCAACAGAAATATGAGGCGGATTTCCGTTTCAGTATGATTCGCCTGCGTGAAAGTGCGGAAAGCGTTGCCTTCTACCGTGGTGAAGCGCAGGAAGGCAGTGTATTCAAACAACGCTTTAAAATGCTTTTGGATAACTTCTGGAAGCTTGTTAATAAGCAAAAACAGCTTGTCTTTTTAAATTCCGGTTATTCTCAAATCGCTATCATTTTTCCCTTTGTTGTAGCCATGAACCGTTATCTTACGAAAGAAGTAACACTAGGCGGACTGATGCAGGTTGCCAGTGCTTTTGGCCGCGTGCAGGATTCGCTTTCGTATTTTGTTGATATGTACAGCAGTATTGCTCAATGGCAGGCTGTTGTAATGCGTTTAACTTACTTCGGCCACCATATGCACGAGGTTTCTCAGCAGGCAGAACGCTTTCATGTGGAACGCTTTGCTGCTGCAGATGTTGTTGAGGTTAACGATATGCAGATAAATCTGCCGGACGGAAAACCGCTTCTGAAAAATATCAGCTTTACACTGCATCCGGGGCATAATGTTTTGATTAAGGGTGTCAGCGGAAGCGGTAAAAGTACCTTGCTGCGTGCCATCTCCGGTATCTGGCCCTTCGTCGACGGCAAAATCTTTCTTCCGTCACGTGATAAGCTGATGTTTATTCCGCAGAAGCCTTATCTGCCATTAGGCACACTGCGTGCTGCACTTAATTACCCGGGAAATAAACCGATAGATGATACTGAATTGATTTATCTGATGGATTTGTGCCAGATTGGTTATCTTAAGGATAAACTTGATTTGGAGGCTGACTGGAGTCATGTGCTTTCTGTCGGTGAGCAGCAGCGTTTGGCCTTTGTACGTGCCCATATCCAGCAGCCACAGTGGCTTTTCCTGGATGAAGCAACCTCTGCTTTGGATGAAGACACTGAGGCGACTATGTACAGCCTGCTACAGGAGCGTTTACAGCAGACTACTGTTGTAAGTGTCGGTCATCGCAGTACACTGAATAAATATCACGAGCTTGTTTTACGCTTAAATAAATCAACTCGTCAAGTTACTCTTGAAAAATTGTAAGGAGGTTTTCTTATGCTGCCATTGCAAATTGCAGAAAATATTTATGACGTTGGTGTTCAGGATTGGGCTGTGCGTGATTTTCACGGCTACAAAACAGAGAGAGGTGCAACCTATAACTCTTACCTGATTATGGATGAAAAGATTACCTTGATTGATACTGTTAAAGCGCCCTTTACCGAAGAGCTGCTCAACAATATCAGTAAGGTAACACCGTTGGATACCATTGATTATATTGTCATCAACCATGTTGAGCCTGACCATTCCGGTGCTATGCCTGCGTTGGCCAAGGCTTGCCCCAAAGCAAAGTTCTATATTACGATGCAGGGCAAAAACGAGGCTATTCAGCATTATGGAGATATCTTTGCTTTTGAGGTTGTTAAGGACGGAGCAACCTTAAATATTGGCAAGCGCACCTTAACCTTCGCTTCCATGGCAATGCTGCATTGGCCTGACAGCATGGCAACCTATAGTGAGAATGATAAAATACTTTTCTCTAACGATGCCTTTGGTCAGCATTACGCTACCAGCAAGCGCTTTGATTGTGAAGTAAATCAGGACGAATTATTCTACGAAGCTAAAAAATACTTTGCCAACATTCTCTGGCCTTATGCAAAGCTGATTGGCAATGCGCTGAAAAAGCTTGGCGGTCTTGATATTAAAATGATTGCGCCTTCCCATGGTGTAATCTGGACGGAGCATATTGCCGATATCCTGCGCTGCTACAGCGAATGGGGCAGCGGTGTACAGGATGGCAGCCTTGTTATTGCCTATGACAGCATGTGGGGCGGTACGGAAAAGTTGGCGCGGGCGATTGCGCGTGGTGCAGCTAATGCCGGCATTGTTGTTAAAGTATTCAAAATGGGCGCTACACCTAACAGTACGGTAGCAGCAGAGCTCTTTACTGCCTCCGGTTTTTTGGCAGGCTCTTCAACTCTTAATTGTAGCATGCTGCCGAATATGGGTTCTCTGCTGATTTATCTTAAAGGACTTGGCGCTAAAGGTAAAAAAGCTGCAGCCTTCGGCACCTTCGGCTGGGGCGGTGGTGCGCAGAAGGATATGGAGGAGCTGCTGGCAAAAAGCTGCTTTGATGGAGTAGAACCCGGTTTTAACTGCAAATGGACGCCGCAGCAGCCTGAAATTGAGGCTGCGGAAAAATATGGTTATGACTTTGCGCTTAAATTAAAGGCTGAATGAGCTGTGAATTTTGTGTAAAACAAATATATTTACTAATAAAAAAAGTACACAAATAACGATAATAGTGTATAATAGTATTATAACAATGAAAGCGAGGTCTTATGATGAATAAGAAAGCTGAAGTTTACAAGAAATTCCTTGAAGAAAACAAAATTAACTGGGGTGACGTTTTCGAAGTTCCGAAAGCAGACGAGGTTCCTGAAGAAAGCTTTATGCATCCCGTTGTTTTCCGTTCCGCTATCGGCATCCAAGGTCAAAATCTGCCGACTATGCTGGTAATTGATGACAGCATTTATGTAATGCTGCAGGTTCGCGTAGGTGCAGGCTTGATTAAAGAAGCCAATAAGGCTGCTGTTCTGGAACACCTGAACGCTCTGAACGAAAACTACAAGGTATTCAAATATTATGCTGATGAAGCAGGCAATATCATCATTGAAAGCTGCATTCCTTCTGCCGACGATCAATTCGTACCGCAAATGATTCATGCAGTAATCGACGTTATTGTTGACCACCTTAACACTGAATATCCTAAGCTGATGAAAGCTGTTTGGGCTGAATAAGCTAAATAAAATAATATGGTACTTTCTTAAATAAGGGGAGTAGCCGGCACAAGCCTTAGGGCTGGTGTTTACACTGCCGTCAGTACGATTTGGAAGAATCCGGCTTTGTAATTAAGTGGCGAGACTTTGTTGTAAAATTTTTATTTTACAGCATTGTCTCGCCCTTTTTTATTATATAATATAAGGTGAAGAGTGTACTTGCACGATTTACCACAATTTTCGACAAGTAGCAGATGTAAGGTCAAAGGAGGAAGAAAATGAGTAAATATGGCTTAAGCAAGGAGCAGATTGAAGAGTCATGGCGCAAGTACGGTGATAACACGTTGACGCAGCCGCCACGGGAAACATTTTGGAGCAAGCTGCTGGGTAACTTTCAGGATCCCATTATCCGCATATTGATAGTAGCACTGCTGGTAAATGCTTTTTTCGTGTATCTTGGTCATGGTGATTGGATTGAAACAATAGGCATTTTCCTGGCAATAATTTTGGCAACCTTTGTTTCTACCTGGTCCGAATATAGCAATGAGAATGCCTTTCAAAAGCTGCAGGAGGAAGCCAGCCGCATCCGCTGCAAGGTGTGGCGTGACGGCGAGCCGTTGGAAATCGCTATTGATGATGTTGTAGTAGGTGAGGCAATTATTTTAGAGGCCGGCGATAAAATACCGGCAGACGGTATTTTGCTGGAAGGTACGCTGAAGCTGGATCAGGCAGCGTTGAACGGTGAAAGCGAGGAAGCTAAAAAAACTGTTGCACCTGCTGACTTTGAGTGGGATGACGGTAAAATTGATTTTCTGGATGAACATAAGCTGTTCCGCGGCAGCGTTGTAGTAGAAGGCACTGCTGTGATGCAGGCGGTGAAGATAGGTGATAATTCCGTTTACGGCCAGCTGACGCAGGAGCTGAAGGATGATGAACGCGACAGTCCGCTGAAGCTGAAGCTGAAGGGATTGGCAGAGCAGATAAGTAAATTCGGCTATGCCGGTGGTGTGCTGATAGCAGTTGCGGTAATACTGCATAAGATATATCTGGCAGGCAGCTTTGCAGCATATTTTGCTGATATGACAACAGTAATTGCCGATTTGGTGCAGGCTGTAATCTTGGCGATTATTATTATTGTTATGGCAGTACCGGAAGGCCTGCCGCTGATGATTGCGATAGTTTCTTCGCTCAATATGCGCAAAATGCTGCAAGACCATGTATTGGTGCGTAAGCTGGTCGGCATTGAAACGGCAGGCAGCTTAAACCTGCTGTTTACCGATAAGACAGGTACTATTACTAAAGGACAGCTGGAGGTAGTACGCTTCTTAACCGGCGATTTACAGGAAATTACTGATTTCACATCATTGCCTGCACGTCTTAAGGAGCTGACCTGCCAGCAGATTTTAATAAATACATCATCTACCGTTACTGACGGCAAGATTGTCGGCGGTAATATGACGGAAGCAGCGTTAAACAATTATGTCGGTGCTTATCGTTTGCCGCAGCTGCCGCAGCGCCAGCGCTTTATTCCGTTTAACAGCGCCAATAAATATTCCTGGGCGCAGGTTGCTCCCGCTGACGGCGGCGCAGCATATTGCCTGATTAAGGGCGCACCGGAAAAGCTGCTGCAGGCTACCGATTGGTATTGGTCAAAAGATGGCAGCCGTTTGCCGTTGACTGATGAGATGAAAGCAGCTCTGGATAACAGAATGCTGGAGCTTGCAGGACAGGCTATAAGAATGCTGGCCTTGTGCACCTATGAGGGAGTACCTGCTGATAACCTGCCGGATAAAGGACTGACGCTTGCCGGTGTTGTTGCCATCCGTGATGACGTGCGTCCGGAAGCAGTGGAGGCTATTAAGGCTGTACAGCAGGCTGGTGTGCAGGTAGTAATGATTACCGGTGACCGTAAAGAAACCGCAGTTGCCATTGCCAAGGATGCAGGCCTGCTGCAAAGCGCGGAGGATGTAGTCTGGACCTCCGACGAGCTGGCACAGATGAGTGATGATGAGGTCAAGGCTAAGCTGACGCATCTGCGTGTAGTGGCACGTGCTTTACCGATGGATAAATCGCGCTTGGTGCGCCTGGCGCAGGAGCTGAATCTTGTAACCGGTATGACCGGCGATGGCGTAAATGATTCGCCGGCGTTGAAAAAGGCTGACGTAGGCTTTGCTATGGGCAGCGGTACAGAGGTAGCCAAGGAAGCAGGCGATATCGTTATCATGGACGATAATTTCCTGAGCATCAAGCAGGCAATTCTTTACGGAAGAACAATTTATAATTCTATCTGCAAATTTATTGTTTTCCAGCTGACGATTAACTTCTCGGCTGTGGCAATTAACTTTATTGCTCCATTTATCAATATTGATGAACCGCTGACGATTACGCAGATTCTCTGGATTAACCTGGTAATGGATACTCTTGCTGCGCTCGCCTTCGGGGGTGAGCCGGCATTGGCGCAGTATCTGTGCGAGGCGCCGAAACGCCGCAGTGCGCCGCTTGTCAGCAAAAAGATGCTTACGAGCGTTATTGTAAGTGGTCTTTATATGACTATTGTGGGCATTGCCTTTTACAAGAGCGCGTGGGTTGACCATCTGTTCCGTGATGCAGATAATCATATTTATACCTACACGGGCTTCTTCTGCGCCTACATTTTCATGGCAGTTGCCAATGGCTTTAATGTGCGTACTGACGGGTTGAACCTGTTAAAGAATATCAGCCTGAACAAGGGCTTTTTGCAGGTAATGGCGCTCATCGTTGCAATTCAGGTGCTGCTGACCTTTATTGGTGGGCGTGTATTGCGTACAACACCGCTGAATGCGCATGAATGGGGCGTTGTCGTCCTGTTTGGCGCTTCCATTATCGTTGTTGATTTACTGCGTAAGCTTATCAGCAGCAGGTAAAGTTATACACAGTTGTTGATAAGTCTGTTGATAATCTGTGGGTAAAACACATAAGCTGTGGATAAGTATTCGTGGATAGAAGCACACTAATTGCTGTTACATTGTTTACAAATTTACTGTAAAAAAATAAATTTCAGAAAGATTGTTGACAATTAAAAGCAGAGTGCGTATAATAGCATTCAACGAATCAAATATCGTCCCTAAAAAAACGGTGAAGGGAAGAAGATATGACCGGATGGGCTAAGAGAGTCGCTGGCTGGTGTAAAGCGATGTCAATGGTTATGTGCATACTGATCCCGGAGTTGCCTTTCTGATATGTAGGGAAGGACGTGTGGTCACGTTACAGGCAAAGGCCTTGTTGGAGGCTGAGAGGACAGTGCTGTTGAGGTACTGTTGAAATAGGGTGGTACAGCGTGGAATTGTTCCCCGCCCCTAATTGTGTTATTAATAAATAACACAGGTTAGGGACGGGGATTTTTGTTTATAATTGTTAAGAAAAGCTAGGGGGAAATTAATCATGCAGCAGGAGAAAAAATATATTCCGTTTGAACAAATAAAAATTACCGACCGTCAATGGCCTGATAAAACGATTACAAAAGCACCTGTATGGTGCAGTGTTGATTTGCGCGACGGCAACCAGGCATTGGTAACACCGATGGGCATTCCGGAAAAAATTCGCTTTTTCCACACCTTGGTAGATTGCGGCTTTAAGGAAATCGAGGTTGGCTTTCCTTCCGCCTCGGAAACAGAGTACGAAATTCTGCGTACCTTGATTGAAGGCGGCCATATTCCCGATGACGTAACCGTACAGGTTCTGGTACAGGCGCGTGAAGAGCTTATCCGCAAAACCTTTGAAGCGGTACGAGGTGCCAAGAATGTTATCATCCATTTTTACAACTCCACCTCAACACTGCAGCGTAAAATTGTCTTTGGCAAGGATATGGACGGTATTACCGATATTGCTGTACAGGGTGCACGCCTTATCCGCCAGCTGACGGAAGAAGAGGTTGCCCGCAGCGGTATGAATATCCGCTATGAATATTCTCCGGAAAGCTTTTCCGGTACGGAAATAGATTTCTCTGTGGCAATTTGCGAGGCTGTAATGCAGGAAATGGGCTCTACCAAAGAAAACCCCATTATCCTCAACCTGCCTTCTACTGTTGAAATGTGTACGCCGAACACCTATGCCGATCAGATTGAATACTTCTGCCGTCATATTAAAAACCGTGAAGCAGCAATTGTCAGCGTGCATCCGCACAATGACCGCGGTACGGGCGTTGCCTGCGCCGAGCTGGCACTTTTGGCCGGTGCGGACCGTATCGAAGGCACTTTGTTCGGTAACGGCGAGCGTACCGGTAACCTTGATATCGTAACTGTAGCCCTCAACATGTTTACGCAAAATGTTGATCCAGAGCTGGATTTCTCGCATATCCTGGACATCAAAAAGGTTTATGAGGAATGCACAAAAATGCATGTTCCTGAGCGTCAGCCGTACGCCGGTGAGTTGGCCTTCACCGCCTTCAGCGGTTCGCATCAGGATGCTATCCGCAAGGGCTATGAGTACATGAAAAACAGCGGTACCGAATATTGGGAGGTACCATATCTGCCGATTAATCCTGCGGATATTCATCGTGAATACGAGCCGGTTATCCGTATTAACAGCCAGTCCGGCAAGGGCGGTGCTGCCTTCGTGCTGCAGCATACAGTTGGCTACAATCTGCCTAAGGAAATGCATCCGGAATTTGGCAATATCGTGAAGGCTGCGGCTGACGAATACGGCGACGAGCTTTCCAGCGAGCAGATTGTGCAGCTTTTCCGCAAGGAATACATCGACTTTGTTGGCAAGTACAAGCTTCTGCGTCATCGCTTCACCGAGCTTAACGAAGCTGACGGCAGCATCCACAGCCGTTTTGAAGGCGAAATTTCGGTTGCAGGCGAAAATAAGAGTGTAGTTGGTGTAGGTAACGGTCCTATCGATGCCTTCTTCCAGGCGCTTACCAGTGTCGGGATTAATGGCTACGAATTCGTCAACTATCATGAGCATGCGATTTCCAAGGGTTCTGATGCGAAGGGTATTTGCTACATCGAGCTGAAACAGAAAAATAATGGCCATATCTTTGGTGTAGGCATTCATTCTAATATTAACGTGGCAGCGCTGCGCGGTATTATCTGCGCTATCAACCGCGCGGAGAAGTGATTAGCAGTTGTCAGTGAATAGTGTTTAGTGGTTAGGAAACAGTTGGCAGTACGGGGCGAAGAGAAAATATATTAGAAAATCGCTCCTGCATATATTACTTTGCTAAAGGCCGGCGCCAGATAATAGATAAGCCGGCTTAGAAAACCTCCCAAATAAGGGAAAGATTTTTTGGAAAACAAGGGAAAGAACTAAAAATAAGGGAAAGAAGCAAGCGCCGTCGGCCGTAAGGCAGGCGGCGTTTTGCTTTAACAAAAATATATTGCGAACAGTGTTGGGGGTGACGCCTATTTCAAGGGTTATTTTGTTGGGAGAGAGTTTGTCTTTGAGTCTGATTTCGATAATTACACGTTAATAACAAAGCGAAAACTATTGACAAAAGATTAGAAATGTGCAATAATTACAATTGATAATTAGTTTCAATCATTTTAATTTTAAGCATTTAAAAAAATAAAATAGTATGTCTTATTAGATAGGTGCGTTTGTGCTAGTATTGTGTGCAAATGCTTTATGGGGAAATCGGCGTAATTCCGATGCTGTTTCGCAACTGTAATAGAGAGCAAGACCGTCGCAACTCTTTGTTTTAAAAGAGTTACCTCTTACAAAGGGATGGTTAAGCAATGACCTCGAGCCAGGGTACCAACTGTTTAATGCGTAAATAGGGATGCGAAGAAACATTCTCGATTTTACAGTCCTATTGGTGTATATCATAGGATTTTTTGTAATTCGCGAAGTAAGTTATTTGAGCATGTCAATTCACATATTTTGCGAATTGACATGCTTTTTTATATATCTTTTTTATCTTCAGCGGTGTTATGACAGTTAAGGAGGACGAAAAATGAAGAAAATCAAAGGTAGGAAATTCAGCAAACGCTTGGCTGGTGCTATAACTCTAGCTTTGCTGGCAGCACAAGCAGGCAGTGCCTTGGCAGCAGATACTTACAATAAGCAAATTATTGAAAGTAATTATGCTGGCTCTGTACTTAGAACTTATTGGCAAAATGAGGGTATTAGCGATGGCAAACATAATTATACCTTCAAAGATGATGCTACATTATCAGTGAATTTGACTAATCAAGAGGATTTAAGCTATCAGCAATGGCTATGGAATGTATCTGCTATTGGCGTTAGCGGTTACAACGATACCAATATTGATATGCAGGGGCATAAACTGAGTATTGATATGAGCGGGGATAAGTATGACTCAGTAAATCTTAATATTAGGCCTATTCTCGTTAATAGCAATACGCTTACGATGAAAAATGTTAATGGTATAGATATCTATGTACATGATAGCAAAAAGGCTTATACAACTGCCATTCAGGTAAGCGGTGATGCTTCACGGGGTGCATATCAGGATGGAGAAGGCAATTCGGTGCTGAAAATTGAAAATGATAACGATCCTAATCATGCTGTTAAAATTCGTACTGATGAAAATGTATATTTCAGTCAAGGCGTTTTTGTAAACAGCAATTCTGGAACGGCAAAACTGGATATTAAGGGACTTGTTGATATTGATCTCCGCAAGAATCTGTATAAACCAACTGGCATTCTCGCGTTCGGCGATTCTAAACGTGGTGATTATGCTGAAACAAGTATTGGCGGCGGTAAAATTATCGTTGCTGATTCAGGTAATGCCGTTTATTCTTATGATAGCTATATTACAATCAATAGCGCGCTTGATGATAGTAAGGAAATTATAGCTAAAGACGTAAAAAATGATGTCGAGATTAATGGACGTATTCGATCGGCCGGAGCAAATGGCATTGTAGCCATAGCTTTGAATACCGATAAATCATCTTGGACAGGCTCCGCAGTGCAGGAGACAGAGGGCTCGACAGCTGGTTCTGTTCAACTTATTTTAAGCGATAAGGCTAAATGGAACGCGACAGGTGCGAGTGCTATTACACGTTTTGCCGGTGGCAGCAGTTATGATGATGCTGGTAGCATTTTCCAAAAGGCGCAGGCGGGTGATCTTAATATCGCTAATTATAGTGGATATACTAATGTTTTTTATGAACACAGTAATAGCGGTACTGCTGCCGATGACTATACTGCAGGGGACGTAATAATTAAAAACGCGAACAAGGGCAGCGGTATCAGTATGATTACCGATAGCAGCAATATTACCATGAGCGATGAAGCTCAGGTGAAAGATGTCTTAAATACCTTGGCTAGCAAGTTGACCTATAGTGCCTATGTTGACGGGGAACATAATCTGCGCGGTATTGTCAAAATAGCGGATGGTTTGCTTACGTCCAGCGCGGAATTAAAGACTGGCAGCATTGCTTTTTCTGAAACGGATGGCAAGGGCAGCTATGGCGGTGATGTGAGCGATGTCGTGAATCCGAAAACTGATTTTACCACTACTATTACCGGCACGGACGCAGATACAGAATATAGTGAGAACGATATCGTTCAAAAGGACGGAACATATAAATTTGCCGAAGAAACAACTATTACTCCTGCGGCAAATGTTCAGGCTATAAATGTTAGCAAGGACACCGTAATTGATGCGAGCGGCAGAACTTTGCAAATTACTACGAAAGATGCAACCAATCAGATTAATGCGGTGGAAGCAGCATCCGGGAAAAAACTGGAGCTGACAGCTAAGAAGGTAAGTATTGATGTAACCGGTTCTTCTCGTACTGAAGGTGTACACTTGTATAATAGCAGTGCTACGGTCAATGGTGACCTTGATATTACGTCTAAGGGTATCGGTTATGCTTTAGGCAGCTATATTTATGGTGACAGCACCTTGACCGTGAATGGTGATTTGAGCATAAATGTTGACGGCGATAACAGCGGCTGGGGATATTATGGCGCAAGCGGATTATATGTTGCCGGTCAGTTGAACACGGCAAACTCGATAGGTGGGCAGGCAATAGTTAATGGTGATGTAGATATTAGCGGTAAGGGAAATGGCATTTTTGCCAATATCGGCAATGCATTGGTTACAATTAACGGCGGCGGTACGATTGATGTTGATAGTAGTGTTAACAATTACGCAGCTATTCGTGCTGAAAATTCCACTGTTAATATGAATGTTAAATTGGATGATAATGGTAAAGCTATAGAGGGCGCTGGTAATGATGTTACTATTAATGGTAATATTGCTGTTTCTACTGGTGCTGTCAATCCTATTGATATAAAAGGCACCTTATCTCGTATCAATTTAGCATTGGATACAAAGTATTCTACCTTAAATGGTGTTGTTATTAACGGCTTTCCTGTGGATGGAAAAACTACTGGCGGAGTAACATTTACTGGTGAAAATAATTTGTGGCTACAAAATGGTGCGGTTTGGACTAACGAGAAGAATGGTGTTGTTGACAGTAAGTTCTCCGGAAGTTATGTTAACAATTTTGTAGGCGGTAGTACAGCTGAATCCGCTGGCAATATTTTCCAAAAGGACAGCAATAACATAACTTTTGCTAATTACAGTGGTAATACTAATATTTATTATACTCATAATAATAGTGGTACTGAGGCGAAGGATTACGAAGCAGGAGACACTATTATTAAGGGTGCTGCTAAAGGAAGCTCCATTAATTTGATCACCGATAACAGCAATATCACTATGAATAAAGACAAGGAAACCAACGCAGTTTTGGATGCTTTAGCTGGCAAATTATATTATAACGCTTACGCAGACGGAGAAAGGAATCTTTCCGGTACTGTAACCATTGCTGATGGTCTTACAACTTCTAGTGCTACATTGAAGAGTGGGGATATTACCTTTACGAATGAAAAAGGACAGGGTTCTTATGTAGTGCCAGAAAAAGCTGCTTATGAATTTGTTACGACCTTGACCGGTACAGAGAGCAACGACCAGGAATATATTGATCTCAATTTACGTCAAGAGGATGGCAGCTATAAATTTGATAAGGATGTCACAATTGATATTGGTGCTAACAAAGCTAATAAAGCCATTAAAGCGGATGATGATTTGGTGGTTGATGCTAAGGACAAGGTTATTAATATTGTTGGTAATCAGGTAGCAACCTATGGCACGCTTTATGGCGTATTAAGCCAGATGGTAAATACTACTATTAATGCTAAAGAAATTAATATTGATATTACTACGAAAAACGGCGATGTGCACTGTTTAGAGGCCCAAAATATTAAATATGCCGACAAGCAGTCTAAGCTGACAGTTAATAGTGATGTCAACATTAAGAATGCTCAGGGTGCTTTCGCCGTTTATGCTATTTATTCCCGTGGTAATTCTGCGTTAGAGATTAATGGCGATGTCACTATGAAGAATGAAGAGGGAGGCTATGGCCTGGTTCCGACTCAATCATATAGTTCGCCACGCGCGTTATATGCAACTGGAACTACTTACGGTCCTGCCTATATCACTGTTAATGGTGATACTGATATTGTTGTCGATGGCAATGGTGTAGGAGCGGAAAACTATGGCTCGGAAGTAAATCTTAACGGAGCTGTAAAAATTAAAACTAATCCGGGAAGAAGCAACAAATACGCTGTTTCTGCGGGCGGCGGTACAGTTAACGTCAATAATGGTGAACAGGCAAAAGACATTCAGATTGATGGTAATATTGGCTTATTGAAATCTGATTTAGGTGCTAGCATTATTAATATCAATATGAATACTGCTGATTCGTACTTAAATGGCGTTATTTATGATGAAGCCACCAATGAGAAAAGTGAACTGAATTTTACGCTGCAAAATGGAGCTGTTTGGACTAATAAACTTTACAATACCAATAGCAATTTTGCCGGCAGCACGGTAAGAAAGATTGTAGGTGGCAGTTCCGCAACCTCCGCAGGAAATATCTTCCAAAATGATACTAATAAGATTAATATAACCAATTATAGCGGTAATACTAATATTTTCTATGCGCATGAAAATAAGGGTACGTCGGCAGATGATTATATAGCTGGCGATACTATTATTGGAAATGCAGCTGTTGGAAGCAATGTGAGCCTCATTACAGACAACACCAATATCAATACAGTGCGTTTGAATGAAGTTAATCAGGTGTTGAATGCTTTGGCTGGCAAACTGACCTATAGTGCTTATGTTGATGGCGAAAGAAACTTGAACGGCAAAGTTATTATTGCTGATGGTCTGCTGACTTCTAGCATGACTTTGAACACGGGTGATATTACCTTCAATACAGAAACTGGTAAGGGCAGCTATGAAGCACCTGCTACCGAACCGACAACTGAATTCACTACGCCGGTTACCGGCAATCGTGAGACCGATTGGGAGTACGATGACGCAGGCGTTATCAAAGAAGATAATGTTTATAAATTTGATAAAGACAGCAGTATTACGGTTAGTGGTGGAACTGCCGCAGACCTTAATAGTGTTTCTACTATTGACGCTGTTGCAAAGACTTTGGTTATTGACAATACTTCTACCGGCGGCACCAATATCGGACTTAATAAGACAGAGGATGGCAGAAGTAGCGTGGTTGCTAAAAAACTTAAAATTTCCGTTGTTAATGAATCTGGTCGTGCTGAAGGCATTCATTTAGCAAGCTCCAACAGTAATGGTAGACCTGAGTTAGTGATTGATGGTGATGTTGAACTTAATACCGAGGGCACGGATAATACCATTGGCGCTTATGTAATGGGTAATAGCAAATTGACTGTAAACGGCGACCTTAAGGCTCATATCGATGGGCATAATGGCGGTTATAGCTATTATGGCAGCGAAATTCTTTACGCGACCAGTAACATGGGGGCCAATTCTATGGGCAGTGAGCTGACTGTTGACGGCAATGTTGATCTTTCTGGCGTCGGTAATGGCATTTTCGCTAATGCCGGAGGCAGTGTAATTACTGTGACTGGCGGTGGTAAAATCGATGTGGACAGCAGCACTAACCCATATGCGGCGATTCGTGCGGAGGACGGCACTGTTAATATGAATGTCGTTTCGGATGATAACGGTAAGGCTATTGCATCAGGCAAAGAGAACGTAAATATTAAAGGCAATATTGCCGCGACAACAGGTGCTGTAAATAGAGTGGATAAAAATGGTACGCTTACCCAGATTAACTTGGGGCTTGCTACTAAAGAATCTTCTTTGACCGGCGCAGTTTACAATGCTTTCCCAGAAGAGGGAACGACCAGTGGAGATTTAACCTTTACTGGTGAAGTAAATATGTGGTTGCAGAATGGTGCAACTTGGAACAATCAGGTTCAAGGACAAATTGGTTCATCTTCCGGTGGCAAATCCTTTGAGGGCAGTATTGTAAGCAATCTTGTCGGTGGTGATAGTGCGGACAAGGCAGGCAATATCTTCCAGTCTGACGCCAATAAACTTACCATTAGAAAGTATAGCGGTTTTACTAATCTTTATTATGCTCATGATAATGCAGGTGCTAGTGCAGAAGATTATAAAGCAGGCGATACGGTTATTCAAAGCGCTTCTTCTGGCAGCGGTGTAAATCTTATTACCGGTAACAATGGTATTGATTTAACAAGTAAATCTGAGGTTGAGGAAGCCCTGAGCGCCTTGGCTAGGAAGCTTACTTATAGCGGTTATGCTGCTGGCGAGAAGAATCTTACCGGTAAAGTTGGCATTGCTGATGGTCTGACTACTTCAAGCGCAATGAGAAAGCTTGGTGATATGTCCTTTGCTAGTACTGACGGCAAGGGCAGCTATGTTGCTGGCAGCGTAAGCAATGTCGATGGAAACGATTTCCAAAAGCCGATTATTAAGGGCGATTATGAGAATGCTATTTTGAAAGGCGTTCGTAGCGCAATGATGACTTCCGCTTTGGATTGGCGCGATAACGCGGCTAATTTGAATGGTCGCAGCCTTGCTTTACGCGAGGGTGCTGAAGCTGGAGCCTGGGTACAAACCTATGGCGGCAAGATGAAATATGATAATGACGCTTTAGACTTCACTCACCAATATTGGGCAGGACAGGCTGGCTTCGATAAGGCTATTGCAAATGGCTGGAATTTGGGTGCGGCTATTGATTATCGTGATGGCAGTGCAAGCTACCTTAATGGTGATAAGGGTGATACTAAACTTTATAGTTTAGGCGTTTATGCATCTAAAAATGTAGGTAATAATGCGTATGTAGATCTTATGGCGAAAGCAGGTAAGGTGAAAAATGAATTTACTGTATATAATGATTTCCGCAACACTCCTGTAGAAGTTAAAGCTGATGGCGAATATTCTGCTACTGGGTACAGTGTAAGCGTACAGTATGGACAACGCTTTGGCAATACTAAAAAAGGTTATTTAGAGCCGCAATTACAACTAACTTATGCGCATTTAGGCAGTGACAGTTTTGCTGCTGACAGCAAGGCGGGTAAGCTTTTTGTTAACCAAGAGGCTTTTGATAGTCTTGTAGGCAGAATTGGTGTACAAACCGGTATAGAAAATGAACGTGGAGGCTTCTATGCGAAATTGAGCTTGGCACATGAGTTTAGCGGTGATGCCGGGGCAACCTACATTAGTACGGAAAAGGGTGCGGAGGCTAAGCATACCAGTTATGACTTAGGTGGAACTTGGAGTGAGCTCACTGTTGGCGGCAGCTACAACCTTAGCAAGTGCAGTAATTTTTATGCTGATGTTACTAGAAGTCTGACTGGTGATTATCAACATCAATGGAAATTGAATGCTGGTATCAACTTTAGCTTCTAACTGAAAATTAAATAATAGCTGATATCTTTATTCTTCTAAAGGTAGAAGAAAACGAAGACGCTGGTTTAATTACCGGCGTCTTTGTTGCAGTGCGCTCAGCATGGGCGATAACTAGGTGGTGAAAGTCCACTACGCGCTCGGTAGCAGGAAGCGTTAGCCGAAGGCAAGGGTGTCCATCGTGAGGTGGAATCTGAAGGAAGCCGGATGCTGTTGCGGAAAATCGACAGCGGGCAAAGTTCTGAGCCGACGAACAGAAACCTTATATAAGGCTGAATTAGAGTGGATAAGTCTGCGGCACAAGATGAAGTCCAATGCTACCCGAACTCTATACAGTAAATAAGGCGGCTACATGGAATGAAAGTTATCGTTCTTACCTGGGGAGGTCTCACAGACGTAAAGTAGGAAATCCGAAATACGGAGTAAAGCTTGCTGTGAGAAGTCAGCAGAGGTCATAGTACCGTTTTTTTTTTGACGGGAAGGACTGAACAAATGCCAGTCTTGAATAACTGGGGAAAGGAGTCCAACACAATGAAAGCAGAATACCGAAAGGACTGCCTGCAAAGGGATAGCGTGGAACGCGAAGGGTATGCAGGAGTGCCGAGTGTTGGAACTCGGGACAACAGAGAAAGAGACAATGCAACGCAGGATTTACTGCGAGAAATTCTTCGGGGTAGAAATTTACTCGAAGCAATGAAAAGAGTCAAAGGCAACAAGGGAGCTGCGGGAATTGATGGAATGACTGTCGATGAACTGGAACCTTGGTGCACTGAACATGGTCGAGAACTTGTGTCTGACATATGGTTTGGAAGATATAAACCAAACCCAGTAAGACGCAAGGAAATCCCAAAAGCAGACGGAGGAGTGCGAAAGCTTGGCATACCAACTGTTATAGACAGAATGGTACAGCAGGCGATAGCACAGGTACTGCAACCGATGTATGAAGGAACTTTCTGCAAAGGAAGCTACGGCTACCGAGTAGGAAGAAGTGCACAACAGGCAATGGAAAGCGTGAAAGAATATGCGGAAAAGGGCTACCAATACGTAGTAGAAGTAGATTTATCCAAGTATTTCGACACGCTGAACCATGACTTACTGCTCAACATACTTCGCAGAAAGATAAAAGATAAGAGGCTGATAGAGCTAATCAAGAAATTCCTCAAAAGCGGAGTCATGGACAACGGAGTAATAGTAAAGACAGAAGAAGGTTCGCCGCAAGGCGGGCCGTTGTCGCCACTATTGGCCAATATTTACCTGAACGAGTTCGACCAAGAAATGTCAAGACGAGGAGCAAATATTGTAAGGTATGCAGATGACATTATAGTCGAAGCAAAGAGCAAAAGAGCAGCGAAAAGACTGCTGGAATCCAGCAGAAAATATCTTGAAGATAAGCTCAAGCTAAAGTTGAACATGGAAAAGAGCAAAGTAGTAAGCGTATACTCACCAAAGTTCAAGTTCTTAGGATTTACGCTAGGCAAGAACAAAACAGAAGTAATGATAAGAGTACACAAACAATCCTTGATGAAAGCCAAAGCAAAATTAAAAGAGCTGACAGCTAGAAATCAAGGAAGAAATATACGTGTAGTGATGAACAAGGTAAAAGTATATGTAAGCGGTTGGCTGAACTATTACTGCATAGCAAGTATAAGACGCAAAATGCAGGAATGGGATGAATGGTTGCGAAGAAGATACCGTCAATATATATGGAAACAATGGAAGAAACCTAAAGCAAGGGTTACCAACCTAAAGAAGTTAGGGATACCAGAGGAGTATGCATATATGTGGGGAAATGCACGACTAGGTTATTGGTGAGTAGCAGGAAGTGTAATACTTAATAGGTCAATAACAAAAGAAAAGCTCGTAAAAGCAGGCTATTATGAACTAGCGGGCAATTACGAGCTTAAAAGACTTAAGCATTATGGTATTTGAACCGCCGTGTACCGAACGGTACGCACGGTGGTGTGAGAGGTCGGTAGGTAAATTAATTACCTACCTCCTACTCGATTTTTTGAAAGAAAAACAGTTAATATTTTTTTATGTTAACAGAAAGAATGAAACCTAGTATAATTGTCCTTAACATTTCTGCAGAGATGCATAAACAGGCGGCGATTTGCGCTTTACAGAACAATATTTCCCTAAATAAAATTGTGGAGCAGGCTTTGCAGCGTTTTTTGCTGACAGAAAATTAAATATATGAAAAATAGGTATAGCGGTATGATATCTGGCCAAGTATATTACGTCAGACTAAGAATATAGTTGTAGGTTAGTTGACGTGTAATCACAATATAATAATGCTTTAATCATTAAGGACTTCATTGTAAGAGAATGGAGGCCTTTTTTTATTTATCAGGTGCCGTAGGCACCTGCAAGCCAAAAGTACTCGATGTACTTTTGCTTGACGGGGGGGGGACAACATGCTATAATTCTAGCAGTGACTAATTATGTAATTAAAGTTATTGTGAAACAAGAAAAAAGCTAATATACATAATTAACAATTTAGAGAGCTTTGCATGTAAGTATTTTCTTCTTTGAGGAAATGCAAACACTGCGTGATATATTGCTATAAAATTTAAGAACCTAACGAGAGAACAAGAGAATAAAAGCGTATCAGGTGTATTTATACTTAATAGGTAAACAGGTGCAAAACCTGTGCTGTCCCGCAGCTGTAATGTGGAGTTGGTCTTATAATGTCACTGGGAAACCGGGAAGACGAGACCGGCGTTGAAGCAGAGCCAGAAGAACTGCCTGATATAGGGCCTTTCAAACAACCTGCGATGTACAGGATTGCGCTTTCCTAGGGATAAGTGCGTCTTGCTGTCACAGTACGGCAAGGCGCTTTTATTTTGACTGCAATATTTGCATGAAGTATATTTATTATTCTTGCATATTAACATCTGACAAGCGGAACAAGGATAGCTTGGTCAGATGCTTTTATGAAAATAAATTTTTTCCCAGTATGCTCAAATATTACGAGAGAAAGGAGGAGCTATGAAAAGGATATTTATGCTGCTGACCTTAATTTTGGCGCTGATGTGCCCAGCACTTGCCGGTGCTTCTGAGGTATCAAGTGACAAAATGATTTTGGATTGGACAACATCCAAGGTATGGGTTAACGGCGGCGAGCTGTGTGTAACAGGTACCTTTGTCAACAAGCGCAGTGATTTGACCATTACTAAGCTGAATGACTTTATTATGCGTGTTACCTACACAGACAAAAATGGCGAGCAGAAGCAGTTTACCGGCAGACCGGTAAAGTTTCCGCTGTGCAAGATTCCTGCCAATGGTTCACGTAAGCTGAATCTTAACTTTGGCAAATTTGCTGACGAGAGTGTTGGCAACTGGGTAACGGCGCAGACATATACGTTTACGTATATTAACGGTGCGCGGTTCTGATAATGTTTTTGATGAGTAGAGCATTTTTTGTGCTCTCAAAATGAATATGTGAATGTTTGTCTACATTCATAACAATCTAAGAAAGAAGTGTATGAGTAACATGAAGAGAAGATATACAGCTGCGGCTGCTATGATGATGGTAATGGGCCTGTGCGCAAGCGCAAGCGCAGCATTTGACGAAAACCTGAACAGCTATACCTTAGATAGCATGATTGTAGAGGCTGACGCAGTTAAAAACAAGTTCGGCGATACTATTACTGAGCAGTCCTACTATCGTACAGGCGGTGACGTTAAGGTTATCACCCGCGAAGAAATTGAAAAACGTCATTATACTGATTTGACCGAAGCAATCAAACGTATTCCTGGCGTAACCTTCCAAAACCCCGGCTATCGTGGCGGTGAATATGGTTATCAGTTCTATAACAATGGCGTTTCCATCAATGGTGATACCCGCGTAATTATTTTGGTTGATGGTCGTCGTGTAGACAATGCTGCCAGCACTCGTGTCGGCAGCAATACAAAATCCGGTTCTAAATCCACCGGTGTAAACCTTGATCAGGTAACCAATATGGAAAACGTTGATAAAATCGAAGTTATCAAAGGACCTGGCGCTTCCGTATATGGCAGTGATGCAACCGGCGGTGTAATCAATATTATTACCCGTAAGGGCGGTGACCAGAATGTTGGTTCTATCGATTTGTCTACCGGTTCTTGGCACAAACATAAATATGCTATCAGCTATTCCGGTAGTGCCGGTGATGACAATTCTTGGCATTACTTTATTTCCGCTAACCGTGATATGTCCGGTGATACCGGTTATAAAGACGGTATTGTCGGTTCTAACGGTTCCTTGGGCGGTTCTAAATGGAAGGAAGACGGCGTTAACTTCCGTGTAGATAAAGACTTCAATGATAAGCAAAACTTGAAGGTTTGGTACAACTTTAAGGAAGGCAAGGATGGCTATCCGATTGCTGTACCTAACATGAAATATTGGAATGAAAAAGACTGGAACGATATTATTTTCAAAGCAACTGTAGGTCAGTTAGATGCAAATAATAAATTAGTTGGCGGCACCTTAACTGGTGATGCCAAGAATCCCGGTTACCATAACCTTTATGCATTAGATGGTCAGGTATATGGCTCCTTCAGTAGATTCAAAAATAATGACTGGGATGTACAGTATACCTTTAATAAAGAAAATGGTATGGAAAGCTTTATCCGTGTATATGATCAGAACCATCGTTATGCTCACCGCGATAAATATAAATGGTATGTAAACGGTGGAAGCGCAGCTGATGCATATAAAGCTGCATTCCCCAATGGTGCAACCAACGAACAACTTTCCAAATGGATTAGCGAAAACTTAGCTCCGTTCCCGGATGGTGACCAACAAAAGGTTAAAGAATGGTTGGAAAAAACAGGCGGCGCTGCACAGGAACCTACCAGATGGAATGAAGAAAAGAACCGTGGTGTTCAACTGCAATATGCTAAAACTGTAGGTATCAATGATATTATTGCCAGTGTAACCTATGATAAAGCTAAGAATTTCTCTAAGAGTATTGATAATGCTACCGGCGCAATCAAAACAAGCCATGTAGATAGAAAATCTACTACCGCTTATATCCAAGACAAAATCCATCTGAGCGATAAATTGGATATTACTCCTTCTCTGCGTTATGCAAAATATAGCTCTTTCGAAACAACCAATGCTAACGGAACTACCCAGGGTAAGGGTGATACTCATCTGCTCACACCGGTAATCAATACCCAATATATGTTTGACGATACCAGCAGCATGTACTTTGGTTGGACTAAAGTATTCCGTCCGTTAAAACAGGGTGACTACACCAGCGTTGATGGTGTATTTAAAACTCCTCTGGATGATGAAAAAGGCGATGCCTGGACTTTAGGCTTACGTAAAGATTTAAGTGATAAGACTAGCGTTGCAGTACATTATGACTGGACACGTATGAGCAATGCTATTGCTACATTGCCTGTTTTCGCAGATGGCGAACTTAAAAATACAGCTGTTAATGCTAAAGAGGATAAACAATCCTTTAACTTAACATTGGATCATCAATTTGATGAGCATTTCACCTTGAGCGCATCCTATTCTCATATGAAGGATAAATGGATGGCTAAAAACGGTTGGGTACTTGATCCGAGCTGGGGCTATAAGAATCCTGCAGATATCAACACTGCTATCAATGGTCTGCGTCCGCAAAACCATTATTCCTTGAACCTGTCCTATGAAAACGGTAAATTGTATACCGGCTTACTGACCAACTGGTATACTGGCTGCAGCGATTATGCATTCACTAACAATCGCTTCTTAGTTCTTGACTGGAACATGAACTATGAGATTAATAAAGACTTGACTGCATACGTAATCGTAAGCAACCTGACCAATGAGGCTTATGAAACTTCTTATAACTCTTGGAATGGTGTCGGCAGCTCTGCAATGCCTGGCCGTTGCTGGATGGTTGGTATGAAATATACCTTCTAATTTTTGACTGATACATCATACTCTATCTCTTTTTAGGTAAAGCACTACTGCTGATGCAGTAGTGCTTTGCCATATTCATACTAAGCTGAGGAAGTAAATGAAAAAATTATTAACAGGAGTGCTATTGGGAGTATGCTTGCTGCTCACCGGCTGTGAACGCAACATCTTTACTCTGCCGGTAAAGGAAAACCCAGAAGCGCTATTGCGCTTTAACCAACCGGTAGAATATGCCTATAACCCTGCGCACTATCCGGTAACTATCGAAAACTACAATACTCAGGGCGAGCCTGAGAAGATGACATATACAAAGCCGCCAGAGCGAGTGGTGGCAGTCTGGCAGAACAGCATTGAAACATTGCTGGCTTTGGGTGTGGGTGACCGCATTATTGCCGGTAACGGCGTGCCGGACAAAAAGTTTTTCCGCAAGGAATATCAGGAGCAGTACAGCAAAATACCTTATACCGGACTACAGCTTTTAGACCTGGAAACAACCATGATGCTGAAGCCTGATTTGCTTGTAGGCTGGCATTCTACCTTTATGCCTAAGGTGCTGCGTAGTACCGAGTTTTGGCATAAGCGCGGAGTAAATACATTTATTTCACGCTCTTCTATGATTGATGCGAAGCCGCGTACTCTGGCAAACGAATACAAGGATATTCTTGACTTAGGAAAAATTTTTGACAAAAACGAAAGGGCGCAGCAGCTTGTCGGTCAGATGCAGCAGGAGGTTAATTTTGCCATCAGTCAGACTGCAGGCTACAAAAAGCGTCCGCGTGCTCTGGTGCTGGAGTTTATGGGCAAGGAGCCGACGGTGTATGGCGAAAAATCTTTGGCCGGCAATATTGTCAAAGAGCTGCACGGTGAACTGCTGGCAGAAAAGCAGCGTGCTATTGGCCTGGAGCAGGTCGTTGAGCTTGACCCGGATGTTATTTTTGTGGTTGTGATTGAATCGCATTACGGACATGAGCAGGATATGATTGACCGTGTTACCCAGCACAAGGCGCTGAAAAATTTGCGCTGCGTGAAGGAAGGACGTGTTGCAGCCTTGCCGCTGTACGCTATTTATAGCTCAGGCGTGCGCACCTATGATGGCATAAAAATTATTGCGGCCGGAATGTACCCGGATTTGTATAAGGAGAAATGATGATGGTTGATTTTTTGAAGAAGCAGGGGTACCTGTTCATCTGCCTGGGATTGCTTGCTTTGCTGGTAATTGCCTTGTTTTGGGCGTTGTCCATTGGTACGGTAAAGCTGCCGTTGGTAAATATTTATAATACGGTTATAGAGCAGCTGTTTAGCGGACAACCTATTGAAGGTGTTGACCGCGGACCTGTGCATGATATTATCTGGCTGCTGCGCTTGCCGCGCCTGGTGCTGGCTGCCTTAGTGGGCATGGGGCTTTCGGTCTGTGGCGTTATCATGCAGGCTGTAGTAAAAAACCCCTTGGCGGACCCATATATTCTGGGCATTTCCTCCGGTGCTTCGCTGGGTGCAACGGCAGCAATTCTGCTGGGTATCGGCGTGGCGCTGGGTGAAAACTTTGTCGGCATTGCAGCCTTTATCGGTGCCTTTGCTATGTCGCTGGGCGTACTGTTTATCTCTAACCTGGGTGGTCGCAGCAATTCTGTAAAGCTGCTTTTGGCAGGCATGGCGCTGAGCGCAGTCTGCGGTGCTTTTTCCAGCTTTATCGTTTACTTTGCCAATAATAAGGAAGGCATGCAGACCATAGCTTACTGGATGATGGGCAGCTTTGCCGGTGCCAAGTGGGAAACACTTGCAGTTATCGGACCAATCGTAGTGTTGGCAGTAATGTTCTTCTGGACGCAGAGCCGTATGCTCAACCTGATGCTTTTAGGTGATGAATCTGCGTTGACTTTGGGAACTGATTTACATATTTACAGGCAGATTTATTTGCTGGTAAGCTCTCTTATCGTAGGCTTTGTAGTATACGCTGCAGGTATGGTGGGCTTTGTCGGCTTGGTAGTACCGCACGTTATCCGTATGCTGGTAGGTACCGACCATAAAAAACTGATACCTGTTTCCGCTTTGACCGGTGCGGTATTTTTGGTAATCGCCGATGGTCTGTGCCGTGTAATTATTCCGCGCACCGAGCTGCCAATCGGTATTTTGATATCCTTAATCGGCGCGCCCTGCTTCGTTTACCTGATGATTAAGAAAACCTATGGCTTTGGAGGTAACTGATAATGGAGATTTTAGCAGAAGCAGTAAAAATGGCCTTCGGACCAAAGGAAATTCTTAAGGGAATAGATTTCAGCCTGCATAATAAGGAATTTGTAGGCATTATCGGGCCTAACGGCAGCGGTAAGAGCACCTTTCTGAAATGTGTTTACCGTGTGCAGAAGCCTACAGATGGAAAAATTACCTTCAACGGAACGCCGTTGGACGAGCTTTCCTACCGTGAATCGGCACTGCAGCTGGCGGTAGTAGCACAGCATAATGTTTACAGCTTTGATTTTTCGGTGTTGGAGGTTGTGCTGATGGGACGTTCGCCGCACAAGAAAATGCTGGAGCGTGATAATCTCAACGATTATCGCATCGCGCGCGAAGCGTTGGCTACTGTAGGTCTGGCGGACTTCGAAGAACGCAGCTTTGCTACCTTGAGCGGTGGCGAGCAGCAGCGTGTAATTTTGGCGCGTGCGCTGACGCAGCAGACGGAATGCCTGGTGCTGGATGAACCGACAAACCATCTGGATATTAAGTACCAGCTGCAGATTATGGATATTGTAAAATCACTTGATTTGACTGTTGTGGCAGCAGTGCATGACTTGAATATCGCAGCGATGTACTGTGACCGTCTGGTAGCCATTAAGGACGGTCAGATTGTTGGCATGGGAACTCCGCGTGAGCTGCTGACGGAAAAGTTTATTTATGATATGTATGAGGTGCGCTGCAGAGTGGATGAGGAAAAGTCTACGGGACGTATAAATATTGTGTATCTGCCTCAACACTGGCAATAGGACGGCGGCAGATAAGGCACCATCTGCGGCTTCACCGCTCCTCGACGTACTAAAAGTACGCCGTCGTCGCGCTTCAACCACATCTGCCACCTTCTACGCCGCCTTGCGTGAAAATAAGGGTTGTAGTAGGCCGGCGGCGGATAAGGAACCATCTGCGGCTTCAATTATCCTAATATAAGTTTTCTTGACATACTATATTTTTTCAGTTCAAGGAGGGTTAAAATGAAAAAGCTTTTATTGATTCCGGCATTCATGGCCATGTTCTTCGCCGGCAGCGTAGCAGTTCCTGCTGCCTTCGCTGCTCAGCCTGCACCGCCGCAGGAAAACAAAATGATGCTGCCGCCGCCCAAGGACGGCAAGCGTCCGCCGATGCCGCCGCGCATGCGCCGGCCACAGCTTTCCAATGCAGAGGCTGCGGAAAAACTGCAGTCAGCATATGGTTACCGTTATTCTGATATGCTGCGACTGTTGAATATCGGTCATAGCTATGGCGATATGAACACAGCCTGCTTGTATGCTTATTTGTCCGGTGAGCCGGTAGAAAAGGTGCTGCAGCTGCGTCAGCCTGCAACCTGGGGCAGGGTGCGTGCGCAGCTGGGACTTACGCCTAAGCTGTATGCCGAAAAATATATGGAATATCAGGCAAGCTATCTGCCTGCAGACAGCCTGATAGACAGAGAAACGGCGCTGAAATATCTGCGACAGGGTTATCCGCTGGGCGATATTCAGCAGGCTGCCAAGCTGGCCAAGGAGAGCGGCAAAACTTTGGCACAGGTATTGCCAATGCGCACTGTTACCTGTGATTGGCAGCAGGTTAAGGAAAAGCTGGGCTTGCAGCAGGAACAAAAACAGGGTCAGCCTTTCGCTTTCAGAGGACGCGGCCAGCGTAGCGGTGCAGGCTTTGCCGGCTTGCATACGCGCAACATGACGGCAGAAAGAGCTGTAAAGATTTTCCACGCTGATTATCTTTTTGATGAAGCAGAGCTGCTGCCGCTATATGAAAAATATGGCTTTGAAGGCTTGGAGGATATCTGCCTGCATGCCTATATGAGTAAAAAGACACTGCAGGAAATTATTGACCTGCGCGATAAATATTCTTGGGAGCGTATGAAATATGTGCTTGGCTTAACACCGCAGGTATATTTTGACCGCTGTGTGGATTATCAGGCACGCCGTCTGGCAGAACGCATGGATATCCCGCAGAAGGTAACGAAAAAATATATGCATATGGGTTACGCAATGCATCATATCAACAGTGCTTATCTGCTGGCACAAAAGGTCGGTCTGGATATTAAGGATGTTATTGATTTGAAGACCCCGAAGAATTCCTGGCAGAATGTGGCGCTGAAAATCGGGCTGACTGTTGAAGATTGCCGAGAGGTTAAGAACAAAATCAGTAAGGACTTTGGGAGGCATGAATGAAACGTATAGTAATTTTACGTTGCCTGCGTTCCAATAATGTATGTACCGGTGCAGCCTGCATGCGTGCTTTCAATACAAAAAGCGGTGCCTTTGCCAGATATGGCGAAGAACCGCTGGAGTTGGAGGCTTATTGGAGCTGCAACGGCTGCGGTGACTGTCACTTTAAATACCAAGAGGGTATCGAAGAAAAGCTGGAACGTATTATCAGCCTGAAGCCTGATGCTGTACATGTTGGTGTCTGCGTTAAGCAACGCACGCAGGATGGGCAGGTTGTTACCTGCAAAACTATTGCGGAAATTTGCGAGCGTCTGGAGGCTGCGGGACTGACGATTGTGGAAGGTACGCACTGATGAATGGACTTAGATTTGCAGAATACAAGACCTACAATGAAGCCGAAATTATGGCGTTATATAGTAGTGTTGGCTGGAGTAATTATACCAATAATCCGGCAATGCTAAGAAAAGCTTATAAGAATTCACTTTATGTTTTAGCTGCTTATGCTGATGGAAAGCTTGTGGGGATACTCCGTGCTGTTGGTGATGGTGCTTCTGTGGTTTTTCTGCAGGATTTAATAGTGCTGTCGGAATTTCAGCGTCATGGCATTGGTTCGCAGCTTATGCGGAAGGTTATGGAAAAGTATGCCGACGTCTATCAACTGCAACTCCTTACAGAAGCAAGTGAAAAAAATATTGCTTTTTATGAATTCCTTGGGTTAAAAAGAGTCGAAAAGTATGGCTGCTGCGCTTTTATAAGATGAGGATGTTAACATCGGTTATAAGCTGTAATCAATGTAACACTATTGCAACAAATCTAAGCAAATTAGATAATTTTTGCAAATTTTAGCAGGAGTTTTCGTTCCTGTAGCGAAATATAGAAACAAAGGGATAAAGCCCGAGCCCTTGATAGAAAAATGGTAGCACCAAAGCAATTTGGCGACATACCAAAGGAGGCATTGATTATGAGTGTAAACGTAAAAGGCAGAAACATTGATGTGACCCCGGCTCTGAAAGAGTATGTGGAGAAAAAAATTACCAAGGTTACTAAGCAGTTTAAGACTGTTGGTGACATTTCTGCAGTACTGAAGGTTGAGAAAGGTAACCATATTGTAGAAATTACGGTTCCTGCAAGCGGCATTTTGCTGAGAGCACAGGAAACCACGAAAGATATGTATTCCTCCATTGATTTGGTTGTAGAGAAAATTGAACGTCAGATTCACAAATATAAAACTCGTCTGATGAAGAGAAAATACAGCAACTTTGCTGATACCGCTGTTCCTGCTCCGGCACCGGCTGCAGAAGCTGCTGATGAAGGTGAATTCGAAATCATCAAGAATAAACGCTTCATCATGCATCCGATGACTCCGGAAGAAGCAATTCTGCAAATGAATCTGTTGAACCACGATTTCTTCGTATTCTACGATCCTGATCTGGGTGCTACTAATGTGGTTTATCGCCGCAAGGATGGCAAATACGGCTTGCTGAGCCCGGAACTGAAATAAAGCAAATATTTTAACCTAAACTTCACAAAAAAGCACAGGATTTGCTCCTGTGCTTTTTGCTTTTTAAGAGAGATTCTGTTATAATTTAAAATTAGGTGTATAGTCTTTTTAGACACCATAATTTTAAGGAGTGATCGTGTTGCTCGAAGGCATTTTAAAGAAAATTTTTGGTGACCCCAACGAAAAAGAGATCAAGAATATTCGTGTAATCGTAGATAAGATTAATAGTCTGGAAAAGGATATGGAAAGCCTTAGCTCTGCCAATCTGGCAGCCAAGACCAGCGAATTTAAAGTACGTTTGCAAAAGGGTGAAACCCTGGATGATATTCTTCCGGAAGCATTTGCCGTTGTCCGTGAAGCGTCCAGACGTGTTACCGGCATGCGTCATTTTGATGTACAGTTAATCGGTGGTGTAGTGCTGCATCGCGGCAAAATTGCCGAGATGCGTACCGGCGAAGGTAAAACTCTGGTAGCTACTGCGCCTGTATATCTGAACGCACTGACCGGCAAGGGCGTGCATGTTGTAACTGTCAATGATTATCTGGCACGCCGCGACAGCGAGGATATGGGCCGTATTTACAAGTTCCTCGGTCTGTCTGTAGGTCTGATTGTGCATGATATGGACTTCCCCGACCGTAAGGCTGCTTATGCTGCAGATATTACCTATGGTACTAATAACGAATTCGGCTTTGACTACCTGCGTGATAACATGGTAGTTGATGAAAATCAGATGGTTCAGCGTGAGCTGAATTACTGTATCGTCGATGAGGTCGACAGTATCCTGATTGACGAAGCGCGTACCCCGCTGATTATTTCCGGTCCTGGTGAAAAATCCACCGAGCTGTATCAGGTTCTGGCCCGTGTTGTTGCCAACATGGAAGAAGGCGAGGACTATACTGTTGATGAAAAGCAAAAACAGGTAGCGCCTACCGAAAAGGGTATTGCCAAGGCAGAAAAAATGCTGGGCATCGGCAACCTGTATGACAATGAGCACGGTGTGGACTATTCCCACCAGATTATGTGTGCGCTGAAGGCTAAGGCTTTGATGCATCGCGACCGTGATTACGTGGTTAAGGATGGTCAGGTTATCATCGTCGATGAATTTACCGGCCGTCTGATGTTTGGCCGTCGCTTCTCCGAAGGCCTGCATCAGGCTATCGAAGCTAAGGAAGGCGTAAAGGTAGAACGCGAAAGCCAGACACTGGCAACTATTACCTTCCAGAATTACTTCCGTATGTACAAAAAGCTTGCCGGTATGACCGGTACTGCTAAGACTGAGGAGCAGGAGTTCCAGAAGATTTATAACCTGCCGGTTGTTGTTGTACCTACCAATAAGCCGATGATCCGTATTGACTATCCTGATGTTATCTATAAAACACGTATTGCCAAATACAAGGCAGCAGTCAACGAGATTGAAGAATGCCATAAGTCCGGACGTCCGGTACTGGTTGGTACTACTTCCATTGCTCAATCCGAAGAGCTGAGCGCTATGCTCAAACGCCGCAACATTCCGCATAACGTGCTGAATGCGAAGTACCATGAAAAAGAGGCTGAGATTATTTCTCATGCAGGCCAATACGGCGCCGTAACCATTGCTACCAACATGGCAGGCCGTGGTACCGATATTAACTTGGGTGAAGGTGTTCCTGAATTGGGCGGTCTGCATATTATCGGTACCGAGCGTCATGAAAGCCGTCGTATCGATAACCAGCTGCGTGGCCGTTGCGCCCGTCAGGGTGACCCCGGTTCTTCCAAGTTCTTCCTGAGCCTGGAGGATGATCTGATGCGTCTGTTCGGCAGTGATAATATTGCCGGCATTATGGACAAACTGGGCATGGAGGACGATGAGCCGATTGAACACAGCCTTGTTACCAAGTCCATCGAAAATGCACAGAAGAAGGTTGAAGCACGTAACTTCAGTATTCGTAAGCATGTCTTGGAGTATGACGATGTTATGAACCAGCAGCGTGAGGTTATTTACTCTCAGCGTCATAAAATCCTGCATCAGGAAAATCTTAAGGATACCATCAAAGAGATGGTTGATGAAACCGTTGAACGTACTATGACTATGTACGCACCGCCTGAGGTTTACTCTGAGGATTGGGATCTGCAGGCTCTGATTAACTACGCTGAGGACTTCTATGCTCCGCGTGGTCTGCTGACCGTAGATTATCTGCAAAACCTCAGCCGTGAAGAGCTGGCTGAATATCTGCAGAAGGTTGCTGATGACAACTACCAGGCACGTGAGGATGCAATTGGTCCTGAGCTGATGCGCGAGCTGGAAAACCTGGTTATGCTGAAGGTTGTAGACAACCACTGGATGGAGCATCTGGATGCTATGGATATGCTGCGTGAAGGCGTTGGCCTGCGTGCATATGGTCAGAAGGATCCGCTGGTTGAGTACAAATTTGAAGCCTACGACATGTTTGAAGCCATGATGGAGGCTATCAAGGAAGATGTTGTTCGTTACATTTACCGCGTCAATGTTATTACCCAGCCGCAGGTTGAAGACCCGCTGGAAAATGCTTCCACCAATAACCCGACTCCCGAGGGTGACGAGGGTAATTTGAAAGCTGAACCCAAGAAATAATTTTTAAGTCAGCAGCCTTGGCTGCTGACTTACTTTAGCCTTGTTTGCAAGAACTCGGCAAAACGGCTGAGGCCGTAAATAACTAATATTTGCTACACGAAAGGTTGTGAGGAATTTTGTTGATTGAAGAATATAAGCCTGAAATTACAAATCTGCAAGCAAAATTAGAGGAAATGAGGGGATCTCTTTGACATCGCTGTCAAAGAAGATCGTATTGCAGAATTAGAACATAAAATGGGTGATCCTACTTTTTGGGATGATCCGGAAAAGGCACAAAAAACTGCGCAGGATGTTAACAGCTTAAAGGAAGAGGTAGACGGTTTCCATAAATTAAGCGCAGGTGTTGACGATTTGGAAGCTTTGCAGGAGATGGCTGCCGAAGAAAATGACGAAAGCCTGCTTCCTGAAATGGATGAGCTGCTGGCAAAATGCCGCAGCGAGCTGGAGCATCTGGAGCTGGGTATGCTGCTCAGCGGTGAATATGATGCCAATAATGCTATCCTGACACTGCATGCAGGTGCCGGCGGTACCGAAGCGCAGGACTGGACCAGTATGCTGCTGCGTATGTTTACCCGTTTTGCTGAGCAAAACGGCTTTGCGTTGGAAATGCTCGACTATCAGCCGGGTGATGATGCCGGTGTAAAAAGTGCTACCATTCAGGTTAACGGCCATAATGCTTATGGCTTCTTGCGCTCTGAAAAGGGTGTACACCGTCTGGTGCGCATTTCTCCGTTTGATGCCAATGCCCGTCGTCATACCTCCTTTGCTGCGGTAGACGTAATGCCGGAGCTGGATGATACTGTTGATGTAAATATTAATATGGATGAGGTGCGCGTCGATGTTTACCGTTCCAGCGGTGCCGGCGGTCAGCACGTCAACAAAACGTCCTCTGCTGTACGTATGACACATGAACCGACGGGTATCGTTGTTCAATGTCAGAATGAGCGTTCCCAAATTCAGAACCGTGAGCGCTGCCTGCAGATGCTGCGTGCAAAATTATATGAATATGAAAAGGCTAAGCAGGATGCTCTTGTCAGCGATATTGCCGGTGATTACCAGAATATCGAATGGGGCAGCCAGATCCGTTCCTATGTGTTCCAGCCCTATACTATGGTTAAGGACCATCGTACCGGCTGCGAAACCGGTAACATTCAGGCTGTTATGGATGGCGATCTGATGCCGTTCGTAGAAGCATATCTGCGCAGTCAGCAGAAAAAGGTTTAATAAAGCGAGGTCTGGACAGGTGAATTTTATGAAAAGCCGATATAATCCTTTGCTTTTGGCAGTAATCGTAATCGGTCTGGTTTGTGCCTTATGGCTGAACGTTGTCCGTCACGATGTTGAACAAAAAAACAATACTGTAGAAATGGCTATGGAGTACGAGGGCTTACGTAAGCTGGCCGCTTTGCAGGGCCTGCCGGAGGAGGATGTACTGCGTCAGTTTAAGGATGCAGGCATCAACTCGCTGATGATTTTCGATACTACGTTGGAGCGCCTGACTAAAAACGGCGAAATCCAGACGGTAACTGGCGGTGAGCTGCGTCAGGCAGCTGCACTTGGTTCCAGTATGGGTGTTTTTGCTAATGTAGGCGCCGGCGATGTTGAAGAAAATGCTGCTTACGTTGCTGCTACTGACAAGCAGTCTGTCTTAGATGATGTAGAGCAGGATTTGTGCCTGCGCTACGGTGCTGACCGTGTAAAGGTTGTAAGTGAAAATCCGCGTATTATCAAAATCAAAGGCAGCACTACACTTCTGCCTGATGGTAAATACGATGAGCCTCAGGGACTGCTGCAGGCTCCTTTAGGTTTGCCGGTGCAGGATATGCGTAAGGTTGCTGCGTTGGGCTTCAAAATTATCGTACGTCCGCAAAATTATGTGGATGTAACGGATGAGCAGATTGACAGCATTTTTGCCCGCATTAAAGAAGCAGGTGTACCGGTTGATGCTCTGATGCCCTGCGGCACCGAGGTTGTGGGTTATCCTAATAAAATGCAGCATTTGGGCGAGCGCATGAAGGAAAACAACATGACGCTGGTAATGCTGGAGCATTACACCCAGCTGCAGTTTGCCAAAATCGACGGTCTGTTGCCTTTGGCTGAGTTCAATGAATATAAGGCTGCCCGTTCCTATGTTATCGACCCGACCGAGCAAAAGAAAATCAGCGTGGGCGAGGCTTTGCGCCGGTGGGCGCTGACGGACGAGGAGCGCAATATCCGCGTGAACTATATCCGTCCCTTCCTGATGCCTGAGGGTGGTCAGGATATTATGAAGACTAACCTGAAATATGTGCGTGATATTAAGGCCAGCGTTGAAGCGCGTGGCTATACTATCGGCGAAGCAGGTGTTTTCAGCGCCGAAAACAAAGATGGCTTTGCACCGTATTTCCCCGCTAAGGTAAACTTTATTCCTATTGTATTGGCGATTGCCGCCGGTGTAGTGCTGTATCTTGCGTTGCTCTTTAACCTGGGCGGTAAGCAGCAAATAGCACTGTGGGCTGTTTTTTCTGCCGGAGCTTTGGCACTGCTGTTTATCGGCCGCGGCCTGTTTACGCGTCAGCTGCTGGCTTTGGCGGCAGCAAGTGTTTTCCCGGTGCTTTCGATGAATGTTATCTTTAACATTTGGGATAAAAATACGAGTGATAAGCACAACCTGCTTGCTATTTGCTGGAACGGTATCTGGCAGCTGGCGTTGGCTATTGCTTTGTCTTTGGTGGGTGCAGCCTTCCTGTCGGCTATTTTGACAGACAGCCGCTTCCTGCTGGAAATTGATATTTACCGCGGCGTAAAATTAACCTTTATTCTGCCGGTTATGCTGACAGCAGTTCTCTTTATGAAACGCTATGACCTGCTGCAGGTTGTGGGCAAAGGCTTGAAAACTCTGTGGGAGCGCCTGAACGGTCTGCTTGATACAGAGATTACCTTCCGCCATGTAGCAGTGCTTGCGGTGCTGCTGTTTATTGCTTATTATTTTGTCGGTCGCAGCGGTCACACCGGTGGTGTGCCTGTGCCGGCAATTGAATTGAAGATGCGTGCTTTCTTAGAACAGCTGATGTATGCACGTCCGCGCGAAAAAGAATTTATGATCGGTCATCCGGCATTTTTCGTGGCAGTGCTTGCTGCTTACCGTTGTGCACCACGTTGGTGGCAGTTTGTACTTACCTGTGCTGCCGTTATCGGACAGGGCAGTCTGGTGCAGACCTTCTGTCATATGCGTACACCGGTTGTTATGAGCTTTGTACGTGCTCTCGACGGCTATGCTGTTGGCGTTGTATTCGGCGTAATCGCTGTACTTGTGCTTGGCATGCTGTTGCCTTTAGTTGTTAAGTTTAGAAGGAGATACCTTGAAGAATGAGTAAGATCGTGATTTCCGGATACTATGGATTTGCTAATGCCGGAGATGAAGCTATGCTGACCGCGATCATTAAGGCTTTGCGCAGTACGGAAAAGACTGTGGAACTGACGGTTATCTCAGGCAATCCGCCCGCTACTGCCGCAAGACACAAGGTGAATTCTCTTCATCGTTTCAGCTTTTGCAAAATTTTTGCTGCCCTCATGGACTGCGACCTGCTGCTCAGCGGCGGTGGCAGTCTGCTGCAGGATGTTACCAGCAAGCGCAGTCTGTTATATTATCTGTTTATCCTGGCTTTGGGCCTGTTGCTCAAAAAAAAGGTCATGCTTTTCGGTCAGGGTATAGGACCTATCCATAACAGACTTATGCGCAGGCTGACTAAATTTATCTGCAGCCGGGTGGATTTAATTACCGTGCGTGATCAAGATTCTTTGTATGAACTGCGTCGCATCGGTGTACCGGCGGAAAAGGTGCAGCTGACAGCCGATTCTGTGCTGACTTTGCCGCAGGAGAGTAAGGAAAAAGGACTCGAGCTGCTGCAGCAGTTTGGGGTGCCGCAAGATAAAATGCTGATAGCTATAAGTGTACGTAAATGGCAGGAGGATGATAAGTACCTGCTGGAGCTGGCTAAGGCTGCGGATATTCTGGCTAGGGAATATAAGGCACATATTGTGCTGCTGCCACTGCAATATCCTGTGGATGTGGCTGCCTGCAACAGATTACAGCACTTTATGAGGAGCAAGGCAGACAGTACTGTTTTGGCAACCGGATGTGATACCGAGCAGTTTTTGTCACTGATGGGTAACTTTAATCTGCTTATCGGTATGCGTCTGCATGCACTGATTTTTGCTGCAGTTATGGAGCTGCCTTTTGTGGCTGTATCCTATGACCCCAAAATTGACGGCTTTGTTAAAGACATTAACGGCATCAGCGCAGGAGCTGTGGAAACACTGCAGGCTGCGCAGGTAGTTGCGTCTGCGCGCAAGGCGCTGGCCTCTGCCAATGCTGCTCATGGACTTTTGGATACATTGAGAGCGAAAGCTTTTTTAAATGCAAAGGAAGCCTTTGATTTATTAAATTGAGAGGAGATTGAAGGTAGTGCTGAAAATGACTGATGTAAGCAAGGTATATCCCGGTGGGTCTGTTGCCTTGCAGAACGTCGATATTCATATTGAACCAGGCGAATTCGTCTTTGTTGTAGGACCTAGCGGCGCTGGTAAGTCTACCTTTATCAAAATGCTGTTCCGTGAGGTTCTGCCGACCACGGGCAGCATTTTTGTTAATGGCGTGGATATTTTATCGCTGACACCGAATGAGATTCCGTATATGAGGCGTCAGCTGGGCATAATTTTCCAGGATTATCGTCTGCTTCCGGACCGTACTGTTTATGAAAACGTAGCTTTTGCTATGGAGGTAATAGAAACACCGCGCCGCAAGATTAAGCGCAGAGTGTTGAACGTATTGGATCTTGTCGGCCTGCGTCACCGTGCCGATGCTTATCCTAATGAGCTGAGCGGCGGCGAGCAGCAGCGTATCGCTATTGCCCGTGCTATTGTCAACGATCCTATTATGGTAATTGCCGACGAACCTACAGGTAACCTGGACCCGGAAACAAGCTGGGATATTATGGAAATCTTTAAGGAAATTAATGCTGAAGGAACTACGATTGTCATGGCAACTCACGATAAAGAAATAGTTGATGCCATGGGCAAGCGCGTTATAGCCATAGAGGACGGGCATATCGTACGTGATGAAGCAAGTGGGGTATATGGCTATGAGCTTTAGTACAAAAGAATATTTTGTTAAGGAAACCTATAAATCTATCAGGCGTAACGGCTTTATGAGCTTTGCTTCTATTTCGACTGTAGCGGTTTCGCTGTTAGTGCTGGGAATGTTTCTGCTGATTTTTCTCAACACCAACAATTTGGCACAGTATCTGGAAAGTCAGGTACAGGTGTCGGTCTATATGCAGGATAATGCCTCGGCGGAGGAGCTGAAAGCAGTAGAGGCGAAGCTGAAGAAGATGCCCGGCGTAGTCAAGGTGACGCCGGTAAGCAAGCAGCAGGCTCTGGCACGCTTCAAGGAGCGTCTTGGCGATCAGGAGCAGCTGCTCAACAGCTTGGGCAAGGATAATCCGTTCCCAAATTCCTTTGAGGTGCAGGTGGATAGTCCCGAGCGTATCAAGGTTATCACGCCTTCTATCGGACAGCTGCCTAAGGTAGAAACAGCTAAATTCGGTCAGGAGGTTGTGGAGCACCTGTTTTCTCTGACAAAAATATTGCGCTTCGGCGGCATTGTGCTGGTTATATTTTTAGCTATGGCAACGCTGTTTATTATTTCCAATACTATACGTCTGACGGTTTTTGCCCGCCGTAAGGAAGTTGTCATTATGAAATATGTAGGTGCAACCGACTGGTTTATCCGCTGGCCGTTTTTGCTGGAAGGAATGACATTAGGCTTTTTCGGCGCTGTGATTGCATCTGTCTGCATTAACAGCCTTTACGCCGGCCTGTTGGAAAGAATCCATGCTACTCTGGCCTTTCTGCCGTTACTGCCCACATCTCCCTTATTGTTTTATGTAACAATATTTTTACTGGCGGCAGGTACCGGTATCGGCGCTTTGGGCAGTTATATCTCCTTGCGTAAGTTCTTGCGCGTTTAAGGGAGGCAGAAGTGATGGAGAAAAAGAAGCTGGGCGGTCTGCTGCTGGCATTATGGCTGGCAGTGCTGCCGCTTTACGGAGCCATGTGCTTTGCCGATACTGCTGATGACAAGCGTGCCGAGCTGAATGATGTACGTCAGCGTATGGAGCGGATGCAGACCCGCAAGGAGCAGGCGCGCAGGAAGGCTGAAAGCGCCAGCGCGGAGCTTAGCGAGGTTATGGGCAACCTTAACGAACTGCAGGCACAGGCTAATAATTTGCAGAAAAAAAGCGATACTCTGCAGGGAAAAATAAATGATAACCAGGCTAAGCTGGAGAAAAAGCAACAGGAAATGCAGGAGCGGATGTTGATTTACCGCAAGCGTCTGCGTGATATTTATATCAACGGTCAGATAAATTATCTGGATGTGCTTTTGGGTGCCAAGGATTTCAGTGATTTTTCCTCGCGCATGTATTTGCTGCAAAAAATCATCAGCCGCGACCTGGATCTGTTGGAAAAGCTGAAGCAGGATGCTGCGGAAATCAACAGCCGCAAGGAGCAGCTGGCAGCTGAAATGAAGGAAATCAAGGCTACCCAGACAGAGCTGGAAGCAAAAAAGGCTAAAGTAAATAAGCTGCGTGAGCAGCGTGCCTATATGCTTTACAAGGCACAGGAGGAAGAGCAGTCCAGCCAGGAGGAATATGAGCGTCTGCTGGCTATTTCGGAAAATATCGCCTCTATGCTGCGTAATATGGAAAACTCAGGCGGCGGTGCTCCTGCAGGACAAGGCGGTACAGGTCAGTTTATGTGGCCTTGTAACGGTCCGATTACTTCCTACTATGGTTGGAGAACGCATCCGATTTTCGGTACAACCAAGTACCATAGCGGTATGGATATTGCTGTTGATTCAGGAACGCCGATTCACGCTGCTGACAGCGGCACGATTGTTTACAGCGGCTGGCTTGGAGGCTACGGCAACTGCGTAATGATTGACCATGGCGGCGGTCTGGTAACGCTTTATGCACATAATTCGGCGTTAAATGTTGGTGAGGGGCAATATGTAAGCAAGGGCGCGGTAGTTGCCTATGCCGGCAGTACCGGTTATTCTACCGGACCGCACTGTCACTTTGAGGTGCGTCTGCATGGCGAGCTTACGGAGCCGTTAAATTATTTACCGTGACAGATATAAACGGAGGCAAGAAAAGTGTTTAGAAAAAGAAGATGGCAGCTTGCAGCCTGCTGCCTGCTTACAGCATTGCTGACTACCGCAGCGGTAGTGGGAACAGAAGCTGTGCTGTTAAACAGATTGACGGGCAGTGCCTCTGAATCGGTGCGTTTTTTGCGCACTATGAACCTTTTAAAGCGTAACTATAATGGTGAGGTAGATAATCACCAGCTGTTTGACGGCGCAATAAAAGGTATGGTGGAAGCTGCAGGCGATCCCTATACAGTTTATCTTAACAGTAAGGATTTTCAGCAGCTGAGTGAAATGACAGGGGGCAGCTTTGGCGGTATCGGTATTGTTTTTGGCAAACGCGGTAATGACTATGTAGTTATTTCTGCTTTAGAGGATAATCCGGGCGCAAAAGCCGGTATTAAGAGCGGCGATATTATTACTGCGATTGACGGAAAACCGACGCGTGATATGAACATGGAGCAGGTAGCCAACAAAATCCGCGGCAAGTATGGCACCGTCGTTAAGCTGGAGCTCAAGGGCAAGGATGGTAAACTGCGTACTGTGAGCGTTGAGCGTGGCGAAATCAAAAATCCGTCTGTTGGCGGTCAGCTTTTGCCGGATACAAAAATCGGTTATATCAGAATAGCCGTATTTAATGAAAATACCGGTGATGATTTTGCCAAAAAATACGCAGAGCTGGAGAAACAGGGCATGCAGGCTCTGGTTCTTGATCTGCGCAGCAATCCCGGCGGTGTTTTTGATGCAGGTGTTGCCGTTGCCGGTATGCTGGTGCCTAAGGGACCGATTGTTTCTGTTGTAGATAAAAACGGCAACAAGTATGAAGAAACCTCCAACCTGGAGAAGGTAAAATATCCTTTGGCCGTGCTTGTTGATCATGGCAGTGCCAGCGCTGCGGAAATTGTTGCCGGTGCGATTAAGGATACCAAAAGCGGTAAGCTTTTCGGTACCAAAACCTTCGGTAAAGGCAGTGTGCAATCGGTATACCGTCTGGACAGCAATACGGCAGTAAAAATTACGGTGGCAAAATATTATACACCGTCCGGTGTTTCCATTCATAATGTAGGTATTGAGCCTGATGTGAAGGTAGAGCTGCCGGAGTATGCTACTGTTGATGTTCAGCTGAAGGCAGCGGAGGACTATCTGCTGCAGCAGCTGCAGTAAGGAGGTATAAAAATGTTATTTATCTGTTACCCGAAATGCTCGACCTGCAAAAAGGCAGAGCAGTATCTGCAGGCTAAAGGCCTGAGCTTTACTGTGCGTGATATCAAGACTGATAATCCGACAGCTGACGAGCTGCGTACATGGTATGCAGCCAGCGGTTTGCCGCTGAAACGCTTCTTCAACACCAGCGGTAATCTGTATAAGCAGCTGGGACTGAAGGATAAGCTGCCGACAATGAGCGAGGACGAGCAGCTTGAGCTGCTTGCAAGCGATGGTATGCTTGTCAAACGTCCTTTGGTAATTTATGACGGCGGCGTGTTGGTTGGCTTTAAACAGGCTGAATATGACGAGAAGCTCTGATATATTAATTTATAATAACTTTGGAAAAACAGGCAGAACTTATGCGACAGGTCTGTCTGTTTTTTCTCTTTCGGAAGTACAGTTACTTTGCCGTCACGAAAACAGCAAATGTGCTAAAATATACTTAGAATTATTTTTGGGAGGGGTTTAATGAAAAAGTTGTTATGCATATTATGCAGTTTATTGATAGTGCTGTTTGCAGCAACAAGCTTTGCGGCAGCCGGGGAAAAAAGAGTTGTATTAGGTATTGAACGCATTGATGAGCCGTTTGCTAAGCAGCTGCTTGCGGGGAAAAGGCTGGGACTGTTTACTAATCAGTCCGGCGTGGACAGCAAGCTTCGCAGCAGCACAGAGCTGCTGCAGAAGAGCTATAATCTGACGGCACTGTTTGTGCCTGAGCATGGATTGTTCGGCGCTGTGGCGGCAGGCGAAACCTTTGAGAGTCACACCTATAAGGATATACCTGTACACAGCCTGTATGGAGAAAATCGCAGGCCTACGGCAAAAATGCTGGATGAGATTGACACCATGGTGGTTGATATTCAGGATGTCGGCATTCGTCACTATACATATTTTTCTTCGCTTGCTTATATAATGGAAGAATGCGCCAAAGCGAAAAAACAGGTTGTTGTTTTGGACCGCCCTAATCCTTTAGGCGGTGCTATGCAGGGACCGGTTCTCAAGCCGGAATATAAAACCTTTATCGGGCTTTACGAGCTGCCGTTGCGTCATGGTCTTACTATAGGTGAATTTGCAAGCTATATCAACGCTACGCAGCATATCGGCTGTGAGCTGGCGGTGGTGCCTATGAAGGGATGGTCACGCAGAGCGCTGTGGCAGGATACAGGCCTGCCATGGGTACAGACATCTCCGCTGATTCCTACGGCGGCGACCGCTTTCCTGTATGGCGCTACCGGTGTAAGCGGTGACAGTAATCTTTCCGTGGGTGTCGGGACAGCTAAACCGTTTTATTTTCTGGGAGCACCCTTTGCTGATGCGGATGCCGTAAAGGGAGCCTTAGATGAAAAGCAGCTTGCTGGCGTGGCTTTTAGAGCAGCACGCTTTACACCGCGTTACGGCACCTACAGCGGTGAACTGGTGCAGGGCGTAGAAATTTATCTTACGGATTTACGTAAGGTTAATCTGCCTGAGCTGGATTATATTTTGTTTACTACATTTAAAGAATTATATCCGGAGCAGGTAAAAACGCCGGAGCGCGGTTATGGCAGCAAAGGCTATAAGCTGGATATTGCTCTTGGAGAAAGCAGCCTGCGTGAAGGTGAAGCGCCAAAAACAGCTTTTGCGCGCTGGCATCAGGAGTGCGCGGCCTTTGAGCAGCAGGTAAAGCCTTATCTGCTGTACAAGTAAAGCTGCAGAGAAATTAACATTTTTGTTGCATTTTCCGGCAGGATAATAACGGCGCAGGCAAGAATAAAATTAATATAGCGTAACAGCGTAAAATTTTATTTTATTAACGATAAGGAGCTGACATATAATGAATGCAGAATTACAGGCATTAAAGGAACGCAGAAGCGTACGTAAATATAAGGCGGATATGGTACCGCAGGAGCTGATTGACCAGGTTATCGAAGCCGGCCTTTATGCTGCCAGCGGTCATGGCGAGCAGGATTCGATTATTGTTGCGGTTACGAATAAAGAGGTGCGCGACAAGCTGTCGAAGATGAACCGTGCTATCATGGGTACGAAGAGTGATACGTTTTATGGTGCGCCGGTTGTTTTGATTGTGCTGGCGCCGAAGAGCAACAAGAATGCTATTTATGACGCAAGCCTTATTATGGGTAACCTGATGCAGGCAGCTCATGCTGTAGGCCTTGGCAGCTGCTGGATTAACCGCGCTAAGGAAGAATTTGCTTCCGAAGAAGGCAAACGGCTGCTGAAGGAATGGGGCATTGAGGGAGAGTATGAAGGTGTAGGCCACTGCATCCTCGGTTATACTGACGGAACGGTTCCTCAGGCTGCTCCGCGTAAAGCAAACCGTGTATTTTACGTAAAATAAAAAACGTCCTTAACGAAAGGGGGAAGAAAAATGCTGAAAAAAACTGTTCTTTGCTTAGGTCTGCTGCTGGTTGCTGCATTTCCCTGTATCGCGGGAGCAGCCACTCCTATCAACAGCGCAGGCTATTATAAAAATATCAAGCTGTGCGGTAAAGTGAAAATTGTTGACAGCTTTCCCGATATTAAGGTAAAGGTTGTCGACAGCTTCCCGGATCTTAAGGTAAAGGTTGTCCAAAGTTTTCCCAATAATATAGGCGAGTGGCAATTTGTTGAGTACGGTGAAGATTTCAGAGTTCAGTTTGTTGATAGTTTTCCGGATATAAAAATCAAATACGTTTCTTCCTTCCCGGGCGTGGCAAAATAATATACATATGAGCTGTCAAAAGTGTTGGCAGCTCTTTTTTTATGCGATATTTAAGGCGAATGCTCTGTTGAAAAAGTACTCCTTGGGTGTACTTTATGTATGAAGAAACAGTCAATGAAACACTTGGCTACGTGTAAAGAAAGAAGCGCATTAACACGGCAGAAAGCGCTGCTAATTTTTTTTAAAAAGTTGCTAAAAAGTGTTGACAGCTTGTGCATGAGATGTTACAATATACAAGTATCGCGGGAGAGCTATGCGCTCGATGAAGGAGGTAACATGATGGCACTTGAAGCTTTAAAGCAAGCTGAAAAGCATACTGTAGGCGTTAAGCAGACAGAAAAAGCTGTAGCAAGACAAGTTGCCGCTGTCGTCTATATCGCAAGTGATGCGGACGAGAGAGTTACCGGCAGGCTGATGCAACTGTGTCGGGAAAATTCAGTACCGGTTGAAAACACAGAAACGATGCTGGAAATCGGCAGAGCCTGCGGCATAAACGTCAAAGCAGCAGCGGCTGCGATACTTAAAGCCGATAAGGGCTTGGCGTGAGCCGAGTTTTTATAATCATTAAAATCTAATTGTTTGGAAAGGAGGTGCCGATATGCCTACAATTAACCAATTGGTTCGCAAAGGTAGAGAGGTTCTGAAAAGCAAATCTACTGCACCGGCATTGAAAGAATGCCCGCAAAAACGTGGCGTCTGCACTCGTGTTTACACCACTACCCCGAAGAAACCTAACTCTGCACTTCGTAAAGTAGCTCGTGTACGTTTGACCAACGGCATCGAAGTTACTGCTTATATCCCGGGTATCGGCCATAATCTTCAGGAACACAGTGTTGTTCTGATCAGAGGCGGAAGAGTCAAGGACCTTCCTGGTGTGCGTTACCATATCATTCGTGGTGCTCTTGATACTGCAGGCGTTGCTAACCGCAACCAATCTCGCTCCAAGTACGGTGCAAAACGTGCTAAAGCAAAGAAATAATTTCAAGAAAACATTAAGAATGATTTAATCCTAAGGAGGGAAACACATGCCGAGAAAAGGCCCTGTAACTAAAAGAGACGTACTGCCGGATCCGGTGTACGGTTCTAAGCTTTTAACTAGATTTATCAATAAAATTATGCTCGACGGCAAAAAAGGCGTTGCAGAACGTATTGTATACGATGCATTCGACTTGGTTCGTGCAAAGACTGGCAAAGATCCTTTGGAAGTGTTCGATGCTGCTATGCAGAACGTAATGCCGCTGCTGGAAGTTCGTGCCCGTCGTGTTGGTGGTGCAAACTACCAAGTACCTGTTGAAGTACGTGCTGACCGCAAAACCACCCTGGGTATCCGTTGGCTGGTAAACTACTCTCGTCTGCGTGGTGAGCGCACCATGTACGAGCGTGTAGCTGGTGAGATCATGGACGCTTCCAATGGCACTGGCGCAGCTGTTAAGAAACGCGAAGATACCCACAAGATGGCAGAAGCAAACAAAGCATTTGCTCATTACCGTTGGTAATGACCTGTCTCAGTTAATTTGAGGAGGATAAAGAAGTGGGCAGATTAATTCCGCTTGAGAGAACTAGAAATATCGGCATCATGGCTCACATCGATGCTGGTAAAACCACCACCACCGAACGTATTCTGTTCTATACCGGCAGAGTACATAAGATTGGTGAAACCCATGAAGGTGCTGCTACCATGGACTGGATGGTTCAGGAACAAGAGCGTGGTATTACCATCACCTCTGCTGCAACCACCTGCTACTGGGAAGGTTCCGAGCACCAATTCGATAAACATCGTATCAACATCATTGATACCCCGGGCCACGTTGACTTCACTGTAGAAGTTGAACGTTCCCTGCGTGTACTTGATGGTTCCGTTGCAGTTTTCTGTGCTAAGGGCGGTGTTGAGCCTCAGTCCGAAACCGTATGGCGTCAGGCTGACAAATACCATGTACCCCGTATGGCATATGTAAATAAAATGGATATTACCGGTGCAGACTTCTATCGTGTAATTGACATGATGAAGACTCGTCTGAATGCCAATGCAGTACCTATTCAACTGCCTATCGGCTTTGAAGATACTTTCCAAGGCATGATCGACCTGATCAAAATGAGAGCAATCGTTTATGATGATGCACTCGGTAAAGAAGAAGAGTTCGTAGAAATCCCGGCTGACATGAAAGAGAAAGCTGACGAATACCGTGCAGCATTGGTTGAAGCTGTTGCTGAATCCGATGACGAGCTGATGATGAAATATCTGGAAGGCGAAGAGCTGACCGAAGAAGAAATCCTGGCTGGTATCCGTAAAGCAACTATCGCTTGCAAAATGACTCCGGTTTGCTGCGGTTCTTCCTACAAAAACAAAGGCGTTCAACCGATGCTGGACGCTGTAATCCAATTCATGCCTGCACCGACAGATGTTCCTAACATCAAAGGTGTAAACCCTGAAACCGGCGAAGAAGATGAGCGTCCGTCCAGCGACGAAGCTCCGTTCTCCGCACTGGCATTCAAGATTGCTACCGACCCGTTTGTTGGTAAGCTGGCATTCTTCCGTGTATACTCCGGTACCTTGACTGCTGGTTCTTATGTATATAACTCCACTAAAGGTAAACGCGAGCGTATCGGTCGTATCCTGCAAATGCATGCTAACCACCGCGAAGAAATTGAACAAGTTTACTCCGGTGATATCGCAGCTGCTGTAGGTCTGAAAGACACCACTACCGGTGATACTCTCTGCGATGAGAAAAACGAGATCATCCTCGAATCTATGGTATTCCCTGATCCTGTAATCTCCGTTGCAGTTGAACCTAAAACTAAAGCTGACCAGGAAAAAATGGGCATCGCCCTGCAAAAACTGGCAGAAGAAGATCCGACCTTCCGTGTTCACACTGATCCCGAAACCTCCCAAACCATTATTTCCGGTATGGGCGAGCTTCACCTGGACATCATTGTTGACCGTCTGCTGCGCGAATTCAAAGTAGGCTGCACTGTTGGTAACCCGCAGGTTGCTTATCGCGAAACCATTCGCAAAGCTGTTAAATCCGAAGGTAAATTTGTTCGTCAGTCCGGTGGTAAAGGCCAATATGGTCATTGCTGGCTGGAAATCACTCCGCGTAAACCTGGCGAAGGCTTCCTGTTTGAAAACAAAGTTGTTGGCGGCGCTATTCCTAAGGAATACATCGCTCCTATCGAAGCAGGCGTTAAAGAAGCTATGGAAAACGGCGTAGTTGCTGGTTATCCGATGGTTGATATCGCAGTTACTGTTTATGATGGTTCTTACCATGAAGTCGATTCTTCTGAAATGGCATTTAAGATTGCCGGTTCTATGGGCTTCAAGTCCGGTGCTGAAAAAGCTAACCCGGTTATCCTTGAGCCGTATATGAAAGTAGAAATTACTGTTCCTGAAGAATACATGGGCGACGTAATCGGCGACGTTAACTCCCGCCGTGGCCGCATCGAAGGCATGGAAGCTCGTAACGGTGCACAAGTAATCAATGCATTCGTTCCGCTGGCTGAGATGTTCGGTTATGCTACCGACCTGCGCAGCAAAACCCAAGGCCGTGGTAACTACTCCATGGAAGTAGACCACTACGAAGACGTTCCCAGAAACATTGCTGAGGCAATTATTGCTAAAAACAAAGGCACCAACTAAGCCTAGTTTTAACAAACAACCTTAAGGAGGAAATTCACAATGGCAAAAGCTAAATATGAAAGAACTAAACCGCATCTGAATATCGGCACCATCGGTCACGTTGACCATGGCAAGACTACTCTGACTGCTGCTATCACCAAAGTACTGGCTGAAAAAGGCGGCGCTGAATTCATGGACTATTCCATGATCGATAAAGCTCCGGAAGAACGTGAACGTGGTATTACCATCAACACCTCTCACGTTGAGTATGAAACTGCAACCCGTCACTATGCACACGTTGACTGCCCGGGCCATGCTGACTATGTAAAGAACATGATTACCGGCGCTGCTCAGATGGACGGCGCAATCCTGGTAGTATCCGCTGCTGACGGCCCGATGCCTCAGACTCGTGAGCACATCCTGCTGGCTCGCCAAGTAGGCGTACCTGCAATGGTTGTATTCCTGAACAAAGTAGATATGGTTGACGACGAAGAGCTGCTGGAACTGGTAGAAATGGAAGTTCGCGAACTCTTAAGCTCCTATGACTTCCCCGGCGATGACATCCCTGTTGTTGCAGGCTCCGCTCTGAAAGCTCTGGAAGGCGACCCGAAATACGAAGCAAAAATCATGGAACTGATGGACGCAGTTGACAGCTACATTCCGCTGCCGGAGCGTGCAACCGACAAACCGTTCCTGATGCCTGTCGAGGACGTATTCACCATCACCGGTCGTGGTACCGTTGCTACCGGCCGTGTAGAGCGTGGTACTGTTAAAGTTGGCGACACCGTAGAAATCGTTGGTATGAAAGACGAGAAAAAATCTACCGTTGTAACCGGCGTAGAAATGTTCCGCAAACTGCTGGACGAAGCAGTAGCTGGCGATAACATCGGCTGCCTGCTGCGTGGTGTTGACCGTAAAGAAATCGAGCGTGGCCAAGTACTGTCCAAACCGGGCAGCATTCATCCGCACACCAAATTCAAAGGTGAAGTTTATGTACTGACCAAAGAAGAAGGTGGCCGTCACACTCCGTTCTTCAACGGCTACCGTCCGCAATTCTATTTCCGTACTACCGACGTAACTGGCGTAACCGAACTGCCGGAAGGTGTAGAAATGGTAATGCCTGGCGATAACGTAACCATGGAAGTAGAACTGATCACCCCGATCGCTATCGAAAAAGGTCTGCGTTTCGCTATCCGTGAAGGCGGCCGTACCGTTGGCGCCGGCGTTGTTTCCGAAGTAGAAGAGAAATAATTTTTCCGGCATAGTAATGCAAAATACAAGACCGGTCAGCTTATGGCCGGTCTTGATTTTTAAGACTGATTGTCAAAGAAACGCTTTAGAGTAACTAAGCACTGTTTGTGCAGAAAAAATTTGCGTCAGACGGATATTTATAGTTGACATAAAGTGTTAACTGTGTTACTCTATATTAGCGACAATTTGTGATTGGTTTTATTATTATGTACGTAAGCGAGGTGTAACTAAATGCGTAACCTGATTACTTTGGCTTGCACTGAGTGCAAACAGAGAAATTACCAAACCAACAAAAACAAAAAGAACGATCCTGATCGTATCGAGCTCAATAAATATTGCAAGTTCTGCAAAAAACACACTCTGCACAAAGAGACCAAATAATATTGGCTTGTGCGTAACCGGGTAGTAATAGCAAGGATGTGACAAGATGGCCGTTCCGGAAACTACAGACACTGAGAATAAGGGCTTTAGTATTAGCACCTTTCTTAGTGAAACTAAAGTAGAATTAAAAAAGGTTACCTGGCCTACCAAACAAGAGCTTATTGCTAACACTATAGTGGTAATTATTGCAGTTGTTTTGTGCGCAGCTCTAATCTGGATTATTGATTCCATCTTTAGTATGTTATTCCGCATAATTTTGCAATAATGAGCTGTAAAGCTTAAGTAAGGAGGGAAGGGGAAGCGTTGCTTTCCGTTTATTCATGGAAGAAGAAAAGCAAGGAAAACATTGGTATGTAATCCATACCTATTCTGGCTACGAAAATAAAGTGCGCGCAAACCTGGAACGAAAAGTTCATTCCTTGGGTATGGAAAATGAGATTTTCCGTATTGAAATACCTACGGAAAAAGAGGTTGAAATCACTTCGGATGGCAAGAAAAAAGTTGTTGAGCATAAAGTTTTCCCAGGCTATGTACTGGTGGAAATGATTGTCAATGAGCGCAATTGGTATGCTGTCCGCAATACTGCAGGTGTAACTGGTTTCGTCGGTTCTGATTCTACCCATCCGACTCCGCTTACAGCTGAAGAAGTAAGGCAGATTATGCCTTCGATGGGTATGGAAGTTGAAGCAACTGAAAAACCCGCAAAAATTGATTTTCAGTTACATCAGAGAGTCCGCATCAAGACTGCGCCCTTCATGGATTTTGAAGGCACAATCAGTGAAATCAACGAAGAAAAGGGTAAACTGAAGGTACTCGTTGATATCATGGGACGCGAAACTCCTGTTGAAATTGACTTTACACAAGTTGAAGAAATTGAGTAAGGAGGTGTAATTAAATGCCGAAAAAAGTCGTTAAAATGGTAAAATTACAGGTACCGGCTGCTAAAGCTACTCCGGCTCCTCCGGTAGGTCCTGCACTTGGCCAGGCTGGTGTTAACATCATGGCCTTCGTTAAGGAATTTAACGCACGTACCGAGAAACAAGTTGGCCTCATCATTCCTGTTGAGATCACTGTATTCGAAGATCGTTCCTTTACTTTCGTAACCAAAACCCCTCCGGCTGCAGTTCTGCTGAAAAAAGCTGCTGGTCTGGAAAAGGCTTCTGGTGAACCTAACAAAAAGAAAGTTGCTAAACTGGGTCGTGACAAAGTTCGCGAAATCGCAGAAAGCAAAATGCAAGACCTCAATGCTGCAAACGTTGAAGCTGCTATGAGAATGGTAGAAGGCACTGCACGTAGCATGGGTATTGTAATCGAAGACTAATTTTAATTAGTCTTCTCAATTTAGTGGGAGGCAAAAGCCGCTTGTACCACATAGGAGGATTTTATAACAATGGGCAAAAAGTATGATGACGCTTTGAAATTAATCGAAGCTGACAAATTCTACTCTCCGAAAGAAGCTGTAGCTCTGGTTAAGAAAACCGCTGCTACCAAATTCGACAGCACTGTTGAAGTTGCTTTCCGTCTGGGCGTTAACCCTAAATACCCTGATCAGCAAGTTCGTGGTGCACTGGTTCTGCCGAACGGCACTGGTAAATCCAAGACTGTTATGGTTTTTGCTAAAGGCCCCAAAGTTGCAGAAGCAGAAGCTGCCGGCGCAGATTTCGTTGGCGGTGAAGAATATGTTGATAAAATCAAGAACGGCTGGATGGCATTTGACGTGTGCATCGCAACCCCTGATATGATGGGTCTTGTTGGTCGTCTTGGTAAAATCCTTGGCCCTCGTGGTTTAATGCCTAACCCGAAGGTTGGTACCGTTACCATGGACGTAACCCGTGCCGTTAAGGAATCCAAAGCTGGTAAAATCGAGTATCGTACCGATAAATCCGGCAACGTACAAGCTCCTATCGGTAAAGCATCCTTTACTGAAGAGCAACTGTTACAAAACTACATGACTTTGGCTGATACCCTGGTTAAGGTTAAACCGGCTGGTGCTAAAGGTCAGTACATGAGAACTATCACCATGTCCTGCACCATGGGCCCTGGCGTTAAAGTTGATGTCCTGAAAGCTAACAGCGACAAATAATTGTAGTTTTACTTAATTTTACTAAATCAGAAGATAATCGGGCCATAGACAGCAGGTGCCACGTGCGTAAGTTTTAACTACGCCTGCCGAGGCTGGAGCGTGAAGATATATTAGACCTTCCGACCTCCGGCTACGGCCGAGAGGTCTTTTTGATTTAATAAAAACATCAAAAAAAGGAGGTGCAATCTAAATGGCAGTTATTAGACCTGAAAAAGTAGCTAAAGTTGCTGAAATTCAAGAGTTGCTTTCTAACTCCAAATGCACTATTTTAGTTGACTTCTGCGGTTTAACTGTTGCTCAGGATACCGAGCTGCGTCGCAAAATGCGTGAAGCTGGCGTTCACTACAATGTAGTTAAGAACACTCTGCTGCGTATTGCTGCAGAACAAGCTGGTATTGAAGGTCTGGAACCTTCTCTGGAGAAAAACACCGCTATCGCTGTTTCCCCGGAAGATCCTGTTGCAGTTGCAAAAATCGTTTGCGAATTCGCAAAAGAAAACAAAGAACTGAAAGTTAAAGTTGGCGTTCTTGATGGCAAAGTTATCGGTGCTGACGAAATCAAAGCACTGGCTTCTCTGCCGCCGAAAGAAGTTCTTATTGCCAAGATGCTGGGCAGCATGAATGCTCCTATCAGCGGTTTTGTCAATGTACTTCAAGGTACTATCCGCAATGTCGTATACGCTCTGGAAGCTGTACGCAAACAAAAAGAGTCCGCTTAATTCGCGGCGTGCTGCATAAGGCAGCTTAAAAAATAAAAACTTACTTATTATTGGAGGTAACTATAATGAATAAAGATCAAATCATCGAAGCTATTGAATCCATGACCGTACTCGAGCTGTCCGAACTGGTTAAAGCTCTGGAAGAAAAATTCGGCGTATCCGCAGCTGCTCCGGTAGCTGTTGCTGCTGCTCCGGCTGCTGGCGGCGAAGCTGCTGCAGCTGAAAAAACTGAATTCGACGTAATCCTGACTTCCGCTGGCGCTTCCAAAATCGGCGTAATCAAAGCTGTTCGCGAAGCTACTGGCCTGGGCCTGAAAGAAGCTAAAGAGCTGGTTGACGGCGCTCCGAAAGCTATCAAAGAAAAAATCTCCAAAGCTGACGCTGACGCTCTGAAAGAGAAACTGGAAGCTGCTGGCGCAACTGTAGAAGTTAAATAATCTCGCTGCTACGCTAGTAGCACAATAGATTGTTGATTCGTCTGCAATCCGACTCCCGATGCACTTAGGTGTGTCGGGAGTTTTTTGATTATAAAAAGCTTTTTAGATAGTATACCTGTATCTAAATTTCAAAATTACCGGCATTTTGTGATATAATTATATCAAGTCTTAAAATAGCAAACGAATTGAGGTATAAAAAATGCAACGTAATCCATATAGTGCCGGGGCGGTAAAGTTTAGCTTTTGGTTCCAGGAGTTCCGCAAGGCGGTTTTTATGCTTGCTGATGGAGCAAGCCTTGCCGAGATTAAGAAGCTGAACCAAGAAACTAATATTTTTGCTGCGTCATCACCGGAAAGAGCAAAGCTGATTATGAGTAATGTAGCAAAGCGTATTGAGACATTAGATCCTTCGTTTATACCACTGTTTGTGCGTAGTGATGTTGTGGGCCAGAAGCTGCTTTGTCTGATAGCTTGTATGTGTACAGATACTCTGTTTTTCGATTTTGTTAATGATGTTATTCGAGTCAAACTGGCATTAGGATTAAATGAGTACGGTGATAGTGATGCCAGAAAATTTTGGGATGACAAGCAGATACAAAGCGATAAGGTTGCTAATTTAACGGAGGCAACAAGAAAGCGTTTGCTAAGCACCTACAAGCAATATTTATATAATGCTGGAATTACAGAGGGCAATGTGGGATCAAGAAAAATTATTGTTCCTATCATCTCAGCCGATATTGTTGCATGGCTGCGTGAGCATGGTTTGCAGCCGGCTTTGGCAGCGCTGACAGGTGAATGATATGAAAAAAACATTTGAGCAAAGAGTTGATGAGCTTGAAAAGATTATGGAGAATCAATCTTTCTGGCTGCGTGATGGCAGGGCGAACGAGGTTAACTATTGGGTATTTGATTATCCTGCCAGCAAGGAGCTGGCGGTGCGCGAGGTTGTTAAGCGTTTGGTAAAGCGCAGTGAGCAAAGCTATCGCGAATATCAACTTGTGGAGTATGATATTTACGACTACATAATTGATACGCTTCAAAAAGAAGGCTATCTTGAAGCAACTTACATGCTGGAAGAATCTGCTGGTATGCATGTTGTAATAGATTCAGTGTTTGAACTACTGCAGTTTAATGAGCGAGATAATTGGTTTATTAAGCATGTTCAAGAGCATACGCCAGATAATGCTATTGTGCTGCTCACTGGAATTGGGAAGGTTTATCCTCTTTTGCGATCGCATAAGATTTTAAATAACCTTAGTATGGCATTTCGCAAGGTTCCTGTAATTCTGTTTTTCCCAGGTGTGTATGATGAACAAGAGTTACGATTGTTCGATGAACTTAAGGATGATAATTATTATAGGGCTTTCCGTTTGGTTAGGTAAGCAAGGGGGTACTAAGAGATATGTTGATAAAAGATATGTTCCGCAAGCCTATTGACCGTAATATTCAAGGTGTTATAGTTGTTGGCGAGGATGGCTTGAATGACGAGAAGAATGAGCTGGAAGAATACGTTGTTACGCGTGAGCTGCAACGCCATTTCAAGGAATTCTATGAGAATTACAAGCAGGGCATTATCGGTAAAACGAGAAAAAATGGTGTTTGGATTTCCGGCTTTTTTGGCAGTGGTAAATCGCACTTTCTGAAAATGCTATCCTATCTTCTGGAAAACAAGCTGGTCTCCGGCAAGAGAACCTTAGATTACTTTAAAGAAGACAATAAGATTCAGGATGCTATGGTGATGGCTGATATACAGCTTGCTGTTGACACGCCGACAAAGGTTATTCTTTTTAACATTGACTCGAAAAGTGAGCAAACCTCCAAGCAGAGTAAGGATGCTATTGTTAATGTTTTCCTTAAGGTCTTTAATGATATGCTGGGCTTTTATGGTGCTCGTCCGGCGATTGCCGACTTGGAAAGGGCTTTGACAGAGGATGGCTGTTATGCAGCGTTTGAAGATGCTTTTTTTGCTGTCAGCGGTCATGCCTGGAAGGAATACAGACATAGATTTAACTATGAGCTGATGCATGTGGCGCAGGCATTGGTTGATATTCATTATCAGAATATGTCAATGGATGCGGCTACAGCCTTGTGCAAGCAGATTATGCTTACTCCCTATCAGATAAGTATCGAAGATTTTGCACGCATGGTACGAGCATGGTGCGATAAGATGGGCAATAATCAGCATATTATCTTTTGTGTCGATGAGGTAGGACAGTATATTGGCGATGATTCGCAAATGATGCTCAACCTGCAGACGATGCGTGAGGAATTGGGCAAGGAATGTCAGGGACGTGCCTGGGTAATTGTTACCAGTCAGCAGGATGTTGACTCTATTATGGAGATGACAGCGCGTAAGGGTACGGACTTTTCTAAGATTCAAGGTCGCTTCGATACTCGTCTGTCCTTGTCTTCCGCCAACGTAGATGAGGTTATCAAAAAGCGTCTGCTGGATAAAACGGAACCGGCAGAGCAGACATTACGCCTGCTTTATGATGAAAAAAAGGTAAGCATAAAGAACAAGATTAAATTTGACAAAACACCGGAGATGAAGCTTTATGAAAGCAGAGAGAACTTTGCTGAAATCTATCCCTTTATCCCGTATCAGTTTAATCTTTTGGGTAAGGTTCTGAACTCTATCCGTACTCATGGTGCTTCAGGTAAGCATTTATCTGAGGGCGAGCGCTCTATGCTGGCGCTGTTCAAGAAGGCTGCAGAACGCTTGCAGAATAAAAATGATGGTGCTTTGGTGCCTTTCTATATGTTTTACGATGCATTGGAAAACTTCCTTGATTCAGTGCACAGCCGTGTAATTTCTCAGGCCTTAGATAATAAGAATATTAATCCTGCTGGCGAAGCAGATTGTTTTGCTGTAAACGTGCTCAAGGTGCTGTTTCTTGTTAAGTACGTTAAAGAGTTTCAGGCAACTACTATTCCTAATATTACCAGTCTGATGGTAGATGATGTTGATGAAGATACTTATGAGCTGCAGCAGCGTGTAGAAGCTGCTTTGAAGGTCCTTGTTAAAGAAACCCTGGTGCAGGAGCATAGCGGTAACTACGTTTTCCTGACAGAGGAAGAGCAGGAAATAGGTCGCGAGATTGAAAGGCAGAACGTTGAAACAGGAGAGATTCAGAATAAGATTTCTGATTTGATTTTTAATGATCTGTATGCTGAAGCCAAATATAAATATAATTCCTTTAATGGTCGCTATACCTTCTGGTTTAATCAGTTGGTTGACAACAGACCGCATAAAAATAATCAGAACTATGATATCGGCGTGCATATTCTGACTCCGTATTTTACGGATTATGATGAGCATACACTGAATGCTATGTCTGGTGAAGGCAAGCAAGTGTTAGTAGTACTGCCGGCCTTTGGCTCTTGTATTTCGGAAATTAATCGTTATTTAAAAATAGAAAAGTATTTGCAGCATAATCCCTTAGGCAGGGGTGATCGTTTTGCTACAATAAAAGAAGCTAAGTCACGTGAGCTGCGTGAGCGCATGGATAATGCACGCCTGTATCTGCAGGAAAGCCTGCGTGATGCTGATATCTATGTTAACGGCTCCAAGGCGCAGATTAGCAGTAAGGATATTACTGTGCGTATAAATGAGGCTTTGGGTAAGCTGGTGGATACAGTGTATTTCAAGCTGAAATATATTGATACAGCGATGGGAGCTGCTAATGTTCTTGGTATGCTGCGCAACGATAAACAGGGAACAATAGCTTTGGGTGAGGCTGCTATTCCGAATCATCTGGCACTGGATGATGCGAAAAGGTATATCGAAAACAATACAAGGATGCATAACAAGATTTCCTTGAAGACAATTAAGGATTACTTTACTAAGGCGCCTTATGGTTTTATCAATGATGACGTTGAGTGGATAGTTGCCAAGTTATTTAAGGACGGGGACTTAGGAATTTACTACCAGCAGCAGAATGTAACTTTGCTGAACCACACTGCAGAACAGATTACGGAGCTGCTGACGAAGAAAGGCTTCGTGGAAAAGGTTATGATTGACCTGAAGCCTGTCGTGCCGAAGAGCAAGCTGAAGACAGCAAAGGATGTGGCGAAGGAGCTGTTTGGCTATACAGTTATTTCCGATGATGCTGACAGGATTATGAGTGAAATCCAAAAGGAAACAAGCAGATTATTAACCCGTTTCCGTGAGCTGAAGATCGTATATTATGATAAGGCAGCTTATCCTGGCAAGGAAATCGTGCAGAACGGTATTTCTGTTTTGTATGAGCTTAGCAGACAAGATAACACGCTGGATTTCTTTAATCATGTTGCAGATAATGAAGACGAGCTGGAGGAGCTTGGCAGCGATTATGCTCATGTAAAAGAATTCTTTGAGGGTGAGCAGAAGAAGATTTTTGAAGATGCCTTGAAAAAGCTGAGTATATATGACGACAGCAGGGTGTATATTGTTGATAGTGAATTAGAACGCATTGTTAAGCAGATGCAGAACATTGTCAGTGTTAAAGCTCCTTATAGTATGATTCGCCAGCTGCCTGATTTGCTCAGCAAGTTTGATGATAAGTATCTTGCTGTCCTGGAGGAAAAAACAGAACCTGTACGTAAAGCTGTTTTAGATAACAAGAGCCAGGTTATGGATTATCTTGCCGGTAAGCCGTATGCAAAAGTAAAAGAAGCTCTTTACGCTAGTGAATTCCAAAGACTTTTGGATAAGGCTGAGAGCAGTAATGATATTTCCAAATTATGCAGCTTGAGCAATCAATCGGATGCTTTGAAGGAACGATTGTTTAAGGAAATGCATGAGCTGGATGAAAAATATGTGCCTAAACCTGAACCGTATCAGCCAACACCTAACCCTAATCCTACTCCAAAGCCGACTGAACCGAAGAAAGAGGTCGTTAATACATTCTTGAAGCATGTTGTACATACTACGTCATGGCATATTGAATCTGAGGCTGACATAGACAAGTATTGTGAGCAGTTAAAGAGACAATTAAAAGAAAATATGCGCGAAGGTTTGATTTACAACATTAAATTCTAACAGAAAAGCTCCTGCTTCCGTTGGTGGAGGCAGGAGCTTTTGTAATATTTGTTGGCTTAGAATTTTTAAATGTCTTAAACTTTTTTAGATGTGTATCGAATTGAGGGACGGTGAAGCTAATTTCTCTGCGATTGGTGGCATAGATGAAACCTTTGTGGATGAGCTGTGCGCGTATATGATCAATACGGTTGTAGTTGCGGTGTATAAGCTGTGCGAGTTATTTTTAAACATATTTCTAAATCTGTTGCCGATATTCCTGTGAAAGGTATGGATAGCAATCAGTTTGTGTTATAATTTCGTCTAGTGCGTCATCTGGATATTGCACACCAAGTTTTTTACTGCTTTAATAGTGCTTGATTAGCGTCAGTTTCTTGCTATTTGTCCACGGAAATTAATTTGATAATACGTTTCGCATAGAATTTGATGCCGCCAGCAATTTTTATCGATTTTAGGCAAGCTGGTAGCGATTAAGGATAATGACAAACTATTTTTTGATAGTTGTTTTTACCACGCTGTGTTAGCTTCTATAGTAGAAAAGAAATATAGACACAGCACAGAAGATAGAGTTGTCAAGTTTACTTCAATGTCAACTCAAGAGAAATGCTTTAAAAACGAAATTTATCGTAATATAAAAATGTATATCGATAAATAGAAACCAAAATGGCGCAGGTGAATACGCTTGCAAACTAAAATACAAAATGGTATAATATCAATATAATCTTAACGAAAGGAGAAAATGCTATGCTGGAAGGATTTGAACAATACAATCTGATTAATGGAATTGCATCGATATCCATTTCTGAAAACGGCGTTGGGTTTAGCAAAGCGTGCGTACTTAAAATGAATAAATGCAGATACGCAAAACTTTTCATTGACAAAATCAACAAGCGCATTGCTATACAAGCTGCTGGAACAGAAGATGACGGAGCTATACCGTTCTTCAATGATCAAAAATCTACTTCTGTACGTTGGAATAACAAAGAACTATTAAAAACATTAGCACAGTTGATGGATTGCGATTTTTACAAAAAAGTCTATAGAATTGATGGCGATTATTATGCTGACGAGCAGGCGATGATTTTTGACTTGAAAAAAGCAGCATTACAGCCAAGTAGATAAGGAGGGGAAATTGATAACAACTAAATGTGCAAAAACAGTTGCACGGCCAAATGAAAAAAGCACTTCAAAGATTGTTGGCGCAATCAATGAAGTGCTTAGAGTTAGGATGCTGCATAATAGAGAAACATCCAATCAACCAAATCTATTATGCCACATCCAAGCTCAAATTTCAAGCTTTTACGCTTTAGAAGTGTAACGGATGTGCTATTTTTATGCCTTTTTTACGGAGAAATAGCACAAATTGTAAATTTGATACTTGAGAGGAGCTAATAATGAAAAAAGTTACAAGAAAAATACAATCCTACAGTGGTGTAGCTGTACGAAGAAATGTATATTTGCCTGGTTTGTTAAATCTCAATATAGTACGCTTATTGAATAAAGCTAAGCTGATTGGGCGTTTTGGTTTACCTCAAATTCAATGTGATACTCTTGTGTATCCAGATTTCTTAGCAGTATATAAAGAGAGAGGCTTGTATACTAGAACGAGAATGACAGGAGTTTGTTTTTATTCTTTTGACAAGGAATTTGATGGTGAAAACGGTTTATTTAATGCTATTTTCTATAATAATGAGAAAAGACTAGCTTATTTTAAAGAAAGATTTAAAGACGTTAAGTTTTTGGTGACACCTGATTATTCGGTATTTGGAGACATTCCGTTTATAGAAAATCTGTATAGGATATTTCGTGCAAGAATTGTGGCTTTATGGTTTATTTTAGAGCTAAAAGCGGTTGTGATTCCTAATATATCTTATGGGGAGGCAGCTGATTTTCCAGTCTATTTTACTGGGTTAGAAAATTGTAGTGTAGTTGCTTTTAATACTAAAGGGCACATGAAATACAATCGAGAAAGAAATCTATTAAAATCTGCTGTTAAGTATGCGGTTGATAATTTGCCTTTGAAAACCATTTTGGTGTATTCTGTTTGTGGTAAAGATGAAACATGTTTAGAAATCTTTAATTATGCTATAGAAAATGGGATTCAAGTTAGAATTGTCAATAATACTCTACGTGAAAGAAACCTTTTGAGGAGGGGAGCATAGTGGGCTGTGGATCAAGTAGTGGACTAACTTCTGGTAAACAAGTAACTTTTGAACAAGAAATGCTGGGGATACAGGCATCTAATAATGAAGCAAAGATAATGGAAGACTATATAAAAAATATTTTACCTTCTACATCTCCACTAGTAATACCAAGTAGTGCTAAGATTACAATTCAAGATAAAGATTCGTACATCCAAGTGAAGTATCAATGGACGCGTATTGAATATAAGTATCTTAGCCGTTGGCATACGCGCACGCCTAACGCGCCGATAGATGAAGGAGATAGCTGGTGTGTTGAACGGCAACTTCCGGGAATTGGTGCGGGACCTAATGCTAGACCTGCCAAAAGGGAGGTTTTAGTTGGCGAGAATGAATGGGTTCCCAAAGAAAAATGGGATGCAGCGATTCGTGATAAAAAGAATGGTAAGTTAATAGAAGAAAAGAAGAAAATGTTAACAATAGACATTGGAATGTTTAAAAATAATTATGATTTTTACAATGGTTATGAAGGGGAATGTGAAGTTGTTCTGAGTATTAAAAGCAATCAGAAATTAATGCTACATATATGGGAAGGGTACTTTGAAGATATTTTTGGTAAGCCTGTGTTTAATGAAAATGGATGGAATGGTTTTACTAGAGATTATCAGGAGGGGATGGGTGTTTTTTCTGAAGATGGGAAAAATATTATCGTCAATATTAAAGAATACCTTGCTGACTTGAAACACTATGAAGATGAATTTTTTTCTTATGAGGCAACAAGAGCGTGCCTTAATTTGTTAATTGTTTTTTTTGAATATGCGCAAGAAATAAATTCATCCATTGAACTTCATATAATTTAATTTGATTGAAAACTCTCTGCCACTTTTTATCTGGCGGAGGGTTTTTGTTTTTTGCTGTATCGCACTAGCTTATGTGGTATAATAATTAGTAATTAGTGTATATAAAAGGACGGTGAGCAGATGAAGCTGGAAGAAATTTTTGCAGGGGAATCTAAAAATTTGGAGTTCAAGGAAAGCCTGCCTGCTAAAAGCAGTAAATATATGAAAACAATTGTTGCTTTTGCTAATGGGCAAGGTGGCAAGCTTATTATTGGTGTTGAAGATGATACGAAAAAAATTGTCGGCATTGATAAAAATGAAGCTTTTAAGATTATGGACGCTATTGCTAATGCTATATCTGACAGCTGTAAGCCTGCCATTATTCCAGATATTTATATGCAGACAGTTAATGAGGAGACGGTTATTATTGTGGACATAGAGGCTGGTCGCCAAAGACCGTATTATCTTGCCGCTGAAGGTTTGCAGCATGGCGTTTATGTGCGCGTTGCCGGAACCACCAGACCAGCAGATGAGGCGATGGTAAAGGAATTGTTATTTGAAGGAAATAATCGTTTTTTCGATAAAACTGTTTGTCTTGGCTTGCAGGTAAGCGAGGCTGATATAGAAAAGCTTTGCTTTGATATGAAGCAAGTAGCTTTGCGAAATTGTCGAAGTGATGAAGAAAGAGCTTTAGTTAAGGATGTTACGCCTAAGCAGCTTTTATCTTGGGGGATTTTAACAGAATATGAAGGAAAGCTAGTGCCGACGAATGCTTATGCGATTCTTACTGGTGCTGATATCTTGCATTGCACTTTTCAATGTGCTGTTTTCAAGGATAATGAGCGTGTCATTTTTGTAGACAGACGTGAATTTATGGGAGCCGTGCAGGATATTATTGAAGATGCTTACCAGTTTGTGCTACGTAATATTCATCTTGGAGCAGTGATTGAAGGCTTATATAGGCAGGATGTGTATGAAATTCCACCTGCTGCTATTCGTGAGCTTATTATTAATGCAGCTGTGCATCGCAGTTATCTTGATAATGGTAATATTCAGGTGGCCATTTTTGATAATCGGTTGGAAATTACTTCTCCTGGTAAGCTGCCTCTTGGTCAGACTATCGAAAAAATGCGAGAGGGTTATTCCAAAGTGCGTAATGAGGCGTTGGCGATGGCGTTTAGTTATATGCATTTAATTGAACGCTGGGGTACGGGAATGTTGCGCATTGCGAAGATGATTAGAGAAGCAGGTTTGGGCGAGTTGGAAATTCTTGGTGGCGAAACGGAGCTGCGCTTTAATATTTATAGAAAACAAGTTACGGAACAAGCTCGTAAGACAGAACAAGCTAGTGAAGAAATTACAGAACAGACTGCGGGACAAACTCCGAAAGCAGAAGAAAAAACAGAACAAGCTACTAAACAAGCTCATGAAGCAGAACAAGCTATAGAACAAGCTATAGAACAAGCTCAAGGGACAGAATCGCTTAATGATATTGAGTTTGGTAGCAATGAAAAGCTTGTATTTGGTTTGTTAAAAAATACTAGCGATATAACAATTAGTGATATAGCTGATAAGTTAGGCTGGAGCAGATCTAAGGTTATCTATTATATTGAGAAGCTTAAAACTAAAAAAATTATCGAACGCGTTGGAACTAGCCAAAAAGGCTATTGGAAGGTTTTAAACTAACACAAGGAGATGTACACATGGATAAGACAGCAATAAAAAATTATGCAATCTGGGCAAGAACAAAGCTCATTGAGGATATAAAATACAAGGCAAGCCTGCTGGGTATTACGGAAAAGGTGGTTGCAGACGCTTTGCCGCAGTCCACGACGCAGGAGCAGTATTTTGATATCGGTACGAGAGAGCCTTATGCTATCAGAGGCGTGCAGATTGCGCAGCGCCGGAGTCTTGCGGAGGCTATCAAGAAAAAGGCGCAGGAGAGCGATTATCTGACTGCCTATAACAGCATAATCGAAGAGGTTGCCTATACGTGGTTCAACCGTTTTATTGCTGTACGCTTTATGGAGGTTAATGACTATCTGCCATGTAAAATCCGTGTGCTGAGCGCAGTGGATGGCCGTCAGGAGCCGGATATTGTGCAAAATCCTTTTGATGCGAAGCTGGATTATACGAGTGCGGAAGAAGAGCTTATCAGCCAGCATCAGATGAACAACGAGGGCGATAAGCTGTTTAATATGCTCTTTGTCAAGGTGTGCAATGATTTGAGCAAGGTACTGCCGCAGCTGTTTGAAGCGGAGCAGGACTACACAGAGCTGCTTTTAAACATCTCCTATACGGATCAGGACGGCTTGATTTATAAGCTGGTGCATGACATTCCGGAAGATAACTTTGATGTGAACGCAGTGGATGAAGAGGGCAAGCCCATTGGTCAGGTTGAGATTATCGGCTGGCTGTACCAATATTACAACACGGAATTAAACGATACGGTTTATGATGGTAGTTATGCAAAGAAAAAATTATCTAAGGAATGGATTCCTGCTGCTACCACCATTTATACTCCAGATTGGGTTGTTAAATATATGGTGGAAAACAGCTTAGGACGCTTATGGTGTGAAGGACATCCCGAGAGTACTCTTCTAAAAGAAAACTGGAAGTATTATCTTGACGAAGCGCAACAGGAAGAAGCAGTGCAGGCTGAACTGGCGAAGCTTAAGGAAGAATATGCCAAGCTGCGTCCGGAAGATATCAAGGTTATCGATCCTTGTATGGGCAGTGGACACATCCTCGTCTATGCCTTTGATGTGCTGATGCAGATTTATACTCAGGTTGGCTATACGGATAAGGATGCAACAATATCTATATTGGAGAACAATTTATATGGCCTGGATATAGACAAGCGAGCTTTCCAGCTGGCTTATTTCGCTGTGCTTATGAAGGCGCGTCAATATCACAAGTTTATATTGAAAAAACAGCCGCAGTGCCACATTTACGCGATTGCAGAAAGCAATGGCATCAACATGAAGCATTTGGCTTATTTTGGTGCGAAATTAGATGAGCTGGCAAGGCCTGTGGCCTTGAACCAGATACAGGAGCTGATTGCAACATTGCATGATGCTAAGGAATATGGCAGCATCATCAGCGTAGCAGACTACGATTGGGACTTGCTGCATCAGTTCGCTGCAGAATTTGATATCAGCGGCGAAATGAACCTGTTCGACAGCTTTGGCATTGAAGCAACACAGCAGCGTCTGCAGGAGCTTGTTGCTGTGGGAGAGGTGCTGGCGCAGAAGTATGAGGTTGTGGTGACGAATCCACCGTATCTTGGCAGCTCAAGATTTAATGATAAATTAGACGCTTATGTAAAAGAGCACTTTAAAGACGAAAAAAGTGATTTAAGCATGGTAATGTACAGGCGATCTCTTGATAGTTATTCTGTACATAATGGTTTGGTAGCATTTATTACTACATCATCTTGGATGTTTTTATCTAGTTTTGAAAAATTACGTAGATATATTATGCAAAATAAATCCTTTGTTTCGATAGTGGATTTTGGATCTGAACTATTTGAAGGAAAAGTAGGACATAACTTAATTGTTTCTTGGGTTACTAGAAATACCAAAATAGATACTAATTTGTTAAGCATTAGGCTTGTTGAATACTGTTATTCACGTCGTAACAAAAAGATAACAGAGTTTCGTGACAGAAGAAACTGGCATTATGCGAAACAATCAAATTTAGCTAAAATTCCAGGAGCACCTGTGGCGTATTGGGTAAGCGAGAATGTTGTAGATATTTTTGAAAAAGATAAAATTGGTAATCATTTTGCTGTAAAAGCTGGTATGTGTACTGGTGAAAATGAAAAGTTTATATTGTATTGGTATGAAGTAAATTGTTTGTTGAGTAATCTAAGAAAAAATAGTGGTTATTTATATGCTCCTCATAATAAAGGTGGAGAATATAGGAAATGGTATGGGAATCATTTTTGGTTTTTAAAATATAATCAAAAAGCTTTAAAACAGATGGAAAACAATCTTGGGTTTAGACATGATGGCAAAGAATATTATTTTAAACAACATATTGGTTGGTCTAAAATCACATCTAGCAAATCGAGCTTTAGAATATATGATGAAAAATTTACGTTTGATTCTGCTGGGTTAGGCCTTTTTTCTATTGACGATTCAAATATATATACAACACTAGCTTTTCTTAATTCAAAATTAAATGAAGTGATGGTTTCTTTATTAAATCCGACACTAAATGTTACACCGATTATAGTAAAAAAATTACCGTATACCTTATTAGATAAAGACAAGATTGCGACAATAGAGTCAGAGGTAAAACAAAACATCTCCCTCTCCAAATCCGACTGGGATGCCTTCGAAACCTCATGGGATTTCACCAAACACCCTCTGCTCCGCAACAAACCCACCATCAGCGAAGCTTACGCCGAATGGGAGGCAGAGTGCAACACTCGCTTTGCGCAGCTCAAAGCCAACGAAGAAGAGCTCAACCGCATCTTCATCGATATCTATGGCTTGCAGGATGAATTAACTCCGGAGGTAGAGGATAAGGACGTAACCGTGCGCAAGGCTGATTTGCAGCGCGATATCAAGTCGCTGCTTTCTTACGCTGTGGGCTGTATGTTTGGACGCTATTCGCTGGATGTAGAAGGCTTGGCTTATGCAGGCGGCGCTTGGGACGAGAGCAAATATGTAACCTTTAAGCCGGACGAAGACAACGTAATCCCTATCACTGATGAAGATTATTTTGAGGATGATATCATAGGTCGCCTGATTGCCTGGCTGAAGGTTGTTTACGGCGCAGAAACGCTGGAAGAAAACCTGCGCTTCATTGCGGATGCACTTGGCACATCGGGTGATACAGCACGTCAGAAAATCCGCAACTACTTCCTGAAGGACTTCTTCAAGGATCACTGCAAGATTTATCAAAAGCGTCCTATTTATTGGCTCTATGACAGCGGTAAGCAGAACGGCTTTAAGGCTCTCATCTATATGCACCGCTATAACGCCGACACCTCCGGTCAGGTGCGTGCAGAATATCTGGGCAAGATGGAAGAAACCTACGAAAGCGAAATCAACCGTATGCAGGATATCATGGATAATGGCGCTGGTCGTGAAGTGGCGCTGGCCGGCAAACGCAAGGAAAAGCTGCAAAAGCAGCTGCATGAATGCCGTGACTATGATGCTGTGTTGGGACATATTGCTCTTGCAAGCATCGCTATTGATCTCGATGACGGCGTGAAGGTGAACTACGTCAAGGTGCAGACTGCAAAGGACGGCAAGCTGCTGCCGCTATTGGCGAAGATTTGATAGGGAGTAGTGATTAGTGGTTAGTGGTTAGTGGTTAGAAAAGGACGGTGCAAAGATGAAGCTTAGCAAATTATATCTTGATCGTTATACTGTTTTTGATTTATTACATATTTCGCTTGCTGAAGGAATTAATATCTTTATTGGCGAAAATGGAACCGGCAAAAGCCATTTGCTGAAAGTGTTGTATGCTGCAAGCAGAGCAACTGATGGAAAAACTGCTTTTGCACAAAAACTAGTTAACCTTATGTTACCAGACGACTATCAGTTAGCTCGTTTGCTGCATAAAGGAGCCAAAAATAGTTATATCAGAGTAGAGGAAGAAAGCGGACTCTATGTCAGTCTGTATTTTGACGATGAAACCTATAAGTGGAATGCTGCTGCGGAAAATGAAGCGGCTTGGGAAAATGGACTGATTAACTCTGATAGTATCTTTATTCCTGCTAAAGAAATTCTTTCTAATTGTTACCAGCTTAATTCAGCAGTAGCAAGAAGAAACGTTAAATTCGACGATACATATATTGATATCATTGATGCAGCAAAGGTTGATGTTGGTAATACTGTTGAAACCAATATGATTTGTGAAGATATAGAGCAATATGGCTGGCAGGATAGGCTTTTGCAAAAAATTGAAGCATTAATTGATGGTAAGGTGTTTTATGATCCTCAGAAAGATGGTTTTTACTTACGTAATGCTAATAGTAAATTAGAGTTTAATCTTGTAGCCGAAGGTATACGCAAATTAGCTTTGCTATGGCAGCTGTTGAAAAACTCTGCTTTGGAGAGAGGTTCTATTTTGTTTTGGGACGAACCAGAAGCCAATATTAATCCTGCTTACTTACGCAATATTGTAGAAATCTTGCTTGCTTTAGAGCGTCATGGCGTACAAATCTTCCTGAGCACGCATAATTATATGCTGGCTAAATATTTTGAAGTGCTGAAGGACGACAGCGATACAGTGCTCTACCATTCCTTGTATAAAACAGAGCAAGGCATTGGTTATGAATGTGGCGAAGCATTTGATGATTTAAAGAACAATGCGATTATAAATTCCTTTGATAAACTTCTTGATGAGATTTACGACATGGGAGTGAGCAAGCATGAATAAGGTGTTTATGGAAGAAAATGGCGTTTATCAGATAGATTGTACGAAAGCTCTTTGGGCAACTGATGCTGTACATGAAATCTATCGTGCGAATAAGGTAGGCTTAAAGGATATAGATTTCATTATTGAGCAAGAAGAAAATATACTGCTGTTAGAATACAAAAATGCAGCTATTGGCAGAGCAGTAGAACACGGAAGTAATTTTGATCCTAATGCTGAGAAAATAATCAATAATATACCTGAGAAATATTTTGATACCCTGCATTATTTGAATTTATTGGGAAAAACTAAGAGAAGGCACTACGTTTGGGTTTTAGAATATCCTCACGGAAGTTCTGTTACACGTAAAATGCTGCGCAATAAGATAATGAAACAACTGCCATTTCAGCTACAGACGAGTTTGTCAGATAAAGTTAAGATTATAGAAAGCTTTGATGTGCTGTCTATTGCAGAGTGGAATGAAAAGTATGGTGAGTATCCCATTAATAAGGTGGAAACTACAGAAGAATAGTATTGTATAAAACCTAAAAAATAAACAGGTGGTAAGATGGCTTCATTAAATTTAAACCAAATTGAAGAAAAACTAAATAACGAATTTGCAGGCGAAGGGCGCAGACTAGTGTTCTGGTACGATGATAAGGCAGATTTTGCTGACGAGGTGGATAACCTTCAGCTGAAAAACGCAAAAGTATATCATCTGACGCCAACCAATCAGTTCCGCACTAAGGTTCTTTTGGAGCGCGAGGATACGCAGAGTAATTACCTGTTGTACGCGCCTTTTGCTAAACCCGAGGTGTATTGCAACCACTTGGAGGACACCCTGCTGTACTCCAAACGCTTCTATGCTGACAGAATTTCTTTGATTTGCGCAGATCTGGGGATTGACGAAGCCTTTAAGCCTGTTTTAGAAAAGTACAGCAAATATTTTGCTGCCAAAGAACGCGTGGAACGCTTCTATAGCCTGGGAGTAGACAGCTATGATGAAAAGACGATAGAGCTTGCCCTTCTGTGCTGCATCTGCAAAACGCGCGTATTATCCTTTGAGGAAGTATTAAGCAAGATTCTGCTGGTAGAGGATGAAGATAACAATCCGTATTTGGAGGAGATGACGAAGTATAACCTGCAGGAAGCATTTTGGCAGCAATGCAGCGACAGCTTTGGCTATGCGCTGACAGATAAAGCCTTGGACAAGCTGCTGCTTTCCCTCTTTGTTACCTATGCAGATAAATACATCGCTGGTAAAATTCCTGCCAGTTGGGAGCCTTTCATGTGCAATAAGCAAGGCAGTGTAGTAGTATTCCTGGATAGCTTCATGAACAACGTGCAGTGCCGAGACAGGTATGCAGCGCTGGCAAGCTATGCAGCAGGAAAATTGCAGGCAGAAACGGCCTTAACATCTTTGGGAGCAGAGGCTGTGGTACAGCTTGATGCTTTTATTGACTGTGATAAGGTTATAATCCAATGGCTTGTAGAGCATCTGCTGCTGGAGGATCTGTCTGCCTGCTTAGATGGCAGAAGCATAAAGGAAATCTGTGAGCTGCGCAGTAAAATGCATTTTGCTGATAAAACGAGAGCGCAATATGCCCTGTGTGCAAGTGCTTATGAGCTGATAAGAAACGTAAGGTATCAGCCGGAGCAGGGCTTCAATAATATTCTTGAGAAGTATCTTCATGAGGACTGGCAGGTTGACTATTGGTATCGCCAATTCTACACTGCTTATGACAGCTTGAAGAACGCATCTGGCTTTGGCAAGCTGCAGCAGCTTATCGAGAATATTTATAGTAATATTTATCTGGGAAAGCTACTATCGGCCTGGAACGAAGACGCGGTGCAGGCAGCAGCTCAAAAACAAGCTCCTTTGCAGCGTGATTTTTATAGCCGCTATATAAAAAATGAACGTGACCGCATCGTAGTGATCATATCTGATGCTTTACGTTACGAGGTTGCCAAGCAGCTTGAGCAGAAGCTGCAGCATGAGGAACGCTGCAAGGAGGAAAAGCTGGAAGTGCAGCTTGCTCTGCCGCCGTCGTATACAGCGCTGGGAATGGCAGCGCTTTTGCCGCATGAACAGCTGGCGATGGATGAAGGCTGTCGTGTGCTGGTGGATGGGCGCCGGTGCGCTAGTCTGGATGAGCGTGAGAAGCTTTTGCAGGCGGCAAATTCTGCAAGCCTGTGCCTGCAGTTTGATGAATTGAAGAAGATGAAGCGTGATGAGCTGCGCAGTGCCTTTGCTAATAAGCAGGTTGTGTATATTTATCATAACCAGATTGATGCGCGTGGCGATGCAGCTAAGACAGAAGATGAAGTCTTTGTTGCTTGTCAGGAGGCTGTGGATGAGCTTTATACGATGCTGTGCAGGTTACCTGTAAGCGCCAGCATCGTGAAGTTTATTGTTACGGCTGACCATGGCTTCATCTATCAACGTCATGCTGTCAGTGAAAATGAAAAGATACCTGTAAATGGAAACAATGCTATGGTAAATCATCGTTTTGTTATTGGTGAGGCACCGCAGGGAAATGGCGCTGGTGCGATTAGCCTGGGAACAGTGCTTGCTAATGATGATGTCAGGTATGTTTCATACCCAAGGGGAGCGCAGATTTTTAAAACCGCTGGCGGTGGCACGAGCTATGTGCATGGCGGATCATCGCCACAGGAAATGGTGGTACCGGTGCTCTGCGTGAAAATGGATAGAGGTCACGTAGAAACAAAGCAAGCAGAAATCAAGCTGCATACCTTGCTCAAGAAAATTACCAGCAAGGACGTTAACCTTATTTTTGTACAGACTGAGCCTGTCAGCGAAACAGTGAAGGCTGCATCATATAAGCTTAGCTTTGTTGATAGGAATAATAAGCCTGTTTCTAACGAATGCCTGTTGACTGCAGATAGCGCAGACAGCGATGTGTCGCAGCGCATGGTTACAGCAAGATTTTCTTTCATTAACACGGAATACGACAGCCACGCTTCTTATTATCTTGTAATGAAGGATGCGGATACAGACATAGAAAGGTTGCGTCAGGAATTTGTTATTGATATGCCTTTCATGGGTAACTTTGGGTTTGATTTCTAGAGTGGAGTTGAGATAAATGGATACGCAAGACACCCGTGAGATTATAAAGGATAAGCTGCGTCAGAACTTTGCCGGCAAGATAGTACGCAAGGATTTGACAAAAAAGATTAAAGAGGGAGCTAATGTTCCGGTTTACGTGTTGGAATTTTTGCTGGGACAATATTGCAGCTCTGATGATCCTGAGCTTATCGAAAAAGGCGTTGAAAGCGTTAAGCATATTTTGGCAGATAATTTTGTACGGCCGGATGAAGCGCAGAAGATTTTGTCGCAGCTGCGTCAGCGTGGCAATTATACAGTGATTGATCGCATTACGGTAAAGCTTGATATCAAAAAAGATGCTTATTTTGCTGAGTTCTCCAATTTGGGTTTACGTGATGTACCTATTGAGGAGGATTATCCTGCTAAATTCGATAGACTGCTTTGCGGTGGTATTTGGTGTATCATTCAGCTAAACTATGAGTTTGACGATGAGGATTATCGCAGTGTAAATCCGATTCAGATTGCAAAGCTGACGCCGATTCAGATGCCGCATATTGATATTGAAGAATTGAAGGCAGGCAGAAAGGCTTTTTCACAAGAGGAATGGCTGGATGTGATGCTACGTTCTACAGGTATGGAGCCTGACGCGTTGACAGAACGCGAAAAATGGCTTTTGCTGGCACGTATGCTGCCATTGGTAGAAAACAATTTTAATATGTGCGAGCTTGGTCCGCGCAGCACTGGCAAGTCGCATCTATACAAGGAGATTTCACCAAACAGCATACTGGTATCAGGTGGTCAGACTACGGTTGCCAATCTGTTCTATAATATGGGCAGCAAAACAGTTGGTCTGGTTGGGATGTGGGATTGTGTAGCCTTTGATGAGGTTGCCGGTATCAAGTTCCGTGATAAAGATGGCGTGCAGATCATGAAGGATTATATGGCATCCGGATCTTTTGCTCGTGGCAAGGAGGAGAAGGCAGCATCTGCTTCGATGGTGTTTGTTGGCAATATTAATCAGAGCGTTGATGTGCTGTTAAAAACCTCCAGCTTGTTTGATCCGTTTCCGTCAGAGATGGGGCAGGATACAGCCTTTTTAGATCGTATGCATTGCTATATTCCTGGATGGGAAGTACCAAAGTTTCGTCCGGAGCATTTTACGGATGATTATGGCTTTATTACAGACTATTTGGCAGAGTTTTTGCGTGAGCTGCGCAAAGAACAGTTCAGTGATGCTTTGGACAGATTTTTCCGCCTGGGTAAGAATTTGAATCAGCGTGATACTATTGCTGTGCGTCGTATTGTCAGCGGTATGGTTAAGCTACTGTATCCTGATGGAGACTTCACTAAAGAGCAGTTGGAAGAAATTCTGCGTTTTGCTTTAGAGATGCGTCGTCGTGTTAAAGAGCAGTTGAAAAAGCTTGGCGGCATGGAATTTTATGATGTCAACTTCTCATATATAGACAATGAAAGCTTTGAAGAAAAATATGTAACTGTTCCTGAGCAGGGTGGTGGTAAACTGATCCCTGATGGAATTTGCAATCCTGGGCAGGTGTACACAATAGCACAAGGGCGGTCTGGTATGATCGGGGCATTTCGTCTGGAATCGCAGATGCTGCCAGGAAACGGAAAGTTCCAGCGTACAGGTTTGGGTTCTGATCGAGAGGCGAAAGAGGCTACAGATACTGCATTCAATTTCTTGAAAGCTAATTGTAGGCGCATTAGTGGTAACATAAGTATTACAACCAATGATTTTATTATTAACTATCAGGATCTGCAGGGACTGGGGCTTACTAGCAATTTGGCTTTGCCGTCTTTGGTAGCGATGTGCTCAATTGCTTTAGGTAAACCAGTTGTGAGCTCTTGTGCGGTACTTGGCGAAATCAGTATAGCCGGCACAATGCAGAAGGTTAATAATTTGGCTGATACGTTACAGGTATGTCTGGACAGTGGTGCGAAGAAGGTGCTTCTGCCGCTCACGTCAGCAGCAGATTTGGGAACGGTACCTGCTGAGCTGATAGGAGCATTTAGTTTAATTTTTTATAACAGTGCTGAGGATGCGGTATTCAAGGCGCTGGGAGTAGAGTAAATGAAAAGAGGCGGTCACAGAAATGCGACCGCCTTAGTTGTCTTTGTGAAGGAGAAAGACGATGGATAAATACAGCGAATATAAAGATTTGACACCGATAAGTAATGCTGAAAATGTTGAAGAATATCTTAATGCCTTAAAATGGGCTTTAGACCAGAAAAAGATAACAAATATTGCGCTTGCCGGACCGTATGGCTCAGGTAAAAGTAGTATTATAGATACATTCTTAGAAAAACATAAAGACGAAAGTTTTTTCCAAACCTATACTTCAGAAAACAATTCTTGGATAATAAAAAAAATAAAATCTTGTATATTACAACACGATAAAGTTTGTCGATTTAACGAAATTAGTAAGAAAATTTCTATGGCTACTTTTATAGAAGCTAACAGTAATGGGCAATGTAAAAATGAAGCACATGAAAATGAAGATGAAGCAGCTAAAAAGATTTGTATTAGTGCAGATGAAGTTGAAAAAGGTATATTGAAACAGCTTTTTTATACCATTGATCCTCAAAAGATACCACAAAGTAGATATAGAAAACTACACCCTATAAATTTTAGTAATATCATAACTAAAGTTGCAATATATTCCGTTATTGCATTGATGTTCATTTATATATTTTATTATGAAAAAATGGCAGACATATTTAGTGGAATTAGTGCAGTGTTATTATTGACTGAGATGTTATGGGTTAAATATATAGCTGCGGTTATTATTTTGCTTTTTAGTATCTGGGCAATTAGTAAAATTGTTTATGATTTTTCAAGTAAATATAGTATCAAAGGTATTAAATTATCATCTAATATAGATATACAAAAAGAAGAAGGAGTAGGGGAATCTGTTTTTAATAAAAATCTAGACGAAATAATGTACTTCTTTGAGACAACAGAGTATCGTTTGATTTTTTTCGAGGACTTAGACAGACTTGATGATAGGACTATTTTTGTTCATTTACGCGAATTGAATAATTTGTTGAATTGCAATGAGAACATAAAAGGAAAAGTGGTTTTCATATATGCTGTTAAGGATGATATTTTTACAAAAGAAGACAGAACTAAGTTTTTTGATTTTATTATTCCTGTAATACCTATTATTAACTCTACAAATTCAGGAGAAGTATTACAACAATTTCTACAAGAAGCTAAAGAACATGGAATAAAGCATGATATTTCGCAGAACTTTGTATTGGATGTTGCTCCATATATAGCCGATATGCGTATTTTGCGTAATATATATAATGAATTTGTTGTTTATAAAAGAATTTTAAGGGATAACCAAGGAATGGATTTAAAAGATGAGCAGATGCTTGCAATAATAATATATAAAAATCTATATCCAAATGATTTTGCAGCTATTCAGAATGAAAAGGGATTGATAAAAGAAGCTTTTGAAGCAAAGGGAAAATATATTGATGTTCAAAAAAACAACTTACAAGAGATTATTAATGAAAGATCAAGTAAACTTGATAGTTACAAAAAAGAATGTTTACAATCAATTAGAGAAATAAAGATTGCTATGATGAGCGGAATTATGGATAATAATGGCATTGTTGATAAGGTGAATGATTTTCAGGCTAAAGAAATTTTAGAAGATAGCTTTGATATGAATAACATCGCAAAGCTAAATTCTGCAAGGGTATGCTATTTTTCATTTGGGTATAACTATGAACAAAATAAAGTAATGAGTGATATTTCTGGAAAAATAAAACCATATTTAATTAGAATAGATAGCGTGAAAAATATTCATGATATAGGGTGTGAGAATTTACAAAATGAACTTGAGAAATTAAATAAGCAAAAACGGGATATATCTAAAAAAACATTAAGTTATATTCTGGAAAGAGGTAATGATTTAAAATTTGATGATATTATTTCTGATAATAAACTACTAATGTTTCTTCTTCGTAGAGGTTATATTGATGAAAAGTACGCCAACTATATTAACTATTTCAAGGGAAATACTATAACCAAAGATGATATGAACTTTATTCTTTCTGTAAAAAATCAGGAAGCAAAGCCTTGGGATTATGCTATTACTAAAACTGATATGGTTATACGTCGTTTGCAGGAATATGAGTTTGAAAGAAAAGAGATTTATAATTTTGACTTATTAGAGCAGTTATTAGTAGGGGGTAATGATAATGTAAAACTAGAATTATTCTTTAAGCAATTGGCTGATGAGAATATCACTAGCTGGAAGTTTATTGATGAATTTATTGATAGAACAAATCATATTAATGAGTTTATCAAAGGCTTAGCTAGAGATTGGCACGGTATGTGGTGGTACATTACACAGCAAAATACTATTACTTATGATAGGCAGCTGCACTATTTATGCTTATTATTGTCTAATATAGCTGACGCTGACATTCATGATTATGATGTAAATAATAGCATGAAAGAATATTTTGAGAATCATGCTGATATTTTACAGAAGTTGCAGGAACAGCTTGGCTCTGAGAAAATTAAAAATATACTCCTGCAGTTAAAGCCTAAATTTAGTGAATTAAATATAGATGGGATTAAGGATAAGGAGATCCTTGACGCTGTATTTGACAATGCTATGTATGAGATAAATTTGCCTATGGTGAAAAATGTTATTAAATTTAAAAATAGCACGCTGATAGATAGTTTTGAAGCGCAACCATATAGTGTAGTTGTGCGCTTGAATGACTCTTTGGTTAGTGGGTATATTCAGAAAAATATCAATAAATATGTCGACGATATCATTTTAAAGCAATATAGTCCAGCAGATGAATTAGAGGATATTTTAGGTTTAGTGGAAAAACTGTTTGAAGAAGATGAGGATGAATTGATTGAAAAACTAATAAGGCATGAATCATTTGTAGTTGACGATATAAGCAGATTTTTATGGGATGAAATTGAAAAATTTAAAGACAGTGTTCATGTTGTCTGGAAAGCTTTGCTGGAAAATGAAAGAATTGTTGTATCGTGGGAAAATACAGTAACTTATTGGGAATGTTATAACTTTGATGATTGCTTGAAAAAATTTATAGCTGATAATGTATATACGCTAAAAGAAGATGACAAAAAATATTGTAAAGATTCGTTTATTAGTGAACTTATACTGTGCGGTATGCCTATTAGTGTATATGAAGTTCTATTACCTGTTCTACGTATGAGTGAGTTTAGTATGAGTTTAACTGATATCCCAAAAGAAATTTTAGGAATAATGGTGCGTTGCAAGTACTTTGCTTTCACTCCTGAGAAATTTAGGGAGATGAAGGATATTGATGAATCTTTGGCGGTTGAGTATATTTCATTGAATCAAGATGAAGCAATTGAAAATACTAATGATTTAGATATAGACTCATCTTTATTAAATGAAATATTAACATCTGCTAATATTACTATATCAAATAAAGAACAGTTTCTTGAGGTTTTTGGCGTAACGTATATGACAGCAGAGATTGTTATGTCAATTAATGAATTAAAATTGAAGATAACAAAAGAAACCTTCGACGTCGCGTGGAAAGTTGCAAATCATGATGATAGGTTGAAGTTGTTTTTTGATCATCTGAGTTTATTTACAGCTGATGACTTTGAAAGGTATTTTTCTGAAATAGGAGGGGAGTATGCTACTTTAAGTGATAGAACGAAAAGATATCAACCAGTTATAAGTTGTTCAGAAAATAATTCGAATCTGGTTGAGCGTTTAAAAGAAGTAGGTTATATTACTAGTTATAATGTAGAGAAAAAGGCTAATAGCAAGGAGAAACAAATTAGATGCGTCATAAAGAGAAAAAGCTAATATTCTAACATGAAAAATGACATTATAACATTCTTGCGTTATAATGATAAAAAATATGTTAGAAAGGAGATAGCGAGAAGGAAATATTTTTGGTATAGACGCAGTGTGCCAAAAGTTTTATGATTTTGCTGGCTTAAGTCATTTGCTTGTCGATGCTTACGATTATATTTTGGTAGAAATAAATGAAGTAAAATTCCTTGCTATAGCTCCTGTTTATGAGCAACCTACGATTCCTACACTGGTTAATCATATAAAAAAATAAGCAGTGAGAAAAATTTACCTGTCGTTTATCATCATGTTGTTGATTCGTCTGCAATCCGACTCCCGATGCACTTAGGTGTGTCGGGAGTTTTTTGATTTTCTGCATCAAAGAATATATAATATTTGAAACGGAACCAGGAGGTGAGTAGGGGATGCAAGTTAATTATCAAGGCAATCGCGACGCAAAAGTAGTCTTGCTGCAAATAATAGGAGAACACGAGTTGCCGTTTATCGAAGAGGAGCTTTCACATATAAAAGCTATAACGCAGAGTACAGATTTTTTGTTTATTACAGTGCAGGTTGATAGCTGGAATGACGACCTTTCGCCATGGGTGGCAGAGCCGATTTTTGGAGATGCTGCATTTGCCGGCAATGCGGAAAAACTTCTAACACGTATAAAAAATGAAGTAATTGTTCCGTTATTAAGTGAGTATCAAGATATAAAGATTTTTGCTGGCGGCTATTCCTTAGCCGGATTATTTGTATTGTGGGCGGCTTATCAAACAAATTTATTCGAAGGTATAGCAGGAGTATCTCCGTCTGTGTGGTTTCCTAAATTTGTTGATTTTGTACATAACAACAAAATATTAACCAATAGAGTCTATTTAAGTCTTGGCGATAAGGAAGCAAAGACACGCAACCAAATTCTGGCACAGGTGGCAAATGATATTTATGATGTGTATCGCTCATTAAGAGATCATGGGCTGAGTTGTATTTTTGCTTGGAACAAGGGAAATCATTTTAAGGAACCTGCTTTGCGTATGGCAAAAGGATTTGCATGGTTGATGAGCTATGAAAAGATTCACTCATATGAATTTTTTCTTAAAATATTTGAGCATGATGAAGTTTTTCTTGTTGATGAAACCTTATTTTATTTTGATGATGAGCCTAAAAATCAACAGGAACATTACCTTGGCTGTTTACGTGAATATGATAAACCATATTGGGTGGGGTATTGTGACATACCTGATGGTGAGGAATTCTTGACTGCCAAAGAAATGTTAGAAGCTAAAATCTTTGAAGGCAAGTCAATTAAGGATAGATGGGAACATGTTGTGATTGTAAATATAGGTGGATTCTGTTGGGAGGATTGGCTAGATATGTATATGAATAAGCTAGGTGGAATAAGTGATTTAAAGTAGTATTTATTTGCAAGATAATACATTAATAATTGACTTGGATTTCGGCTGTAAAGTAATTAGCGATATCACTTGTAATATATACTTTCACCTTAGCTCAGCTTTCTAATAAAAAAATTACATTCTAACATTCTTATGCTATAATATAAAAAATGACCTACTATATTGCTGTGTAAAAATGATAGAGATTTTTTATAAAGGAGTTTCATATGCTTACAGACGAAAAACGTAAAAAGCTTTTGGCCGGTGCACTGGCGGTAGTTATGCTGACAGGTGTTGCAGGCTGTGGCAACGATAAAGACAGTGAGTGGAAGAATGACAACTCTGCTCAGAGTAATCAAGATGAAAAGAAGGATGAAGATAACGGCGGCGGCTTTTTTCATGGCTTCTTTCCCTGGTATTTTATCGGCCGTACCTTTGGCGTAGGCCCGATGGCAGGTGTGCGAACTGCGCCTGCAGCTAACCAGAAGCAGAATACTGCACCCGCAGGTTCGTCTACTAATCCTAGACCAAACGCTAACACCGCCAATGGCTCTACTGTGCAACAGGGAACTGCAGGAAGCACGCAAAGTTCCAAGCTCGGCAGTACGGGCACTACAGGTAAAAGCGGTATCGGCAGTGGCATGAGCCGCTCCAGCGGCAGTGCAATTTCCTGAGGTGATGAAGATGTATAAATATCGTAAGCCTGATACCTGGCTTGATAAAATTGATTTGAATATTATGCCGTATGTGGATGCGCCGGAGTGGGAAAACCGTTATCCTACTATCAGCGCGTTGCTGATGAGCAATGCCAATAAGCGTGAGCTACAGCGCATCAGTGCCGGACTTACAGCAGCACTGTCACGCCTGGCAGAGGCTTTGCGTACCAATAATAATGGCGCAATGCCCTTTAATCTGTTTAATATGACGGATAAGCTCACACCGTATATCCTTGCGGATAACTCTGATCATGTGAGCTATATCAGCCGTCTTGACTTTGTAAAGAATACTGACGGCTGCTATAAGCTGGTAGAGATCAATTCGGATACTCCTTGCGCCTTGCCGGAAACATTTTATGCCAACAAGGTAGCGGAAGCATATTTTGCTAAGGAGTACGGCCTGCATTTGCAGCCGCGTTCGGATGGTGAGGAGCTGGCAGAGCCATTTTTAAAGCTGTTGGAACAGCCTAAATATGCAGATAAGGATGTAGTACGCATTGCTTTTGCTGCTGATAAAAGCTACAGCGAGGACTGGGCTAATGCCAAATTTTTATTTGAGCGCGTGCAAAAGGTGCTGCGTGAACGCATTTTGAGCAAGCAGCCATTCGTTTGTCGTCTTGTCGGCCTGGATGAGCTGATTGTACATGATGACGGAGTTTACATTCCCAATGAAATCTTCAAAAGTAAGGAAGATAAGCTTGATATACTGTATCGTCTGCATCCGCTGGAGCTTTTGATGGATGATGAAAGCGAGGATGGCTATCCTGTTGGCTTAAAGCTTATGGAGCTAGCTAATTTCGGTGCTGTTGATCTGGTTAATCCGGTAAAATCCATTGTGCTGCAGAATAAAGCGCTGTTGGCACTGGCATGGTATTTATATCAGCATCGTCTGTTCTGGACACCGCAAGAGGAAGAATTGTTGGCTGCGCATTTAACGCCGACTTATTTGGACAGCAAGCAGTTGGCTGGACAGCGTTATATTAAGAAGCCTATCTTTGGGCGTGAGGGTGCAGGCATTGCTATTGTAGAGCCTGATGGTGCAACGAGCTACGAGGCGGAGGAATGCGATGACTGCGATTTGATTTACCAGCAGTTTGTTACTTCAGCAGATGTACAGCAGGAAACAGATAACTGTGAGGCAATCGGCAAGTACACTTATTCCTGCTTTGTAATCAACGGTAAAGCGTCGGAAACCTTTGTGCGTTTGCAGCCGGGAGAAATTACCGGCGTGGAAGCATATTTTGTACCTGTTTTCGATGAAATATAAGAATTTGAGGAATATCCGAAATGAATATCCAAGTATATCAATCTTTTTTGACTGTTGTACAGTGCCGCAGCTTTACGCAGGCTGCGAAATATCTTAATTTTACCCAGCCTACAATCAGCAATCATATCAACGCTTTGGAAGAAGAATATGGCGTTATTCTTTTCACCAGAGATGGCAAAAACGTTTATCTGACGCAGGCCGGAAAAAACTTTGTGCCGATAGCACAGCAGCTGATGGTTGATTATCAGAAAAGCCAGGAGGTGATGCGTCAGTTCCAAAAGAAGAATTACAGTCTGAAAATCGGCGTTTCCACCCAGGGCATAAATTTTTATCTATTGCCTGTGCTGCTGAAGCTCAAAAAGGAATTTCCCGAGCTTGATATAGAGGTTAACCGCTGTATGACGGTAGAATCAACGATAAACGATGCTTTTGTACAGAAGCTGTATGATTTTGCCTTTGTGCATATTGATGTACAGCCGCTTTATACCAAGCGTGTACAGCTTTGGAATCAGCCGATGGTTTTTGTAACATCCAAAGAACTGTATGAACAGATGGGAGAAAACAATAATATTTATGATTATCCCTTTATTGCCTATCCTGCAAGCGAGGTATATTATAAGCATCTGAAATCTAAGGTTGATTTCACGCGTCTACAGAGTATATTGACCTTCAGTGATTCGGAATCCGTGCTGATGGCAGTTGAGCAGAATCTCGGTATAGCCTTGACACCGCGGGTAAAAGTAATGAAGGAACTGGAGCAGGGGACATTAGTCGAATTCCCGGTCAAGTATTCGGGAAATATGCCTATTTCGGTTCTTTATGATTATGAATTTAACTTTACCTTGCCTACGAAACGCTTTTTGGAGCTTTTAAAAGAGTCGCAGGAAAAGATAAAGGGGTAATTTACTTTCTGTTCTTTATATAAGAATAATTTATCAAAACGCTATAACAGGAAAAACAATCTTATTGATTTTTTAATTTAGGGCTTCTTCAGCATGTTTGAAGAAGTCCTAAATTTTTAGTATAAAAAAGCGCATGGTTAAGCAAATGTCCACAGATTATAGTACAAATTTTGTATACAAAATACAGGACGGCGAATAAATTGCTTATGTATACAAGAAAAATTCCAATAAGTATAGATAAAGAAAACTGTTGAGATAATTAAGCTATAATGATAAAATTTTTATAGATAGCGTTGCTTGCGCAAAATTAAGCCGGCTATATAACCGGCAGAAATGAGGGTATTATGTCAAAGGATATGCAAAAAACTGAAGAAAAAACAAATAGGCGTATGCCAACCTTTACGGAATCCGTTATTCCTATTATTGCCATGATGGTTATTCTGACTGTCGGCAAAGGTTATCTGGGTTACGCAACCGAGCCGCTGCTGCTTTTGGTAGCTGCTATTGCCGGCCTGATTGCTTACCGCGTTGGTGTTACCTGGGATGAAATGATGGACGAAATCTGCCAGAAGATTGCCAAGGGCATGCCGGCAATCCTGATTCTGACCTGCGTTGGTGCGCTGGTTGGTACCTGGATGGCTTCCGGTACTATCCCGATGATGATTTATTATGGCGTACAGATTGTAAACCCGACCTTTATGCTGGTAACAGCTTTCCTGATTACAGCAGTAGTATCTATCGTAACCGGTACCTCCTGGGGCTCCGTTGCTACCATGGGTGTTGCACTGATGGGTATCGCCAGCACTTTGGGTGTAAACCTGGCAGCTACTGCTGGTGCTGTAATCGCCGGTTCTTATTTCGGTGATAAAATCTCCCCGCTGTCCGATACCACTAACCTGGCACCGGTTGCAGCAGGTTCTACTCTTTATGAGCACATTGCTCACATGTTCTGGACTACCGTTCCGGCAACTATTATTTCCCTGGTTGTTTATGCTTTCGTAGGCTTAAAGGGCAATATCGGCGGCGATGTTTCTTCCGAAGCAGTAAGCACTATGCTGACTCAGTTAGATGGCATGTACAACTTTAACATTCTGCTGATTCTGCCTGTACTGCTGATTTTGGCAGGCTCTATCTTTAAGAAACCGACTCTGCCGGTTATGATGGCTTCCACTGTTCTGGCTGGCGCTGAAGCATTGATTTTCCAAAACATCAACCTGAAAAATTTGCTGCTGGCTACCGTAAAAGGCTTTAAAATTTCTATGCTGACAACTCCCGGCTTTGACCCGGCTACTGCTGCTCCGCAGATTATCAAGCTGTTGAACCGCGGCGGTATGGCTGAAATCATGGGCACCACTCTGTTGGTATTCTGCGCATTCTGCTTTGCCGGTATTATGAGCAAGGCCGGTTGCCTGGATGTAGTTCTGCAAAAAATCCTGACCTTTGCTAAGAGCACCGGCGATCTGATTGCTTCCACCGTTGCTTCCTGTATTACCATGGGCCTGTGCACCGGTAACTCATACCTGTCCATTCTGATTCCCGGTGAAATGTTCCGTGATGCTTATAAAGCAAGAGGCCTTGCTGCTAAGAACCTGTCCCGTACCTTGGAGGATGCAGGTACTGTATTTGTACCGTTGGTTCCCTGGTCTGCAGCAGGTGCTTATATGACCGCCTGCACCGGCATTGAAACTCTGGATTATGCACCGTGGGCAATTCTCTGCTACACCGGTTTCATTATCGCTCTGTTCTACGGCTACACCGGTATCGGTATTGCTAAGCTGGAAGACGAAAAGAAATAAGCCGGCTGCGCAAGTATGTCGGCAGTACTGAGCAACTGCTTAGTACACAATGAAAGGAAAAGTGACACATTTTGATTAAGTTAATTAGAAACGCTGACGTTTATGCACCTGCGCATCTTGGTAAAAAAGATGTGCTGGTTATTGCAGATAAGGTAGTGCGTATTGCTGATAAAATCGAAGGCTACGAAGGTATGCCTGAGGTTGAGGTATTTGATTTCAGCGGCAAAAAGCTGTTGCCCGGTTACATTGATATGCATATGCACATTACCGGCGGCGGCGGTGAGCAGGGCCCTGCTTCCCGCGTACCTGAAGCAATGCTGAGCCAGATTACCAGCTGCGGTATTACTACTGTTCTGGGCCTGCTGGGTACAGACGGTGTAACAAGAAGCGTAGAAAACCTCGTGGCTAAGGCACGCGCACTGACGGAAGAAGGCATTACCGCCTACTGTCTGACCGGTGCTTACGGTATCCCTTCTCCGACCATTACCGGTTCTATCGAAAAGGATATCATGATGGTTCCACCGATTATCGGCACCAAGATTGCAGTAAGCGATCATCGCAGCTCTAATCCTCAGGGACCTGAGCTGATTGAGGTTGCTACCGCAACCCGTCGCGGTGGCCTGTTGGCCAACGTTGCCGGCCTGGTAACCATGCATATGGGTTCCGGTGTTGGTAAGCTGGACCCGCTGTTCTACGCACTGGACCATTCCGATGTTCCTGCAAAGAACTTCCTGCCGACTCATATGCTGCGTACTAGCGAGCTGATGGAAGAAGGCGCTAAACTCGTTCGTCGCGGCGGCTATTTCGACATGACTGCCGGCAGCACTGATGAAGATATGGAAATCGGCGCTGAGCAGATTATGGAAATCCTGAGCTGGGAGGGCATGAGCACCGATCATCTGACGATGAGCAGTGATGCTTTCGGTTCTCAACCTAAGTTCAATGAAAACGGTGACTGCATTGGTCTGACCTACTGCTCTCCTAAATATCTGCATCTGACTATCAAGAGTCTGGTGCGTCGCGGTCTGCCGTTGGAGGAGGCTATCAAGCTGCTGACCTCTACACCTGCCGAGCTGCTTGGCAAAACCGGTGTTAAAGGCTGCGTTGCAGTCGGCGCGGATGCTGATCTGCTGGTTCTGGACGAAAACCTGGATATCGACGCATTGTTTGCTAAAGGCCAGGTTGCATTGCTGGATAAAGAGATTGTACTTAAAGGCCGCTTTGAATAAGCTGCGCCTATGCGAATACAGACACATCGAAGATGGTGTGTCTGTATTTTTTTGACAAAAATCTTGACAACTTGCGTAATTTATGATAACATATCATACTACATCATTATTATTTTTGCAGGTGTAAATTTTGACAACAAATACTGCCGGGTCAGTGGTTGAACGGCGTATCTTGCTTATAATGAAAGATGAGGCAGATCATCGAAGACAACTGACAAGGTCCTTGTGGTAAGAACCTTGTTGTTTTTTTTGTCACGCATGATTCGCCGAGTTTAGTGTGCTGATAATACAAGAAGGGGTGAGGAATTACATGTTTAAACCGGTTCCAGTAGGTGATAGGACTCGGTATAGTTATGCAAGAATCAATGAAATTTTGGCAATGCCTCATTTGATTGATATCCAGAGAAAATCCTACGAATGGTTCGTTCAAAAGGGCCTCATGGAGATTCTGCATGACATTTCTCCTATTAAAGACTTTGCAGGTAATCTGGAGCTTTCCTTTGAAAGCTTTGAATTAGGAACTCCTAAATACAGCGTTGAAGAGTGCAAGGAGAGAGATGAATCCTATTCTGCACCGATGAACGTTAAAGCACGCCTGATTTTCAAAGACAAGGAAAAAGGCGAAATTAAGGAATCCTCTGTATTTATGGGCGATTTCCCGCTGATGACCGATACCGGTACCTTTGTTATCAACGGTGCTGAACGTGTTATCGTCAGCCAGCTGGTGCGTTCTCCCGGCGTTTACTATAGTGTAACTATGGATCCCAGCGGTAAGAAGATTTACGGTACTACTGTAATTCCTAACCGTGGCGCTTGGATTGAATATGAAACTGACATTAATGATATTATTTCTGCTCGTGTAGACCGTACCCGTAAGGTTCCGGCAACCGTGCTGCTGCGTGCTCTGGGCTTGTCCTCCAATGATGAGATTCTGGCTTGCTTCGGCAATCATCCTGCGCTGCTGGCAACTCTGGAAAAGGATACTACCACTAACAGAGATGAAGCTATGCTGGAGCTTTACAAGAAGCTGCGTCCGGGCGAGCCTGTTATTCTGGAAAACGCCGTACAGCTGATTGAAAATACCTTCTTCGACAGCAAGCGTTATGACCTGGCTAATGTTGGCCGTTATAAGCTCAACAAAAAGCTTGGCTGGCGCAACCGCCTGAGCGGTACCGTACTGGCTGAGGCTATTGTTGATGAAGAAACCGGCGAAATCATCCTGCCGGCAGGCACTAAGATGACCGATGAAAATCTTGATAAGATTGCAGAGAGCGGCATTTATAACGAACGCGGTCTGCGTGCTGTCAAGATTCAGAACCATGAAGAAGAAATGCTTCTGATGTTCACCACCGGTATCGATGAAAAAATGCATACCGTTACCAATGAGGATGTATTTGCTTCCTTTAACTATTTGCTGAACCTGATGGATGGCCATGGCACTGGCGATGATATTGACCATTTGGGCAACCGTCGTGTACGCTGTGTTGGCGAATTGCTGCAAAACCAGTTCCGTATCGGTCTTTCCCGTATGGAGCGTGTAGTAAAAGAACGTATGACCATTCAGGACAACGAGGTTATTACCCCGCAGGCTCTGATTAACATCCGTCCTGTTGTTGCTGCTATTAAGGAGTTCTTCGGCAGCAGCCAGTTGTCCCAGTTCATGGACCAGAACAACCCTCTGGCAGAGCTGACTCATAAACGTCGTCTGTCTGCCCTCGGCCCCGGCGGTCTGTCCCGTGAGCGCGCAGGCTATGAAGTCCGCGACGTACACAACTCCCACTATGGTCGTATGTGTCCTATCGAGACGCCTGAAGGTCCTAACATCGGTTTGATCGGTTCTTTGTCCACCTATGCTGTTATCAATGAATACGGCTTCATGGAAACTCCGTACCGTGTTGTTGATAAAGAAAATAAACGTGTAACTGAAGAAATCAGATACATGACTGCGGACGAAGAAGATAAATATATCGTAGCACAGGCCAACGAACCGTTGGATGATGATGGTTACTTCCTGGGCGAGCGTGTTACCGCCCGTGCTAAGGATGATGTCCTCTCCATTACTCCGGATAAGGTTGACCTGATGGACGTTTCTCCTAAACAGGTAGTATCTATCGCAACCGCGCTGATTCCGTTCTTGGAGAACGATGACGCTAACCGTGCTCTGATGGGTGCGAACATGCAGCGTCAGGCTGTACCTCTGCTCTGCACTCAGGCTCCGATTATCGGTACCGGTATGGAATACAAGGTTGCTTCTGACTCCGGTGTCTGCGTTCTGGCTAAACGTGCCGGCGAAGTTATCCGCGTAGTAGGCAACGAAATCCGTGTACGTGCAGAAAACGGTGAAGTGGATGTATATCCGCTGCTGAAATTCAAACGTTCCAACCAAGGTACCTGTGTTAACCAACGTCCTATCGTCTTTAAAGGCGATAAGGTTACCGAAAAGCAGATTTTGGCTGACGGCCCTGCTACCGATCACGGCGAGCTGGCTTTAGGTCACAACGTAATCGTTGCCTATATGCCTTGGGAAGGCTATAACTACGAGGATGCTGTTCTGCTGAACGAGGATCTGGTAAAGGCTGATATCTTTACCTCTATTCATATTGAAGAATATGATTGTGATGCCCGCGATACCAAGCTTGGTAAAGAAGAAATTACCCGCGAGATTCCTAACGTATCCGACGAAGCTCTGAAGGATCTGGATGAGCGTGGTATTATCCGTATCGGTGCTGAAGTACGCCCCGGCGATATTCTGGTAGGTAAGGTTACTCCGAAAGGCGAAACCGAGCTGACTGCAGAAGAACGTCTGCTGCGTGCTATCTTCGGTGAAAAAGCACGTGAAGTACGTGACAGCTCCCTGCGTGTACCGCACGGCGAAGCAGGTAAGATTGTCAGCGTTAAGGTATTCAGCCGTGAAAACGGCGATGATCTGCCGCCGGGAGTAAACGAACAGGTTCGTGTACATATTGCCCAGAAACGTAAGATTTCCGAAGGCGATAAGATGGCAGGCCGTCACGGTAACAAGGGTGTCGTTTCCCGTATTATGGCACGTGAGGACATGCCTTTCCTGCCGACCGGCGAACCGGTACATATCGTACTGAACCCCCTGGGCGTACCTTCCCGTATGAACATCGGACAGGTACTGGAGAACCATCTGGGCTGGGCAGCACGTGCGCTGGGTATGGAAATTGATACTACCAACCTGGCAGCTAAGCTGAATGCCGTTGAAAAAACCGGCGCAGCAGAAGGTACTCCGGAATTTGAAGCAGCCTTCAAGGAAGAGCTGGCTAATTCCGAAACCGCTAAGAAATTAGAGCATTACGGCTACGATTATGAAAAATATGGTATGCCGGAAACTGTTGAAATTGATAAATTCGGTGGCAAGAGCGTAAAAGCAGTACAGATTTCCGTACCTGTATTCGACGGTGCGCATGAGCAGGATATTGCTGATGCACTGGAGCTTGCAGGCATTGATAAAACTGCTAAGACCACTTTGTATGACGGTCGTACCGGTGAACCCTTCGATAACCCTGTTACCGTTGGTCTGACCTATTACCTCAAGCTTCACCATTTGGTTGATGATAAGATCCATGCCCGCAGCACCGGCCCGTACTCCTTGGTTACCCAGCAGCCGTTGGGTGGTAAAGCACAGTTCGGCGGCCAGAGATTTGGTGAGATGGAAGTTTGGGCGCTGGAAGCATACGGCGCTGCTTACACTCTGCAGGAAATCCTGACTGTTAAGTCCGATGACGTTGTTGGCCGTGTTAAGACCTACGAAGCAATCGTTAAGGGCGAAAATGTACCTGATCCTGGTATTCCTGAATCCTTCAAGGTACTGGTTAAGGAATTACAGTCCATCGGTCTGGATATCAAGGTTCTCAACGAGGACGAGGAAGAGGTTTCCTTGCGCGACGATGAGGATGACGATATTGCAACCACCGCTCGCGAGGTTGATTTAGACATCAACGGCCAGGTTGTTGAAAACGCACCTGAAAAGCCTGTTGATGATTATGCTGATAATGACGCTACCGAGGATGATAGTGATTCTGGGGACATCATTGCTGATATGGGTAATTTCACTATTACCGATAATCCCGATGGTGACTTAGATGATCCGACTAATATGTAAGAGAAGGGAGCGAATGATTCTTGATCGACGTAAATAATTTTGTGTCTATGCGTATCGGTTTGGCTTCTCCGGACCAGATTAGAGCCTGGTCCTACGGCGAGGTAAAAAAACCCGAAACCATCAATTACAGAACCCTGAAGCCGGAACGGGATGGCCTGTTCTGCGAAAGAATCTTTGGCCCTACTAAGGATTGGGAATGTCATTGCGGCAAATATAAACGCATCCGTTATAAGGGTATTATCTGCGACAAGTGCGGCGTTGAAGTTACCCGCAGCAAGGTTCGTCGTGACCGTATGGGTCACATCGAACTGGCTGCGCCGGTTTCCCATATCTGGTACTTTAAGGGTATCCCCAGCCGTATGGGCTTGATTCTGGATATTTCTCCGCGTAGCCTGGAAAAGGTTTTGTATTTTGCAAGCTTCATCGTACTTGACCCGGGTGAAGGCACCGACCTGGTTAAAGGCCAGCTGCTGACCGAGCCTGAGTACATGGAAAAACGTGATAAATATCCTGAAGCAGGCATCCGTGTAGGTATGGGCGCTCAGGCTATTAAAGAGTTGCTTGAAGCTATTGATCTGGAAGCTTTGACCGAGCAGCTGCGCCATGAAATGAAGGAGCTGAGCGGTCAGCGCCGTGTGCGCGCTATCCGCCGTCTGGAAGTAGCCGAAGCATTCCTGAAATCCGGCAACCGTCCTGAATGGATGATTATGGATGTAGTTCCGGTAATTCCGCCTGAACTGCGTCCTATGGTACAGCTGGATGGCGGTCGTTTCGCAACCTCCGACCTGAACGATCTGTATCGCCGTGTTATTAACCGTAACAACCGTCTGAAACGTCTGCTGGAGCTGCATGCGCCCGATATCATTGTCCGCAATGAAAAACGTATGCTGCAGGAAGCAGTAGATGCTTTGATTGATAACGGCCGTCGCGGCCGTCCGGTTACCGGCCCCGGCAACCGTCCTCTGAAATCCTTGTCTGACATGCTCAAGGGTAAACAAGGCCGTTTCCGTCAGAACCTGTTAGGTAAACGTGTTGACTATTCCGGCCGTTCCGTAATCGTTGTAGGTCCTGAGCTGAAAATGCATCAGTGCGGCCTGCCAAAGGAAATGGCTCTGGAGCTGTTCAAACCTTTCGTTATGAAGCGTTTGGTAAACAGCGGTGAAGCAACTAACATTAAGAGTGCTAAGCGCATGGTAGAGCGTGCTACCAACGCTGTATGGGACGTTCTGGAAGAGGTAATCAAGGAACATCCTGTACTGCTGAACCGTGCACCGACTCTGCACAGACTGGGCATTCAGGCTTTCGAGCCTATCCTGTCCGAAGGCCGTGCTATTAAGCTGCATCCTTTGGTATGTACTGCTTATAACGCTGACTTTGACGGTGACCAGATGGCTGTCCATCTGCCGCTTTCTGTTGAGGCTCAGGCTGAAGCACGTATGCTGATGATGTCTGTAAACAACATCCTGGCACCGAAAGACGGCAAGCCTGTTGCTGTTCCTACACAGGATATGGTTTTGGGCTCCTACTATCTGACTATTGAAAAGACCAGCAAGGATGACCCGAACGTTAAGGGTGAAGGAACCCGCTACAGCAGCGTGGACGAAGCTCAGCTGGCTTACTTCCACCATGCGGTAGATCTGCAGGTACCTATCGAGGTTTATATTCCCAACAGCGAAATCTATGATGAAGAAAAGGGTGCAGCTGTCGGTGAAACCGGTATGTCCCTGGTAGTTACAACTGTAGGTAACACTATTTTCAATGGCGAGCTGCCTCTGGAAATGCGTTACTATCATAAAGAAAAAGATCAGGTTGTTGAGAAGCACCTGGATGCTTCCGGTAATGTTGTTGAAACAACCGTTGAAGTTGAACGTTGGCACCTTGGCAAGCTGATTGACAAGAAGGAATTAGGCAGACTCGTTGCTAAGGCTCACAAGCTGTATGGCAACCTGCGTACTGCCGAGATTCTGGATATTGTTAAGAAAATGGGTTACGATAATGCTTGTAAATCCGGTATTTCTATCGCAACCTCCGATATTCAGATTCCTGCTGAAAAAGAAGTTATTCTGGAAGCAACAGAGCATGAGGTTGATAAGGTTGAGCGCCTCTTCCGCCGTGGTTTGATGAGCGATGACGAACGTTATCGTAAGGTAATTGACCTGTGGAACGAAGCAACCGATAAGGTTACCGATAAGCTGATGAAATCCACCATGAACAAGTTCAATCCTGTTTCCATGATGGCTGACTCCGGTGCCCGCGGTAATAAACAGCAGATTCGTCAGCTGGCCGGTATGCGTGGTTTGATGGCCGATCCTTCTGGTCGTATCATTGACCGTCCTATCAAATCTAACTTCCGTGAAGGCCTGACCATTTTGGAATACTTCATTTCTTCTCATGGTGCTCGTAAAGGCTTGGCCGATACCGCACTGCGTACCGCTGACTCCGGTTACCTGACTCGTCGTCTGGTTGACGTTGCACAGGATGTAATTGTCCGTGAGGATGATTGCGATATCGTTGGTATGAACCTGGTTAAGGAACGCAGCCGTCTGAGCAAGGCTGTTCTTGGTGCAAGCCAGAACAAAATCCGCGAAAAGGTTATGGGCCGTACCCTGGCTTCCGGCGTACTTGATGAAGAAGGCAACCTGATTGCTGAAGCAGATACCAACATCACCGAAGAGCTTTTTGCTAAGCTCAATGATGCCGGTGTTGAAGAAATCAATCTTTATTCCGACGAAGATATGAACGGTGAGGATATCGAAAATGTCCGCATCAACATCAGCGATACCTTTGCTCATAATGTGCTGAAGGAAGCAATGATGCATAACTTCAACGGCAAAGAGATAGCAGCAGATATTGTTAACGGTGCAGGCGAGGTGCTGGCACATACCGGCGAAACTATGACCGAAGACATTATCAACGCTGTTCTGGCTGACGGTACCGTTAAGGAGCTGCGTATCCGCAATAACGAAATTGCCGGCATTGAGGTTGAGGCAATTACCGAAGGCAAAAAAGAGAAAACCATCATTGAAACCCTGCATGACCGTATCATTGGCCGTAACCTGGCTGAGGATATTTTGGATGAAAACGGTGAAATTCTTTATCATATCAATGAATATGTTACCGAGCCTATGGCAGAACGTATCTGCCAGCTGCGTGAAAAGGTTAAAATCCGCAGCGTACTTACCTGTAAGGCTAAATTCGGCGTTTGCCGCAAATGCTATGGCCGTAACCTGGCAACCGGTAAGAACGTTGATGTTGGTGAGGCAGTCGGCACTATTGCCGCACAGTCCATCGGCGAACCTGGTACTCAGCTGACCATGCGTACGTTCCATACCGGCGGCGTTGCAGGTGCAGACGATATTACCCAAGGTCTGCCTCGTGTCGAGGAGCTGTTCGAAGCACGTAAACCGAAACATCCCGGCATTCTGTCCGAGGTTGCAGGTCACGTACACATTACCCAGGAAGGCAACAGCCGCAAGGTAACCGTAATGGCACTGGATGGCGAAAACCAGGAATACCAGATTCCTTACGGCGCTAAGCTGTCTGTTGTTGAGGGCGAGGAAATCGCTAAGGGCGACCGTCTGACCGAAGGTTCTCTTAACCCGCATGACGTACTGCGTATCAGCGGCGTGAAGGCTACTCAGAACTATCTGGTATCTCAGGTAGTAGGCGTTTATAAGTCTCAGGGCGTAGATATCAACAGTAAGCACATCGAGGTTATGGTTCGTCAGATGATGCGTAAAATCCGCATCGAGGAATCCGGTGACACTACAATGCTGCCGGGTGAAGACGTTGATGTGGCAGAATTTGAAGAGCAGAATACCGAGATGCTGGAAGCAGGCAAGACTCCTGCAGAAGGCCGTGCTATCCTGCTGGGTATCACCAAAGCTTCTTTGGCTACCGACTCCTTCCTGTCCGCTGCTTCCTTCCAGGAAACCACCCGCGTACTCACCGATGCCGCTATCAAGGGCAAGGTTGACCCGCTGCTGGGCCTGAAAGAAAACGTTATCATCGGTAAGCTGATTCCGGCAGGTACCGGTATGAGCCGTTATCGTGATATCAAAGTTAAATATAATGTTCCGATGCCCGAAGTTGCAACTGCTGAAACCGCAGCAGAGGAAACTCCCGATAAGGAATAACGTATAAGCAAGCGCGCCTCAAAGCCTTAAGCTCTGAGGCGCTTTGCTCTCTAAGGAGAACTATTTTATGCTGATAAAAAAATTCCCTGTTCCCTGCCGCGTTGATTATGTTCCTTCTCCCTATGAGCCGGATGAGGATGGCGTGCAGGATGTCGGCTATTATAACGGCAAGCTGAGCGATGGCCGTGCCTATCGCCTGGAATGCTGGCGTATGGACGATATGCTGATGCTGACAGTAATGTTTTCCGACCGCTGCCTTGAAGGCTACAGACGTGAGGATATGGCGCTTTTGCTGGAGCTGGAAGATATTGTACGCTTTACCGGTACCAATCGTAAGCTGCAGGCTACACGCACGGAGGATGACCGCGGCCAGACTGTATGGGCCATTAATATTATGCTGGCTAATAAAAAAGGCACCTATGCGGAAATTGTGCCGTCATTGAACAGATATATTATGTAAGACAATCGCTGCTGAAGGCAAAGCTTTGGCAGCGATTTTTCAGTTAAAATTAATTTTACATGCCTATACTGCATTATGATACAATAGCAGTAACGGAGGCGGAAGCAATGAAAATTTTATTAGCTGAGGATGATATAAATTTAGGCAAGCTTTTGAGCATGCTGCTGAAAAAACAAAATATAACTGTGAACTGGGTGCAGGATGGCGAGGCTGCCTACGATGCTGTGTATGCCGACGGCTATGATGTGCTGGTGTTGGACTGGATGATGCCGCTTCTGAGCGGACTTGATCTGTGCAAGCGTCTGCGTGAGGAGGATTATCAGGGAAAAATATTGCTGCTGACGGCCAAGGATACGTTGGCGGATAAGGTGCAGGGCTTAAACAGCGGTGCCGATGACTATCTGGTAAAGCCTTTTGAGCTGGAGGAGCTGGTGGCGCGTCTTAACGCTCTTTGCCGCCGTCAGGGACAGTATAGCGCGGAAAAGCTGCGTTACGGTGCTTATACGCTGGAAAGCTCTACCTATTGCCTGGCCTACGGTGAACGCCGTGTAGAGCTGCGTCCGCGTGAATTTAAGCTGTTGGAGCTGCTTTTGCGCAACCGTGGGCAGGTTATGCCGCGTGCGGTGCTGCAGGACCGTATCTGGGGCATTGACAGCGATGTGACGGACAATAATCTTGACGTGCATATCCGTCTGCTGCGTAAAAAGATTATGGAGCTGAACGGAGAAGAGTTAATTAAAACGATGCGGGGCGTGGGCTATTATGTGGAATAAGCCTTTTGAAAAGCTGCGCAGGCGTATGACCTGTTTATATGCAGCCATCTTCGGCGCGTTGATTTTGGTAATTGTAGCTGCTGCCTATACCTTTATCTGGTGGGAAATATTGGCGCACGAAAAGGAAAATCTTGTAGCGCAAATTTACCATGAGGGCGAAGAATGGGTAGAATCGGAGGAGGCTCCCTGCTCCGAAGCAGCTATCCGCAGCGGGAAGATGCTTGCATACTTTGTGAATGCAGATGGCTCGAAGGTAATTTTAAACCAGCTTGGAACAGGTGAGGCAGGTCAGGAGCTGATGAGTCATAAAGATGATTGGCCGAAGAAGCTGAATACATCGCGTCTTTTGCGGATGCAGAGTGCAAATGGCGTACGCTATCGCTACCTTGCCGCAGTTGCTCCTGTTATTGACGGTGATAAGCAGGTTGGCAGGCTGTATATGTTCAAAAATATGGAGTTTTATTATCATGCGGCCTATAAAACACTGTTTTTGCTTTTGTGTATGGCATTGATACTCTATTTTGCTGCCTGTTATTTCGGTTATTGGCTGGCAGAACGCAATATCCGTCCTATAAGCAACATGTATGCCAAGCAGCAGCAGTTCACAGCGGATGCTTCGCATGAAATGCGCACGCCGCTTGCCGTTATGAAGCTGGCTGTGCAGGGACTGCAGGAGGATGAGGACAGCAGGCTGAGCGATTTTGCCAAAGAGTCGGTAAACATGCTGCAAAGCGAGTCGGAAAGACTTAGCCGTCTTACGGAAAATCTTATGACGCTGGCGCGCAGCGATGAGAATATTCTTCCCGTTTATACGGCGCAGGTGGATATAACGGCGCTGTGTAAAAAGGTTGCATCGCAGATGTCGCTTTTGGCAGCAGAAAAAAAGCTGCAGCTGAAGCAGGAAATCCAGGATAACTTGGTAATGCAGGGGGATGAAATGGCTTTATCGCGCTTGCTGATTATTCTGCTGGATAATGCTATGAAGTATTCATCGGAGCAGACGCAAATTACTCTGCGTGTAGCCAAGGTGAAAACGCATCTGGTGCTGGAGGTACGTGATGAAGGCTGTGGCATCAGTGACGATGATAAGCAGAAGATTTTTGACCGCTTCTTCCGCGTGGACAAGGCGCGCAGCCGTAGTCAGGGAGGCCTTGGCTTAGGCTTGTCGCTGGCGTTGGCTATTGTGCGGCAGCATGGCGGCAGCATAAAGGTTCTCGACAACAAGCCGCGGGGAACTATCATGTATGTGAAGCTGCCGACGACTGTAAAGTAATCCTTAAGCTTTCTTACAAGCTGAAATTAAGATGAATACCCCTTTCAGTAATCATTAAGTGAAGGTGTTTATACTGTGCTTAATGAAAAGCGGAGTATAGAAGCTCTGCTGCCGAAGGGGGATTTTTTATGCCACGAAAATATTGGCTGCTGCTTTTTGCAGCTGCCGCAGCATTGCTTTTTGCGGGTAATGGCAGCCTGCTGATTACAGACAGCGTAGAATCTAATTATGCTTTGACGGCAAAGGAGATGGTATTGAGCGGCGATTGGCTGTCACCGCAGATTTACGGTAATTACTGGTATGATAAGCCGATTTTCTTTTATTGGCTGACGGCGTTGGCTTATAAAATGTTTGGCTTTACGGAATTTGCTTCGCGCTTCTTTTCGGCGTTGTTCGGTTTGGGCAGCGTGGCATTATTGGCGTGGGGTGGCAGCAAGCTCGAAAATGCGCGCAGCGGCTTTTTCAGTGCGTTGGTGCTGCTGAGCAGTGTAGAATTTTTTCTTATCAGCAAGTCGGTAATTACAGATGCTGTATTGTTCTTTTTCTTCAGTGTGACATTGCTGTTTTTCTATCTTGGCTATTGTGACGGCAGGGCGCGCTATTGGTACATTATGTATGCTGCAGCAGGCTTTGCGGTTCTTACCAAGGGACCGATTGGCGTGCTGCTGCCGGGATTGATTATTACGTTATTCCTGTTGTGGCAGCGTGATTGGCACGTACTGAAGCGCATGCATCTTGTAAGCGGCACATTGCTGTGTGCGGCGGTTGTCGTGCCCTGGTATGCTGTAATGTACAGCCTGCACGGCAGTGATTTCATCAATACCTTCTTCGGCACGCACAACTTCCTGCGCGCAACGGTATCGGAGCATCCGCGTGACGATGTGATTTATTATTATACGCTGGTAAATCTGCTGGCGCTGTTCCCGTGGAGCGGACTTGTTCCCTGGGCTGCTTATAAATGGTGGCGGCAGGGACAGCGCAGCCTGGAAGAACAGCAAAAATTTTTGCTGCTGTGGGCACTTGTTGTTTTCGTTTTCTTTCAATGTATGGCAACGAAATACATCACATATACCTATCCGCTGCTTTTTCCGGTCAGCCTTTTGCTGGGAAGCATGCTGGCAAAATATACGGACTGTGTGGATGGCGGTTATATGATATTTGTCGGCGGAGGCTTTGGTTTGCTGCTTGTGGGAGCATGGTTTGCGGTAAGTCATCAGCTTATAGCATCTGAGCTGCTGTTCTTGCTGCCGCTGGCGCTGATTATCGGCGTGATGCTGGATTATATATTGCGCTTAATGACAGAAGAGCGTGCTTATGGTATTGCGGTGCTGTCGGTAGTTTTTTATATCGCATTGATTTTCGGCATTGCTGTGCCGTTTAGCGAACAACGCAGTGCTAAGGATTTGGGACAGATGCTGACGGAAAATGATGTACACGAGGTAGGCTTATATGGCAAATATCCTACTTCTGCAGTTTTTTACAGTAGCAGTAAGGTAGTTAAGCTGATGCATGAGCGTGAGGTTGCAGGCTATGTTCCCAAGGATTTTTCCTGGACCGGCAAGAACGTTATGCCTTATGCAACGCTGGAGCGGAATCCTTATCGTATTGTTGTGGTTACGCCCAAAAGCTATGATAGATTTATTGCTCAGCAGAATAAAAAATGGCAGGTTATTGATGCCGACAGCAGCTGGATTATGCTGAGAATGCAAAACAGCTGAGCCGGAATATAAATATCTCGATAATAAGTGCCTGTGACGAAGCGTTGCAGGCACTTTTAATAATTTGGCAGATTATCAACAAATTAAAGAATAATTAAGTTTATGATAATATGCTATAATAAGGGAATAATAACTAAACAGGAGGCGTAAGCATGCACAATAAAAATTCTGCTATGGCGTTTATCGTTCTGCTTGGTATCGTCAGCTTGTTCAGCGATATGACGCATGAAGCGGCGACAAGTATTAAGGGAGCGTATTTATTAATTTTAGGAGCAAGTGCTTCTACCATCGGTTTTATCTCCGGCATAGGCGAGCTTTTAGGCTATGGCCTGCGTTATCTTTTTGGCCGCTTAGTCGATAAAACGCACAATTATTGGGGCTTTATGATTTTAGGTTATGCCGTTGACGTTTTTGCGGTGCCGGCATTGGCGCTTGTGCATCGTGACGGCTGGATAGCAGCCTGTGTACTGCTCGTTGTTGAGCGCATCGGTAAGGCGATAAAAAAGCCTGCAAAGAATACTATTCTTTCCTTTGCAGCTTCGCAGGAGGGTGTCGGCAAAAGCTTTGCTATACAGGAAGCCTTGGATCAGCTTGGCGCTTTTATCGGCCCCTTGCTGCTTTATGCGGTGATGCTGTATAAGCATGGCGATGAATACGAGGTATACAATGCAGCCTTTGCTTTTCTGACTTTGCCTGCTGTCTGCACAATTGCTTTTTTACTGTTTGCTAAAAGCCGTTTCCCGAATCCGGAATCCTTTGAGCCGGAAGCTAAGACAGAGAAGAAGGATAGCTTTGTAGGCAAGAAAAGCTTTTATTTGTATCTTGCAGGTATCAGCTGTTTTGCTTTCGGCTTTGTAGATTTTCCGCTGGTGACTATGCATTTGGCAAAAAATAAGCTTTTTGATGACAGTATTTTGCCGTTGCTTTATTCCGGTGCGATGCTTGTGGATGCGGTGGCAGCGCTTTTCTTTGGCTGGCTGTTTGATAAAATGCGTACGAAGGCGCTGGTTATTTCTACGGCTATTTCAGCTTTCTTTGCATTTTTTGCCTTTGGCATGACTTCACCGGGTATGATTATGCTGGGTATTGCTTTGTGGGGCGTAGGCATGGGTGCGCAGGAATCTATTATGAAAGCAGCTGTTGCCACTATGACCAGTAAGGAGCATCGTGCCAGCAGCTACGGTGCGTTCGAATTTTTCTTTGGCTTAGCGTGGTTTTTGGGCAGCTGGCTGTTGGGAGCTGTTTATGATTATTCATTGAATACCTTCATCATTGTTTCTGTTGCGGCACAGCTTATTGCTGTACCCTGTTATCTTTTAAGTGAGCGTAGCTTTGCTGATGAAAACGGCAGGTGATTTGCTTCAAAAGTTACACTCCTTTATGTATTCGTGTATACATAAAAAAATGTTGAAAAAAGACTTGCGTTCTTCAAAAAGTGTGTTATAATAGCGTACATAAGTGAATAACGAGTGGATGATGTATATGGGAGAAGGCACTGCCTACCGAAGGAGCAAAACTCTCAGGTGCTTAATTTTAAGCAGGAACCGTATGCTGACACAACTCTGGAGAGTCCCTTAAATGGGCGCCGAAGGTGCAAAGATGTATTCTGAAATTCAGAAACGTCCTTATCTCTCAGGCCAGTGGACAGAGCAAAGCTTATGTGATGGCGCTATTGCCTATCATATGTCATTGACTTTTACCGGAGTATTTTTTGTATACTCCGGTTTTTTATTTGCTTATAAGTAATTAATGGGAATTTAAAGGGAGATGTTTGAATCATGTTGGAAATTTTGAATGAAATTGATGCGTTTGTCTGGGGTCCGCCGCTTCTGGTACTTTTGGTTGGTACCGGTATTCTGCTGACCTTCCGTCTGAAGCTGCTGCAGGTTTTCAAGCTGCCTCAGGCTTTGGGCCTGATCTTCAGTGCTAAGAACGATGGCAGCGGTGACGTAAACAGCTTTAAAGCATTGTGCACCGCACTGGCTGCAACTGTCGGTACCGGTAACATAGTTGGTGTTGCAACCGCAATTAAAGCAGGTGGCCCGGGCGCTTTGTTCTGGATGTGGATGGCAGCCTTCTTCGGTATGGCAACCAAATATTCCGAATGTCTGCTGGCTGTAAAATATCGTACTGTCGATGCTAACGGCAATATTTCCGGTGGTCCGATGTACTACATTGAAAATGGTCTTGGCAAAAAATACAAACCGCTGGCTGTTATGTTTGCTGTATTCGGTGTTCTGTGCGCATACTTTGGTATCGGTACTTTTGCTCAGGTAAACTCCATTGTTGAAATTACCCAGATTTCTGCAGGTATTCCTGTTGTTTACACCGGTATTGCTCTGACTGTTGTTGTTGCCGCTGTAACCATCGGCGGTCTGAAATCCATCGCAACTGTTGCTGCAAAGGTAGTTCCTGCTATGGCTCTGCTGTACTTCCTGACTACTGTTGGTATCATGATTGTTTTTGCAGACCAGGTTCCTGCTGCAATCGCAACTGTACTGAATTCTGCTTTCACTCCGACTGCTGCTCAAGGCGGTTTCCTCGGTGCAACTGTTATGCTGGCAATGCGCAGCGGTGTTGCTCGCGGCGTATTCTCCAACGAATCCGGCTTAGGTTCTGCTCCTATCGTAGCTGCTGCTGCTAAAACTAAATGGGCTGCAGAGCAAGGCTTGATTTCTATGACCGGTACTTTTATTGATACTATTATCATTTGTACTCTGACCGGCTTGTCCCTGGTTGTCAGCGGTGTATGGTGCGGACCTCTGAACGGTGCTGCAATGACTGAATCTGCCTTCACCATGGCGTTCCCTGCATTTGGCAGCATTCTGCTGTTGGTTGGCCTTGTACTCTTTGCTTTCACCACTATCCTTGGCTGGAACTACTACGGTGAACGTTGTGTAGAATATCTGATGGGCGTAAAGGCAATTCTGCCGTACCGCATCATTTTCATCTGCCTGATTGCCTGCGGTCCCTTCCTGAAGCTGGAAGAGATTTGGGTATTGGCGGATATTGTTAATGGCTTGATGGCTATTCCTAACTTAATTGCGCTGATTGCTTTGTCCGGCGTAGTTGTTGCCGAAACCAAGGCTTATCAGAAGCATCTGGCTGAAGAAAAGAATAAATAAGTAAGCCTAGTATTTCATCTTTTTTATATAGCAAAGCGGCGTTGTGCGACTCTCCCTAGAGTTCCCACAGCGCCGTTTTGTTATTAAAAAAAATCAATAAACATACTTTAGTTTACAGTTTTGCATGTATGCGTGTATACATTGCTGTAAGCTCTTGAATTTTGTTTAATATGTGTTATAATCAGATACATAAGTAAATAATGAGTGGATGAAGTACATAGGAGAAGGCAATGCCTACCGAAGGAGCAAAACTCTCAGGTGCTTATAAAAAGCAAGAACCGTGTACAGACACAACTCTGGAGAGTCCCTTGAATGGGCGCCGAAGGTGCAAAGATGTGCGTATACACATCCTTATCTCTCAGGCCAGTGGACGGAGCAAAACAACAATTATAGCATAGCTATCAGGGCCGCTGACAAACCGGAGTATCAGATAATCATACTCTGGCTTTTTATTTACTTAGGGAACTTTGAAAATGAGAGGGGAAATCATCATGTTGGAAACATTGAATGCAATTGATTCGTTTGTCTGGGGTCCGCCGCTACTGGTGCTGCTTGTAGGTACCGGCATTATGCTGACTATTCGTTTAGGCTTGCTGCAGGTATTGAAGCTGCCGCAGGCATTGAAGCTGATCTTCTGTGCCAAGAATGATGGTCACGGTGATGTAAACAGCTTTAAAGCTCTGTGTACTGCTCTTGCTGCAACTGTTGGTACCGGTAACATTGTCGGTGTTGCTACCGCAATTAAGGCCGGTGGCCCCGGTGCATTGTTCTGGATGTGGCTGGCTGCCTTCTTCGGTATGGCAACCAAATATGCGGAATGCCTGCTGGCTGTAAAATATCGTACTGTCGACGCTAATGGCAATATCTCCGGCGGTCCGATGTATTACATCCAAAACGGCCTCGGCAAGCAATATAAACCATTGGCAATTATGTTCTGTGTCTTCGGTATCATGTGCGCATACTTCGGCGTAGGTACCTTTGCTCAGGTAAACTCCATTGTTGAGATTACCAAAATCTCTGTTGGTATCCCGGTTATCTACACCGGTATTGCTCTTACCGTATTGGTTGCTGCTGTAACCATCGGCGGTCTGAAATCTATCTCTAATGTTTCTTCTAAGGTTGTTCCCGGCATGGCAGTAATTTACTTCTTTACTACCTTGGGCATTTTAGTTAGCTTTGCGGACCAGGTTCCGGGCGCTATCGCACTGGTTATTGAAAGTGCCTTCACTACTACTGCTGCACAGGGCGGCTTCCTTGGTGCAACTGTTATGCTGGCGATGCGTAATGGTGTTGCCCGCGGCGTATTCTCCAACGAATCCGGCTTAGGCTCTGCTCCTATCGTAGCAGCTGCAGCAAAAACTCATTGGCCTGCTGAACAAGGTCTGGTTTCCATGACCGGTACCTTCATTGATACTATCATCATCTGCACCATGACCGGTTTGTCCTTGATTGTTACCGGCGTTTGGAACGGCGATCTCAACGGTGCTGCCATGACTAATGCAGCCTTCAGCTCTGCATTCCCTGCCTTTGGTACTTGGTTACTGTTGGTTGGCCTGGTGCTCTTCGCCTTCACTACTATCCTTGGCTGGAACTACTACGGCGAACGTTGTGTAGAATATCTGATGGGTGTTAAAGCAATTCTTCCGTACCGCATCGGCTTCATCATTCTCGTTGCCTGCGGCCCGTTCCTGAAACTGGAAGAAATCTGGGTTATGTCCGATATCGTTAACGGTCTGATGGCTCTGCCTAACCTGATTGCTCTGGTTGCTCTTTCCGGCGTAGTTGTTGCTGAAACTAAAGCATATCAACAACATCTCAAGGAAGAATCTGAGCTGGTTCCGGCAAAATTAGCCGAAGAAACTAATCATTAAGTTTTCCCAATTAATTTTATATAGGCAGCGGCACTGTGAGACTCTCCCCAGAGTTCCCACAGTGCCGCTTGCCTTTGCGCTTGCACAAAAGTTAGCGGTATGCTAAACTAGCCTTAGAGAGATTACTTACAATCTTTTAAATCAAATGTATCAGTAACCAACTACGTGTATATTTTTTCGGTGTGCCGGTTGGTTTGTCAGTATCAGTAGATGAAAGGAAGTGCGCAATGAGCATTATCGGTAATATTATCTGGTTTTTATTTGGCGGTATTTTAGCAGGCATTATCTGGTATCTGGTAGGTCTGTTATGGTGTTTGACGATTATCGGTATTCCGGTAGGACTGCAGTGCTTTAAGCTGGGACGCTTGAGCTTCTTCCCCTTTGGCAAGGACGTAGTTTTGAGCGGTGAAACAACCTCGTTGCTGTTAAATATTTTCTGGCTGATTTTCGGTGGTATCGAACTGGCAATTACGCATGCGGTTTTTGCTGTGATTTTGTGTTGTACGATTATCGGCATTCCCTTCGGCATGCAGCATTTTAAGCTGGCTAAGCTGGCACTGCTGCCGTTTGGAGCACAGATTACGGATAAATAAGCGTTAATTTTTAATGCAAGAGCAGTTCATGCAGGAATTTTATTCACGATTTCTTCAAAACTTTGCCCTTGCTATGTCACAGCAATATAGTATACTATGAGTGTAGCAAGAAGTTGCTACACCCTTCCCATCAAATTCATCATAAACAGCTTTCCTAAGAGAAACAGCCTGCAATATCCCCTGCAGGCTGTTTTCTCGTTTACTGGCAAGACTGCTGCTTTTTTATCATAAATTTGCAGTAGTCTTTCTTTTTACTGGAAAATACTTTCTGATATTGGTAAAATAAAGGTTATAGTATTGTTAGTTATAATGGGGGGACTGAAAATGATCTTTTTGGCAATGATTCTGTTAGGCTGTCTGCTTGGCTTTGCCGGTGCAGGTGGTGCAGGCTTAACGATTACACTGCTTTCTGTAGGCTTTGGTGTGCCGATTCATACTGCGCTTGGTGTTGCGCTGGCTGCCATGTCATTTACGATGCTTTCCGGTGCCGTAAGCCATTTTCGTGAAGGTGATGTACTGCTGCGCCTTGGGCTGACAACCGGCGGTGCCGGTATGCTGGGAGCTTTTGCCGGCGCACGTGTTTCTGATGCCTTGCCGGGAGATATTTTATCAAAAATGACAGCAGCCTTGATGCTTGCATCATCGGTATTGCTTTACTTTATTCTTTTCCGTAAGGATATGCTGGACAGCTTTGTGGCAAAGCATGCATCGAAAGCAGAGGGCGCAAGCTTTTATGCACATGCGCTGACAATCGGTGTAGTGACCGGCTTTTTGAGCGGAGCCTTCGGTATCGGTGCGACAGCTTTTATCCAGATAAGCCTGATGCTGTTTTTTGGTGTATCGCTTTATCATGCCATCGGTACAACGATGCTGGTTATTTTGCCGATTTCTGTTTCCGGCGGTTTAGGATATTTAGTCAATGGTCACCTTGATTTTTATATTTTTCTTCAGACCTTGGGTGGACTGACTATCGGCGCATATTTGGGTGCCAAGCTTACGCGTCTGGCGTCGCGCAATACTTTGCGTTATATTGTTCTCAGTATGCCGACCATAGGCGGACTGATGCTTTTATTTAAGTAAAAAATAAGCCGTAAACGTGCTTTAGCGTTTATGGTTTACTTTTTTAGCATTATGGTTAACCTTACAATAAAAGAAGGTTGACTAATCTTTTTATCACGTATATAATTAGTAAGTACACGAATTTATGATGGAGGCACTGTTGTGATTAGTATAAAGAATTTGAAGCATTACTATACAGATGCTGATGGCAACGAGGTAAGGGCACTGGACGGTGTAAGCCTGGAGATTAAGCAGGGCGAATTTGTTGCTGTTATCGGTGCTAACGGCAGCGGTAAATCTACGCTGGCACGTCATTTGAACGCTTTGCTGCTGCCGACTGACGGCACTGTGCTGGTAGATGGCATGGATACTGAAGATGAAAACAAAATGTGGGATATCCGCCAAAAGGTGGGCATGGTGTTCCAAAATCCCGACAACCAGATAGTTGCTGCAATTGTCGAAGAGGATGTGGCCTTCGGTCCGGAAAATATCGGCGTACCGGGACCGGAAATACCGCAGCGTGTAGCAGATTCATTAGCTGCTGTAGGCATGACGGAATATGCCAAGCATGCACCGCATCTTTTGAGCGGCGGCCAGAAGCAGCGTGTGGCTATAGCAGGTATTCTGGCGCTGCAGCCGGAATGCATTGTGCTGGACGAGCCTACAGCGATGCTTGACCCGCAGGGACGCAAGGAAATCGTGGGCACTGTACGTAAGCTCAATGAAGAAAAAAATATGACTATAGTTTATATTACGCATTACATGGTGGAAGCACTGGCTGCTGACCGCGTAGTTGTTATGGAAAAAGGTCATATCAGATTTATGGGTACTCCGCGTGAGGTTTTCAGCAGAGTGGATGAGCTGGAGGCCTTGGGACTGGAGGCTCCGCTGGCAGCGAAGGTAGCCAGTGAGCTGCGCAAAAGTGGTGTAAAGCTGCCGCAGGATATTATTACAGATGAGGAGCTGGCGCAGGCATTATGTCAATAAAACTTTCTAATATATATCATACATATTCCAAGGGTACGCCGTTTGAACGCCTGGCACTCAATGATGTGTCGCTGGAGATTTCCAAAGGAGAAATAGTTGCCATTATAGGACACACAGGCAGCGGCAAATCTACCTTAGTACAGCATTTAAACGGCTTGCTGAAGCCGGATAAGGGCAGCGCAAGCATTGATGACATTGATATTACTGCTAAGAGTGCAGAGGCCAAGACTGCACGCCAGCAGGTTGGCATGGTATTTCAGTATCCAGAGCATCAGCTGTTTGCGGAAACTGTTTTTGAGGATATCGCTTTCGGTCCGCGCAATAAGGGCTTTGCCGAGGATGAGGTAGAAAAGCAGGTGCGTGAGGCTATGGCCTTCGTCGGCCTGGATTATGATACCTATGCGCAGCGCTCTCCGTTTCAGCTGAGCGGCGGCCAGATGCGCCGTGTAGCTATTGCCGGCGTGGTTGCGATGAACCCCGATTATTTGGTATTGGACGAGCCTTCCGCAGGCTTGGACCCACGCAGCCGTAATGCAGTATTCAAGGAAATCATGTCGCTGCACAAGAGCCGTGGTATTGCTATTGTGCTGGTAACGCACAGCATGGAGGAGGCAGTAAAATATGCTGACCGCCTGCTGGTTATCAACTCCGGCAAGGTGCTGTTCGATGGTACTCCCGCAGATATTTTCAAGCAGCATGCCGATGAGCTGGTTAAGGTTGGCGTAGATGTGCCGCAGGTTTACAAGCTGGCTGATTTACTGCGCAAAAACGGCCTGGCAGTGAAAGAGAATATTAAGGACGATATGAGCCTGGTTAAGGCGATTAAACAAGCAAAGGGGTGGAAATAATGCTGACAGATATAACCTTAGGACAATATTTCCCCGGTAACTCCTTTATCCATAAGCTTGATCCGCGTACTAAGCTGTTGGCTACCTTGATTTATATCATTGCTATTTTCTTTGCGGTAACGCCGTTGGCCTATGGCATTCTGACCGCCTTTGCAGCTGTGGTAATTATTATTTCAAGAGTACCATGGATGTTGGTCTTCAAATCTTTGAAGCCTATCTGGATTATTGTTATTCTGACGATGCTGATTCATATGTTTACAGCTCCTGGTGAGCATATTGTTTTTACCTGGAAGTTTTTGAGCGTAACTGCCGAAGGTATCGACATGGGCGTAAAGATGGCAGTTCGCCTGATTCTGCTGCTGCTGTTTTCTTCGGTGCTGACCTTTACGACATCGCCGATTGTATTGACTGACGGTATTGAAAATCTGCTGCGTCCGTTCAAAAAGCTGGGTGTTCCGGCGCATGAGCTGGCTATGATGATGACCATTGCTTTGCGCTTTATTCCTACATTATTGGATGAAACAGACCGCATTATGAAGGCGCAGACCTCTCGTGGCGCTGATTTTGCCAGCGGTAATATTTTCCAGAGAATGAAAAATATGCTGCCTTTGCTGGTACCGCTGTTTATCAGTGCCTTCCGCCGTGCCGATGAACTGGCAGTGGCTATGGAAGCACGCTGCTATCGCGGCGGTGAAGGACGTACACGCATGCACGAGCTGGTATATGCCGGCCGCGATTACCTGGCCTTTGCTTTGATTATTATACTGGCGGTTGGGCTCGCAGTACTGCGCTGGGGGAACGTATGCGTACAATAAAGCTGGTTGTAGCCTATGACGGCAGTGCCTATCATGGCTTTCAGAAGCAGAAGAACGTGCAGACGGTGCAAAATGTTTTGGAAGAAGCATTGGCTATGCTGTGTGGCGAGCCTGTAGTAACCGCAGGCAGCGGACGCACGGATGCCGGGGTACATGCTTTGGCACAGACGGTGACCTTTACTACGAACGGACGCATTCCCTGTGCTAATTTGGTGCGTGCGGCGGCAAGCCTGCTGCCAGAGGATATCGTGGTTGTGAGCGCCGAGGAGATGCCGGAAGGCTTCCACGCGCGCTTCAGCGCACAGTGGAAGACGTATCATTACAAGCTGCTTGTCAATGAGCACGTCAATCCCTTTATGGTGCGTTATGCCTGGCAGCTGCGTCAGCAGCTTGAGGTGAAGGCCATGAACGAAGCGGCGGAGCTGCTGCTGGGAACGCATGATTTCAGTGCCTTCCGCAGCAGCGGCAGTGTTGATACTTCGCCGATAAAAACAATTTATGCTGCCAAGTGGCAGCAGCAGGGAGAAGAGATTCTTTTCCGCATCAGCGGTGACGGCTTTTTGTATCACATGGTACGCAACATAGTCTGGTCCCTGGTACAGGTGGGAATTGGCAAGCGTACGGTGCAGGATTTTGCCGCCGAGCTGACGGCACAGCGCTGTGAATTCCTGAACGAGCCTGCTCCGGCACAGGGTTTATACCTGGCGGAGGTCGGTTATCGGGAGTATCCGCAGCTTTAAGGGAAAAACTCTTGGAAAATGCTAAAATTTTAACAAAAATACTTGACTTAAACTCTTAAGTTGCGTATAATATATCTACGTGATTTTCCGCTTGATTTCACTAGCCCCGAAATACGGTGAGAAGATCGCAACGAACTGTATATTTGGAAAATATCTAGGAGGGACACAAGCGATGAAATCTTTTATGGCTAATCCGTCTAACATCGAACACAAATGGTACGTTGTTGACGCAGCTGATAAAACTCTGGGCCGCCTGGCTGCAGAGGTTGCAAAAGTCCTGCGCGGTAAACACAAACCGACCTTTACCCCGCACATGGACACCGGTGATCACGTAATCATTATCAATGCAGATAAGGTTGTTCTGACCGGCAAAAAACTGACTCACAAAATTTATTTCCGTCATTCCGGTTATCTCGGCGGCGACAGCTATGTAAAAGCTGGCGACATGCTGAAGAAAAACCCTGTAAAAATGGTAGAGCTCGCTGTTAAAGGCATGATTCCGCACAACAGCCTCGGCGCTCAAATTTTCTCCAAACTTCATGTATATGCTGGCAGCGAACATCCGCATGCAGCTCAAAAACCTGAAGTAATGGAAATCAACGTTAGATAATATCCGGGAGGGAACAAATAAATGGCAGTAGTTACTTATAACGCAACTGGTCGTCGTAAATCTTCTGTTGCTCGCGTTCGCCTGGTTCCGGGTGAAGGCAACATCGTTATCAACGACCGTGAATTGAACAAATACTTTGGTCTGAAAACCTTAGAGCTGATTGTTAACCAACCGCTCGAAGTTACCGAAACCAAAGGCAAATATGACGTACTCGTTAACGTAAACGGCGGCGGCATTTCCGGCCAAGCTGGTGCTATCCGTCACGGCATTGCTCGCGCACTGCTGAAAGTTGACGCTGAATTCCGTCCTGCACTGAAAAAAGCAGGCTTCCTGACTCGCGACCCGCGCGAAAAAGAACGTCGTAAATACGGCTTGAAGAAAGCTCGTAAAGCTAGCCAGTTCTCCAAACGTTAATTTTTGGTTTACTGTCAAGCACCAATCACAAACACAAATCGCACAAATTACT
>OFMQ01000036.1_pt1 | contig 105477 bp, 108 predicted proteins | sample 1541851 | NCBI WGS metagenome assembly OFMQ01 (sample SAMN04209227, study PRJEB22552) | human gut metagenome | biome: gut; material: feces | host: Homo sapiens | place: USA: Oklahoma | reverse complement strand
ACTCCGGGATAGCGGGAGCAGTGCCCTGCTTCAATACTTTTTTGCCGTATCTGCAGGCAATTGCGTGCGCACCCTTTGCAGCAATATCATTGATATCCATGCGTTGTTACCTCCGTGATTTTTTCTTTTGTCAATTGTAACATATCCCGCGGACAATTTCCATATTTTTTTAATAAAAGATAAAATTCTGTAACTCAAAGTTCACCGACGAAAGTTGCGGAGATTTCGCGTGCCGTAAGCGTTACGGACTTTAGCCGACTGCCGACGCAATAAAACAGCAGCCCCGCCTGAGCGAGACTGCCATGTGAAATAGGAGATAGAGTTCGGGACTCTATGTGTGATATTATATCACTAATTTTTCAAATTGCAAGTAAAACCGCAAAATTTAAATCGTATTCTTGGTTTAAGTTTTGTAATGCTTATTTATTTCAAGTTAGTCTCGCAATAATAAAAGATATGCCGTTTGCAACAGATTCTCGGACATACTACGCTCGATATGGTTAAAAAGTATGTCCACTTGACACAGGCGAAAACGGTGGTCAATTTCAGTAATTACAGTCCTTTGGATAACTTAAAGTAGATAGAAAAAAGCCCGCAATCTCAACGATTACGAGCTTTTTTCTTTAACTGGTCCGAGTGGCGAGACTTGAACTCACGGCCTCTTGACCCCCAGTCAAGCGCGCTACCAGCTGCGCCACACCCGGTTGTACCTAAACTTAACTTGCTTTCCACTTATCGGCTTTCTGCTGATTCGCCGCGGCGCTTCCTTCAGAAACATAGTCGCGGTACTTCGCTTGAAGCGCTCGTTCCGCTCCTTGTTTCTTCACCTCGGAGCAATGCCTTCATCCGCCACAGGCGGCGGCATTTCTCCTCGCCCAGCTGCGCCACACCCGGAAAGCTCATCAATAATACCACAAGAAAAGCGTTTTGACAAGTCTTTTTCCAAACTTTTTTAAAAACCCGGCAACTTTTTTATTTTTATGCTCTCTCTCTTTACTTTTCCGCTTCCTCTGTGCTAAAATCTAAAGTACGGAAAGGGGAGTTAATTATGGCAAAAATAATCGGAGCAAATATACCTGATATACCGTGGGAGGATAAGCCTGCAGGGTTTGAATATCCTGTGTGGCGTTACAGCGGCAATCCCGTTATAACCCGCGATAACTTGCATATGGCGAACAGCATCTTCAATTCGGCAGTCGTGTCCTTCGGCTCGGGCTTTGCGGGAGTTTTCAGGGCGGATATCCGCTCGCGCGCCCAGAAGCTTGTCGTCGGGTTCAGCGACGATGCCGTGAATTGGACGCTTGAGGATAAATATATCTTCGACGGCTACGACCCGCGCCTGTGCGAAATAGACGGGAAATATTATCTGTCCTGGGTCAATCTGACCCCTCACGGCACAACTATCGGCATAGCCTTTACGGAGGACTTTAAGAGCTGGACTCAGCTCGAGGATGCCTGCTATCCCGTCGCCCGCAACGGCGTGCTCTTCCCGCGCAAGATAAACGGCGAGTATCTTCTGCTCATTCGCCCGTGCGACAGGGGACATACACCTTACGGCGATATCTTTATCAGCCGCTCGAAGGATCTCACTTATTGGGGCAAACACCGCTTTGTTATGGGCCCCGTTGAAAATTGGGAGGCGACGAAGGTCGGCGCCGGACCCACACCTATCGAGACGGACGAGGGCTGGCTGATGTTCTATCACGGCGTGCTCACGAGCTGCAACGGCTTTACCTACAGCATGGGTGCCGCCATTCTCGACAGGGACGAGCCCTGGAAAGTGCTCCACCGTGCGGACAGCTTCCTGTTAGCGCCCCACGAAATCTATGAGTGCGTCGGCGATGTGCCCAACGTCGTATTCCCGTGCGCCGCGCTCGCGGATGCCGAGAGCGGCAGAATAGCGATTTATTACGGCGCCGCAGATACCTCGGTCGCCTTGGCGTTTACTACCGTTGATGAGACGGTGAACTATATCATGGCAAACGACCTTATTAAATAAATTAGACCGGTGCCCGATATTGGCGGGAATCCGAAAAATCCGCAATTCACACAGCTCGGAGTGAATTGCGGATTTGCTTTTTTGTTCAGTCCCGCTTCAGCTCCTTGCCGAGCCTTTCGAGTACGCGTTTTTCTATCCTGCTGACGTATGAGCGGGAGATGCCCAGCAAAGACGCTATCTCCCGCTGAGTCAGCGGCTCGTTGCCGTCGAGTCCGTAGCGCATGACGGTTATCGCCCTTTCGCGCGGGTCTGATATGTCGGCGACGAGCCCGCGCAGCTTTTCGCTTTTTATCTTCAAATCGAGGTCGTCGGCTATGCTGTCCGGCGTGCAGATAATATCCATGAGCGTGAGCGGGTTTCCCTCGCTGTCGCTGTCGATAGGATCCTCGAGCGAGATGTCGTGCGCGCTCTTTTTCAGCGAGCGAAAGTGCATGAGTATCTCGTTTTCAACACATTTCGCCGCATATGTGGCAAGGCGTGTGCCCTTGTCGGGCTTGAACGAGTCAACGGCTTTTATCAGCCCTACGGTGCCGATTGAAATCAGATCGTCCTGCTCGGAATATGCGGAGTAGTATTTTTTGACTATGTGCGCCACGAGCCGCAGATTGTGCTCTATTAATTCGCTGCGCGCCTTGCCGTCGCCCGCGTGCATCTCGGCGAGAGCCTCGCGCTCCCGAGCCGCGCTGAGCGGCGGGGCGAACGACCCCGGCTGACTCAGGTGCAGGATGAAAAACAGAAATCCGTTTGAAAATAACCGCAAAAGCCACCCGAACACGGCATCGCCTCCCGTGAATATCTATATTCACCCGTCGGCGAAGCTTGCAAGTCCGTGCTTTTTTTGTAAATTCACTTGAAACTTCCGTGCGGCTATAATATAATAATCTGTAGAAAAAGCGAGAACGGAGGTGCTCTCTTGTCGGATATCAAGCTCGGCGCGCAGCTTTATACTCTGCGCGACTATATCAAAAATTACGAGGATGCCGAAAAGACCTTTGCCTATCTCGATTCCATCGGAATAAATACGGTTCAGATTTCGGGTATAGGCCCGATTGAGCCGGAGAAGGTCGCGTATCTTGTCGATAAGTACAATATGGATGTCTGCGTCACGCATACCCCGTTTGACCGTATGCTCGAAGATACCGAGGCGGTCGTTCGGGAGCACAGAATGATTCACTGCGACACGCTCGGAATCGGCTCCATGCCCGACGAATACAGGGGCAGCGAGGAGGGCGTGCGCGAGTTTATAAAGCTCACCGACGGGCTCGCGAGGAAGCTTCGGGATATGGGGATGCATTTCGCCTATCACAACCACGCCTTCGAGTTCAAAAAATATAACGGCAGGCGCATTATAGATATGCTTGTCGAGGATACCGACCCCGAGCTGTTCGGCTTTATTATGGACACATATTGGGTTCAGTACGGCGGCGGGAATCCGGCGGATTTCATAAGACGCCTCAGCGGCAGAATGAAGGTCTGTCACTTTAAAGACTATAAAATCGACAGCGAGAATAAGCCCGACTTTGCCGAGATAGGCACGGGTAACCTCGACCTTGACGAATGCTACCGCGCCTGCAGGGAATCCGGCGTAGGATATATCGTTATCGAACAGGATACCTGCGATATCGACCCGCGCGAGTCTATGGCGATAAGCTACAAAAACCTGATTGATATAGCGAAGAGAAACAGCTGATTTTTGGGAAAGGATGACGGAAAATGGACGGAAAAATGAAGCTCCCCATTGTGGAAAAGGGATATGATATTGCTGCGGCCGATGCATATATTTCGATGCTGCAGGAGGAATACAATAAGCTTTACGCCTGGGGCTCGGAGCTCGAAAAGCGCACCGATATGCCCGCGGGCGAGACTGCTTCGAGCGAGGAGATAGAGGCGCTCAGAACGCAGAACCGCAGCCTCTACAACAACTGCGTGGCATTTGCAAAGCATATAAAGCGCCTTGAAAAGCTCAGAGACGAGCAGGGCAGATATATGGTTGACGAGCTAAACGCCGCAGAGAGCAGAAAAAAGTGCCTCGAAAAGGAGATAGCCGACCTTGAGGCGAAGAAGAGCTTGCTCGAGGTCAGCAACGAATCGGCTCGCGGCCAGGCGGATGCCGTAATTTCGGCAGCGCGCAATCAGGCGCAGAAGACCGTCGCCGAAGCGCAGGAGCAGGCGAATCTGATAGTCGCCGAGGCGCAGAAGAAGGCCGAGTCCATACTCCGCGAGCGTATCGGCAGAATGTCGGCGGTGTGCGCCCAGCTCAACGATATGTTCGACAAGGACGAATAATTCGTAATATAATAATATAATATAATGCGGCTGTTTGTCGAAAAATCGCAGCTTTTCGGCGCAAACGGCCGCTTTTGTTTTTCTATCCCGTAAAATCCTCTATCAGCCTTTGAAGTGCTTCGCCGCCCTCAACCGTTATTCCTTTGTAAACGCGCTCCGCTTCGCTTTTGGGCAGGGAGGAGGTGAAAATATCGAATACCTCCAGAGGCTCGTCCTCGCCGCAAGCAAAAACCGCTATCCTGCCGTTGTAGTCGCGCAGAACGTACATTTCGCTCGCGTCGGGCTCGGCGCGTTGCGTAATCGCCGAGACTGTAAGGAACGCAGCGGCGCAGACCGCGAGGACAACTGCTGTGATTTTTATCGTACTTTTCATTTTTCGCCCTCTCCGTTTTTTGCTTTCATGGGTGATTGTTGCCCCTTTCGGGCGAGATTATACCCTGTTTATTGTTTTGATTTTACAAAATAATGTGAATATTTGGATTTAGACTAAACTTTTTGCAAAAAGTATGCTATAATTTCTAACTGGATTGTAATGTGAAGGAGGCGCACGGATGGCAAACAGCTCCAAAAGCGCATCGAAAAAGATGGGAACAGCTAAAACATCTTCCGAAAAGAAGAATAAGACTCCGAATAAAAAGGCCGGCAGGATAGTTCTGCTGGTCATCCTCTGCGTGCTCGTTGTCGGTATGCTCACCGCGGCGATAATCGGAGGCTACGTCTTTGTCAATATCGCATCCTTTGCCCACGGCGAGATAGCGATAGACCTTGACGACTACAAGGCGAATCAGAACCAGACCTCGTTCATCTATGCTTATGACAGCAACAACGAGTTAGTTGAGATGGCTCAGCTCCACGGAGAGGAGAACCGAATCTGGGTCGATTCCGATAAGATGCCGGAGAATCTCAAAAACGCTTTCATCTGCCTTGAGGATAAGCGCTTTAAAAAGCATCACGGCGTCGACTGGCTGCGTACCTTCGGCGCGGCCACCGGACTTTCCAGCGGCGGCGGCTCGACGATAACCCAGCAGCTCGTCAAAAACCTGACCAACGACAAGGAGGTCACGGTCGTCAGAAAGTTCAAGGAGATAGAGCGCGCTCTGAATCTTGAACAGCATTACAGCAAGGATGCTATCCTTGAGGCGTATCTCAACACCCTATATCTCGGCAACGGCTGCTACGGCGTCCAGACGGCGAGCGAAACTTATTTCGGCAAGGATGTCAGCGAGATCAATCTCGCCGAGTGCGCCACTCTTGCGGTAATAACAAAAGCGCCGACGAAGTATAACCCTCTGCTCAATCCCGAGTCGAATAAAAAGCGTCAGGAGCTTTGCCTGAAATATATGCTCGAGGAAAAGGCGATAAGCAAAGAGGAATACGAAGAGGCGGTGAATTATAAGCTCGTCTTTACAAACAGCGAGGGCTATGTCCCCAAGGCGGGCAAGACCAAAAAGACGACAGAGGACAAGAACAAGGAGAAGGAATATCAGGATTTCTACGTCGATTATGTCATCAAGAGCGTCTGCCAGGACCTGATGAGCAAATACGGCTACACCTACCGCCAGGCGATGGAGAAGATAAACTACGGCGGACTCAAGATATATTCCGCCGCAAATCTCGACGTTCAGAAGGTTCTCAATACCGTATATTCAAACAGGATCGCTTTCGATAAGGAAGCGGATACCGCCGAGCACCCCGCGGTTCAGTCCGCGGCGACGGTCATGGACTATGAGGGCAGAATAGTCGGCATAGTCGGACAGGCGGGCGAAAAGAGCGGCAACCTCTGCCTCAACAGAGCGTCCGAGTCCCCGAGACAGCCCGGCTCGTCCATAAAGCCCCTGTCAACCTATTCTCTCGCACTCGAGAAGGATTATATAAACTGGTCGAGTATGATACTCAACTACGCTATCTACCACAACGGCAAGCTCTGGCCGCAGAACTCGGACGGCACGCACGGCTCAAAGAAAAATGTCACCGTCCAGTACGCCATACAGAAGTCGTTCAACACCGTTCCCGTCAGAATTATTACCGATATGCTCGGCGTCAACGAAGCTTATAACTTCATGAAAAAGACGTTCCATCTGTCTACTCTTGACGATGCCAACGATGCCAGCATCGCGCCTCTTGCCACGGGCTCTCTTACTAACGGTGTCACAACGGTCGAAATGGCGGCGGCATATGCCGTCTTCGGCAACAACGGCTATTACTATAAGCCCTATTGCTACTATAAGGTCACAAACGCCACGGGCACCGAGGTTCTGCTTGAGACTAAGTCCGAGCCGGAGAAGGTGCTCAGCGAGGATACCGCAGAGGTCATGCGCGAGCTGCTCAAGACCGTTCCCGCGAGAAGCTTCCGTTCGAGCAAGAATCTCGGCAAGTTCGAGCTGATGAGCAAGACCGGTACCACGAGTGATACGAAAGACAGCTGGATAGCCGGCGGCACGCCCTATTATGTCTGCGCTGTTTGGCTCGGCTACGATAAGCCCAAGGTCATCCCGTTCAGATACAGCGCATCCGGACGAGTTTATATCGAGCTGCTCGACCGCATCCACGCTAACCTGCCCGTCAAGGAGTTCCCCAAGACCGACAAGGTAGAGGAGAAGGACTACTGCAAAAAGACGGGGCTTTTGGCGTCGCCCTCTTGCACCGAGACCGCAAAGGGCTATTATAAGAAGTCCGCAATGCCCGCCGAGTGCACGGCGTGCGGCGGAGGGTCGGTAAGCGAGGTCGTCGGCGGAGTCAGCGACGCAGTCAGCAACATTATAGATTCGCTTCTTCCGACAAGACCGCGTTCGGACGATTAAATTCAAGCTGCGGCGAAAAAATATATAAACGGCCGCGCCGGATAACGGTGCGGCCTGATTTTTGATTGAGAGGTATTTTATGATAATCCTGTCGGTAGATTACGGAGACACGCGCACGGGCATAGCCGTCTGCGACAAAACCGAATTTTTGGCTTCTCCCGTGACTGTTATAACCGAAAAGGAAACGGAGCCGCTTATAGAAAAAATAACCGATATAGCGCGGGAGAAAAAGGCCGAGCTTATCGTTGTCGGTCTGCCCGTCAATATGGACGGCACCCGAGGCGACCGCGCGCATAAGTGCGAGGAGTTTGCGGCGGCTCTGACCGAGTTTTCCGGCATTAAGACAGTGCTTCGTGACGAGCGGTTGACCACTGTCTCCGCGCACAATGCGCTGAATGTCACCAACACGCGCGGCAAAAAAAGAAAGGCTGTAGTCGATGCGGTCAGCGCCGTTATGATTCTCCAGGACTATCTCGATTATCGGCGCATCAATCACATTTCCTGAACAGCTCCCGAATGCCGGTCAGCAGCAGAAACCCGCCGAAGATTTTCCCGGGAATGCCGCTGCCCATGTGACCTATGGCGAGCGAGCCGAGCAAAACTCCGGGCAGACCGCCTGCGGCAAAAAGCAGAACGGTTTTCCAGTCGATGAGCCTTTTGAAGGAATAAACTATGCTCGAAAGCGCCGCGCAGGGGATGAAAAACAGCAGATTTATGCCCTGTGCCTTGAGCTGCGGCATACCGAGCGCGAGCACAAGGTAGAGCACCAGCACTCCGCCGCCGCCCAGCCCGAGACTGCCCGCAAGTCCCGAGAAAAAAGCCGCCAATACCGTTCTCATTTAAATACCATCCTTATTCCCGCCCAGAGCATGAACAGGGCGAATATCTTGCCGAGTATTTTCGTCGGTATCTTCGGCAGAATAAACGAGCCGAGCACGCTTCCCGCAAGCCCCGCAGGGAGATAGGGGAGAGCGTCGCCGAAAGTGACCTTTCCCGTACGGATATATATTCCCGCGCTCGCGGCCGTCAGCAGCATTATGAGCGCCACCGCATTTGCCTGCGCTCTGTTTTGCTCCATTCCGCTTTTTTTGAGCATCGGCACGGCTATCATTCCGCCGCCCGCGCCTAAAGCGGAGTTCACGGCTCCTGCGGCAAGTCCGCTTAGAATTTTCGTTATCCTTTTCATTTTCTCAGCTCCTTTTTTCTATTTTGCCCTGCGGCGCTCTAATAATGCCGTGCGTCCCCGCATATTCTTTTGTGGGGGTGTCGGTATGGTGATAAATTTCAAAAGGCGTTCAAGGCTCGTCGCTCTCGGCGTTGCGGCGGCTGTTGCCTTTATGGCGATATGCTTTGTGCTGATATCCGCGCGCGGCTCGGGCTATGCCCGCAGGGTGTCCGCGAACGCGCAGGATTCCGTGACCGTAATAGTCGACGCGGGTCACGGCGGCATGGACGGCGGCGCGACCGCGCAGGACGGCACCGTCGAAAAGGATATAAATCTGTCAATAGCTCTGAAATTACGCGATATGCTCGACACGGCGGGTTATAATGTCATAATGACGCGCGAGACGGACGACGATATCTCCGACAGCTCCGCAAAGTCGGTGCGCCGGCAAAAGGTGTCGGATATAAAAAACAGAATGAAAATCATCGAACAGACGCCCGACGCGCTGTTCGTGAGCATTCATCAGAACCACTACGGCGGGCCGTCCTACAGCGGCGCGCAGGTGTTCTATTCCAAAAACAATCCCGAGAGCGAAAAGCTGGCAAAGGCCATTCAGCAGGATATATGCTCTCTGCTCCAGCCTCAGAATAGGCGCGCGGTAAAGCGCACGGGGACGGAAATATATCTTCTTTATCACGCCGAGTCTCCGGCCGTTATGGTCGAGTGCGGTTTTCTCTCGAACGCCGCCGAGACGCAAAAGCTCAAGGACGACGGCTATCAGACCGCCATGGCGTTTTCGGTTATGTGCGGAATAACGGACTATTTGAAAAACGAGGAAAAACTGACGGAGGTAACATAAAATGGCAGGCAAGGCAAAATCTGTTTATATCTGCTCCGAATGCGGCTACGAGAGCCCGAAGTGGTTCGGCTGCTGCCCCGGCTGCGGCGAGTGGAATACCATGAATGAGGAGATAAAAGCGCCCGTCGCCGCGGCGGCAAAGAGCGGTGCCAATGCGCGCAGCGTCAAAACCTATGCCCTCAGCGAGATAACCGCCGATGAGGAGATACGCTATCAAACGGGGCTCACCGAGCTCGACCGCGTTCTCGGCGGCGGAATAGTCAAGGGCTCGTTGGTGCTTCTGAGCGGCGACCCCGGCATAGGAAAATCAACTATCCTGCTTCAAATATGCCAATATATCGGCAAAAATCTCGATATCCTATATGTCTCCGGCGAGGAGTCCGTCTATCAGATAAAGCTCCGCGCGGACAGGCTCGGCGTCACAAGCCCGACCTTGACTTTAATGAGCCAGACCGACGTTCAGGCAATATGCGAATATATAAATATCAATAAGCCGGGGCTCGTCATTATCGACTCCATTCAGACCATGGTCATAAGCGAGCTGAATTCCTCCGCAGGCAGCGTCACGCAGGTGCGCGAATCTACGTCCATGTTCATGCGCACGGCAAAGAGCAGCAATATTCCGATAATCGTTGTCGGCCATGTCAACAAGGACGGAAACATCGCGGGACCCAAGGTGCTCGAGCATATAGTCGACGCGGTGCTCTACTTCGAGGGCGACCGCAATATGTCATACAGAATACTTCGCGCCGTCAAGAATCGATACGGCTCGACAAATGAGATAGGCGTTTTCGAGATGCTCGACAGCGGACTTTCTCAGGTTGAAAACCCCTCGCTCATGCTTATCTCGGGCAGACCCAAGAACACCTCGGGCACCTGTATCGCCTGCGCGATGGAGGGCACACGCCCGATTCTGGCGGAGGTTCAGGCGCTTGTCAGCGCGACAAGCTTCGGCAACCCGCGCCGCATGGCAACGGGCTTTGATTACAGTCGCATGGCCATGCTCTTAGCCGTCCTCGAAAAGCGAGCGGGCTATTTCTTCGGCAATACGGACGCATATATAAATGTTATCGGCGGATTAAAGCTCGACGAGCCGGCTACGGATCTGTCCGTCGCATTGGCTCTCATTTCGAGCCTCAAGGATGTGCCTATAAGGGATGATGTCCTCGCCTTCGGCGAGATAGGGCTCGGCGGTGAGATACGCTCCGTCAGCCACTGCGAGCAGCGCATAAAAGAGGCGGCGAGGCTCGGCTTCAAAATCTGCATTATTCCCCGCCACAATTTCAAATCGGTCCCGGACAAGCTCAAAAAGGAGATAGAGGTCATCGGAGTTAAGAACGTCTATGAGGCGTTTGCAAACTGCGTTGACTGACGGATGTATTATGACCCCGATAGAATCGCCGAACCTGCCGAAGCGGGGGATAGCCCTCGCCGCGGTGAGCGTCGGCGCAGAGAAAGCAAAAGAATATCTCGAGTCGCGCGGGATTGCCGTTTTCGATATCCTGCCGAGCTCTGCTATAACCGACGGTACCGCCGCTCATGCTGATTTGCACTTATTGCATCTCGGCGGGCGGAAGATTATACTGAGCCGCGAGCAGCTTAAAAATGCGCAAAAGCTCGTTTCTTCGGGCTTTGACGTGCATATACTTGACATCGCTCTCGGCGCGGAATATCCGGCCGATGTGCCGCTCAATGCCGCCGTTTTCGGCAATTATGCGATACTAAATCCCAAGACGGTCTGCCCAAACATCGATTTTTTCGGGCGGACTTTAATCCCCGTGCGTCAGGGCTACGCAAAGTGCTCTGTAGTGCCCGTGACCGAAAACGCGATAATTACCGACGATGTGGCAATAGCCTCCGCCGCCGAAAAAAACGGCCTTGAGGTTCTTCTCGTCTCAAAGGGCGACGTTCTTCTGCCGGGGCGCGAATACGGCTTCATCGGCGGCTGCTGCGGGCTTATTGCGCCGGATATAATGCTCTTTAACGGCGATCTCTCGTCGCATGGGGATGCAGACAGAATAAGAGCCTTTCTGTCGTCGTTCGGCGTGAGCGCGGAAGAAACGGGGCATTTTCCTCTGACCGATATCGGCGGAATACTTCCGCTTGCGGAGAAGTAAACCGAAAATATTCTCGAAATTATACTTTGTTCCAAAATCCGAAATTTATGACGCGCCTTTGTGCTATCATATTTCGGAAAAATTCAGTGGAGTGATAACAACGAAAAAAGGACAGCTTAAAGGCGGCATATTTCTCATTCTTGCCGCCGTTATATGGGGTCTGTCGTTTGTGGCTCAGAGCGAGGGCATAGAAGTAATCGGAACTCTGACCTTCAACGGCATAAGAATGGTGATAGGCGGAATAGTGCTTCTGCCCGTTATTGCGATAATGTCGGGCGCGCAGAGGGCGAAGAACAAAAAGCTCGGCGCAGCCGCACAGAAAACGCCCGAGCAGAAGAAAGAGGACAGAAAAAATCTTACAGTCGGCGGACTCGTCTGCGGAACGGTGCTCTGCGTGGCGAGCAACCTCCAGCAGGCGGCGTTCGGCTATACGACGGTCGGAAAGGTCGGCTTCATAACCGCGCTCTATATGCTCTTAGTGCCGATAATAAGCCTCGTGTTCTTCAAAAAGCGCGTCAGTCTGCCCGTTTGGATAGGCGTTTTTCTCGGAGTCGGCGGGCTCTATCTGCTCTGCGCGGGCGGCAAGGCCACCTTCGGTAAGGGCGAAATGCTCGCCCTCGCGTGTTCACTCGGCTTTGCGATACATATTCTCGTTATCGACAAATACTCGGCTATCGTCGACGGAGTGAAGCTCTCATGCGCGCAGTTCCTCGTCTCGGGCACGATTTCCGTTATACTTATGTTTATCTTTGAGAAGCCGGATATCCACGCCATATTGAGCGCCGCGCCGTATATACTCTATACCGGCATTATGTCCTGCGGAGTGGCGTTTACGTTCCAAACTCTCGGGCAGCGCGATTCCGATCCCACGGTGGCGTCGCTGCTGCTCTGCCTCGAGTCGGTGTTCGCCGTCATATTCGCGTGGGTGCTGATAGACCAGAAGATGTCTGCGAGAGAGCTCTGCGGCTGTATCGTGATGTTCGTCGCAATAGTCTTGGCTCAGCTCCCCGCCAACCTGTTTAAGAGAAAGAAAAAGGCATAAATTTTCAGGACAGACCGCGTTTTTTACGGTCTGTCTTTTCTTTTTCCGTTGAACCTACACGCTGCAGCATTGTTGCCGTCATTGACAAAAAGCCAATATATGGTGTATAATTAAATATGTATGATACAAAATATGCGTAACAATCAGTCGGGGGATAACTCAATGGCAAAAGTCAAAAAGAGAGAAGAATACGGCGACGACAGCATTGAAATGCTCAAAGGCGCCGACAGGGTGCGGAAAAAACCGTCGGTTATTTTCGGCTCGAACGGTATCGAGGGCTGCGAGCACTCGGTGTTTGAAATAATTTCAAACTCCGTTGACGAGGCGCGCGAGGGTTTCGGCAACACGATTACTGTCACCCGCTTCGAGGATAAGTCCATAGAGGTTCAGGATTACGGGCGCGGTATACCCGTTGAGTTCAACCGCAGGGAGAACGAGTATAACTGGAAGCTCCTGTTCTGCGAGCTCTATGCAGGCGGAAAGTATAACACCAACGACGGCGGAAGCTACGAGTATTCGCTCGGCACAAACGGACTCGGCCTTTGCGCCACGCAGTATGCCTCGGAGTATATGGAGGCGGAGGTTCACTCGAACGGCTATTGCTATCATCTGCAGTTCAAAAACGGCGAGCCGGTCGGTGATATGATAAAAGAGCCCTACAGCAAAAAGGACACCGGCACGCGCATAAAGTGGCGCCCCGACCTCAAGGTGTTCACCGATATAGACATACCTCTCGAGTATTTTCAGGATATGATGCGCCGCCAGTCGATAGTCAACGCGGGCATCAAGTTCGTGCTCAGAAATCAGAACGGCTCGAAGTTTGAAACGTTCGAGTATTTCTACGAAAACGGCATAACCGATCACCTCAAGGAGGTCGTCGGCAACAACGCCATTTCTTCTGTCTGCACCTGGAGCGGCGAGCGCGTAGGACGCGACAGAGCGGATCAGCCCGAATATAAGCTTAAAATAAACGCCGCGCTCTGCTTCTCGAATAAGGTCCAGCTCAAGGAGTATTATCATAACTCGAGCTACCTCGAATACGGCGGCGCACCCGATAAGGCCGTGCGCTCCGCGTTTGTGTCGCAGATAGACGCATATATAAAAAAGAACGGAAAATACCTCAAGTCCGACTCGAAGATAAACTTCCAGGATGTCGAGGACTGCCTCGTGCTCATCGTCTCGTCGTTCTCGACCGTAGCCGCCTATGAGAACCAGACGAAGAAATCCGTCACCAACAAGTTCATTCAGGAGGCGACGACCGAGTTCTTCAAGCATCAGCTTGAGATATATTTTATCGAAAACAAGCTTGACGCGGACAAGATATGCGATCAGGTGCTCGTCAATATGCGCGCACGTATCCGCGCGGAGACAACGAAGCTCAACATAAAGAGCAAGCTCCAGTCGAGCAACGATATGGGCAGCCGCGTGCAGAAATTCGTCGATTGCCGCAGCAAGGATGTGGCTGAGCGCGAGCTGTTCATAGTGGAGGGCGACTCGGCTCTCGGCGCCTGTAAGCAGGCACGCGACTCGTCGTTCCAGGCGATAATCCCCGTGCGCGGAAAGATACTCAACTGCCTCAAGGCGGAGTACAACAAAATATTTGCAAACGATATCATAACCGACTTGATAAAGGTTCTCGGCTGCGGAGTCGAGACAAAATCGAAGGCGATGAAGGATATGGTCGCCTTTAATATCGACCAGCTGCGCTGGAACAAGGTCATAATCTGCACCGATGCCGACGTTGACGGATTCCAGATACGCACGCTCATCCTCGCCATGATTTACCGCCTTATGCCAAAGCTTATCGAAAACGGCAAGGTCTATATCGCGGAGTCGCCGCTCTATGAGATAAACTCGAAGGACGAGACGTGGTTCGCGTATAACGAGCAGGAGAAGCAGGATATCCTCTCTCAGCTTGAAAATGCCAAATTCACCATACAGCGCTCCAAGGGACTCGGCGAAAACGATGCGGACATGATGTCGCTGACTACGATGAATCCCGCAACCCGCCGACTTATCCGCGTTGACCCGACCGACGCTCAGCAGACAGCGGAGATGTTCGACCTCTGGCTCGGAGACAATCTCGCCGGCAGAAAAGAGCATATCGCACGCGACGGCGCGGCATATATAGATATGGCGGATGTTTCGTAAGCTTAACTATTGAAAGGATTTTGATATAAATGGCGGGAAAAAGAGGCAAAAAAGAACCCCCGAAAAATGAGATAGATCCGCTCAAGAGCGGAGTTCATATTATCGGCGCGGGCGAAGTTGTCGAGCAGCCGATAACCCAAACGATTGAAACCAACTATTTCCCATATGCGATGAGCGTCATTATGTCCCGTGCCATCCCGGAGATAGACGGCTTCAAGCCCTCGCACAGAAAAATACTCTACACGATGTATAAAATGGGCCTGCTCACGGGCGCGCGCTCGAAGTCGGCGAACATCGTCGGACGCACCATGCAGCTGAACCCCCACGGCGACGCCGCCATATATGAGACTATGGTCAGGCTCTCGCGCGGGTATGAAGCGCTGCTGCACCCGTATGTAGATTCAAAGGGTAACTTCGGTAAGGCGTATTCGCGCGATATGATGTGGGCGGCTTCGAGATACACTGAGGCAAAGCTTGACCCGATAAGCGCGGAGCTCTTCAGAGATATTGACAAGGATACGGTCGATTTTGTCGATAACTACGACAACACCATGAAAGAGCCGACGCTTCTGCCGGTCACTTTTCCGAGCGTGCTCGTCAACAACAATACGGGTATAGCCGTCGGCATGGCGAGCTCCATCTGCTCGTTTAACCTCGAAGAGGTCTGCCGCACGACTATAGAGCTCATAAGAAACCCCGATCACTGCGTGGCGGATACCCTCAAGGCGCCCGATTTTGCGGGCGGCGCGAAGATTCTCTATGACCGCGCGAAGATAGAGGAGATTTACCGCACGGGGCGCGGCTCGTTCAAGCTCTACGCAAAATACGCCTACGACAAATCGAACAACTGCATTGACATAACCGAGATTCCGATGACCTCAACCGCAACGAGCGAGTCGATAATCGAAAAGGTCATTGACAGGGTCAAGGCGGGCGCGATAAAAGAGATAAGCGATATCCGCGACGAGACGGACAGAAGCGGCCTTAAAATAACGATAGACCTCAAAAGGGGAACTGACCCCGACAAGCTCATGCAGAAGCTTTACAGGCTCACGCCGCTCTCAGATTCCTTCGCCTGCAACTTCAACGTCCTGATAGCGGGCTCACCCCGCGTCATGGGCGTCAAGGAGCTGCTCGAGGAGTGGATAGCGTTCCGCATGGAGTGCGTCAGACGCAGGACATATTTTGAGCTCAAAAAGGCCAAGGACAAGCTGCATCTGCTCCGCGGACTTGAAAAAATACTTCTCGATATCGACAAGGCGATAAAGATAGTCCGCAACACCGAGGAGGAGGCGGAGGTCGTCCCGAACCTTATGATAGGCTTCGGAATCGACCGCGTTCAGGCAGAATTTGTCGCGGAGATAAAGCTTCGCCACCTCAACCGCGAATATATCTTAAAGCGCACTCAGGACATTGAGGAGCTCGAAAAGCTCGTTGCCGACCTTGAGGATATCCTCGCAAAGCGCGGCAGAGTGGGCAAGATAATTATAAACGAGCTTGAGGATGTCATAAAGAAATACGGCAAGCCGAGAAGAACGGAGATTATCTACGCCTCCGACATCGAGGATGAGGAAGAGGAGGAACAGATACCCGATTATCCCGTGACTCTCTTCTTCTCGAGGGAGGGCTATTTCAAGAAGATAACCCCGCAGTCTCTGCGCATGAGCAGCGAGCAGAAGTTCAAAGACGGCGACGAGCTCGCTCAGACAGTCGTCACGGATAACTCAAAAGAGCTGCTGTTCTTCACGAACCGCTGTCAGGTCTACAAGGCGCGCGTCAACGACTTCAAGGAGACTAAGGCGAGCGCACTCGGCGACTATGTGGCGAGCACGCTCGGCATGGACGAGGGCGAGACGGCGGTCTATATGGCGGTCACGTCCGACTATTCGGGCTATATGCTCTTCTTCTTTGAAAACGGAAAGGCTGCCAAGGTCGAGCTCTCCGTGTATCGGACAAAGACTAACCGCAAGAAGCTCATAAAGGCCTATTCGGACAAGTCACCCGCCGCGGCAATGTTCCATATCGAAAAAGATACGGAGCTAGTCATAGTTTCCTCCGCCGGCAGACATCTTCTGATAAACACGGGAGCCATATCGCCCAAGACCACCAAGGACACGCAGGGAGTCGGCGTTATGAGCCTCAAAAAGGGTCAGAAGGTCATGACCGTGCGCGAGTACAGAGAGGGCGAGTTCGCCAAGGCGTACAGATATAAAACAAAGAATCTGCCCGCCGCAGGTGCATTGCTCAGCGCCGAGGACAAGGGCGAGCAGCTTGAGCTCGGAATATAAAAAAGACCGTCTGCAAGGCTTCCCCGCAAAACGGTCGGCGGGAAAAGCCCTGCAAACGCATTAACTTCGGACTCTTGCCGCTGAGAGTAGTTTGCGCTTTCTCCGCGGGATAATACATCCGAACAAAGGAATTTTACGCATATTGCAAAACTTTTTATAAAAACTATTGAAATATATTAAAGTATATGCTAAAATATTTTAGCAATTTATGTTTGGAGGTTAACTTCATGGCAGTACATGAGATTATATTGGGTATAATCCTTCTTCTTCTTTCGGTCGCAATTATTGTTCTCGTCCTTCTTCAAGAGGGCAAGTCCGCAGGTCTTTCCGGCGCTATCGCAGGCGGCGCAGAGACTTTCTTCGGCAAGAACAAGAGCAGGACTATGGAGTCTAAGCTGGTGCTCATCACGAAGATTATCGCTATCTCCTTCTTCGTTCTTGCACTCGTTGCAACGCTGCTTCTCCTCTTCCTTTAATATTCGATATCGGAATCGGACGGGCAATATCTAAAAGCTGAACTTATGCGATCCTTCGGGGTCGCATTTTTTCATGCATATAAAAACCGCCCCGGGCTCAATGCTTTTACGCTGAACCCGGGGCTATGTGTGCTTATAGGGATTGGCTTTTAATCAATATTCAGCTCGACGCGCCCTTTCGGGATATACATTATCGTTCTGCAGCCGTTGGCACGTCTGAACTCGGCAACATATCCGCCCGTGAGGTCGAATCTGTAGCCGTAGGCGTTTTCGGCGAGTGTGTTTATCGTGGCGCTGTCGGTGAATTCCCTTGAATTTTTCGGCATGTAGTCGCCGCTCGTGTATGTGCTTATCTGTTCTCCGGTCTCGCGGTCGGTTTCCGGCTTTGATTTGCCGTTGTCCCAGAAAGCGTTGAATATCGGCGTGGTGTATTCAAGCGCGTCGACGGTGAGCTTGCCTATGTCCGCCACTCTGACGGCGACTATAGGCGATTCGTCAACGAGCAGGTCATAGAGTCCGTGGGCTTTTAGATATTCGACGGTGTTCGTCATTTCCTCGGTTATCGGAATAACGGATTTGAACTTGCCGAAATCTCCGTATTCCGAGCCGTTGGTCATCATCTCGCCGTAGTTGCCGGCTTTCCATGCGTTGCGAACATCGTCTGCCGGCGTGTCAATATCATCAATATCGGGGACTTCCGCCTGAGCTTGGGTCGCCGTCACGGCTTCGACTCCGTCCGACGCTATATCGTGATAGAGGGCTACCGCGCCGAGCCACTTCGAGTCGGAACAGAGAATTCTGTCTGCGCCGAGAGAGGTTATGTCCTCATATATCGCGCGGGCGAGTCCGCGTGTAAATTTTTGGTCAACGACGGTCTTTTTGTCCATCTGTCTCGAGAAGAGAACGGGGAATACTTTTTCGCTGTCTATGTTCAGCAGCTCGTTTTTGATTTTGTTGTTCCAGTTCTCGGTGTTCTCTATTGAATAGAGCGAGAGATAGTCGCCGAGCCCGACTGTCTGATATTCTCTTATTATCTCGCGCCCGTTCTTGAGCTTGTATTTTATAATAACAGTGCTGCGCACGGCTCTTTCGGAATAATCCTCGCTGCTTGAAACAACCTTTCTGCCCGAGGCGATGAGCCTTTTGTGCAGCTCGCGCACGGCGTTAATGTCGCTTTCGCTTTTGAATCCGTCGATAATTATACGTCTTTCGTCGGCGTTGCTGCGATAGTAGCAGCCGCTGTTTATGCCAACCGGGTTTCCGTCCTCGTCGAAGGCGAGATAGTAGCCGGAGTTTGTATTGAATTTGAGCTCGTCTGCTCTTGTGCGGTAGCTTCCGAGAAGTATGTCCGGAGCGGATACCGATGCGCTCTCGATGCTGTCGGTATCAGGCACGCGGCTGCTGTAACCGAAGAATCCGGTGTAGAGCGAGAGCATAACGGCGACCGTGAGAGCCACATGGACAAGCCCGTATTTCCAATCCTTTTTGAGTGCCTTGAAGCTGAGATTGAGCATAATATCGAAAACGACGAATATAACGGCGCTCAAAAGCACGGTTGTTATGCCCGTTATAAGATATTGCTTGCCGGTGATTTGCGAAAAATAAAAATTAACGGCGACGATAGTCGAGCCTGCGGAAACAGAGAGCATGGCGGTCAGCAAAAAGTTTAAAGTCTTGCTCCTGCCGCTGAAGCCGCATATCTCCACCTTCCTGCGCTTTAGCATCAAAAGCCCGAAAACGAACAGCAGGGCGGTCAGTATCGCCCAGAGTATATAGGGCTCAAGAGACGGCGCGCTCCAGCTTTTCAGCTCGTCTGCGGTGATTTTAGAGAATCCGTCGGCTGAGACCAACGAGCCCGAGCGGATGAATACGTCGTTGTTGAGCGAGAGCAGATTTAGACGCGACAGCACGCGTCCGAAAGGGGAGAGAGCCATGCTGATGTCCCGACTGTGACTCGCCGACGGATAGAGTGCGTAGTTTGAATTGTGAGGCGCGCCGAAGAGCAGCTTCGGTACAGTGTTATTGAGAAAATATACAGCAGCGCTCGGAAACGCTATGAATGCGAGCGAGAACAGTACCGATTCGCCTGCGGTTCCCACACAGACGGAGACCGCCGCCGCAACAGAGAATCCCGCAAGCGCCGTCACGGTCATGTGAACGGCGTAAAACAGCAGCGTGCGCCAGAGCATGAAGGACGAGCCGAAGTAGATAAGGTTCAGCATTGCCGAAAAGGCGAGCGGGAGAAGCACGGCCGCTTCGAGCATGACCGCTCCCGCCAGCCAGTGCGCCGAAAACAGACCCGCGCGGCTGATGCCGAGGCTGAAATATATGTTGTTCTTCGCCCTGCTTGAGACGAATCTGAAAAGCATTATGCCCAGCGCCGCCGAGAGAATGACGAGCACCGCAGTATAGAAATAGAACCAAAAGTCAAAAATATCGGACACTGCGGAGCCGTTTCCGTCGGCGATTATCAGGAACTTTCCGGATCCGCGCAGAAGCTCCAACGTTGCCGAGCCGCCGCTCTTCAGCGCCGTAAGCTGTCTTATCTTGTCGCTGCCGAAAAAGCTTCTGAGGTAGAGCGCCAAGCTCATGACAAAGACCGCGAGCGGAAAAGCAAAGTTCTTTCTCATCGCGTGTGCGACCGTGAAGCCGAACGGATTTTTAAAGCCGTTTTTTGTTCTGTTCACCCTTTCTCCCTCCGATGCTGCTCAGTTCGGCGGCCGCACCGTTTCAGCGCAGCCGCCGCTTGAAATTTATTTGCCTGTGCCGAGATTCAGCTCGATGCGTCCTTTCGGAACATACATTATCGTAAGAGCGCCGTTTTCGCGCTTGAACTCAACAAGGTATCCGCCCGTGAGGTCGAAGCGGTAGCCGTAGGCGTTGGCGGCGAGCTTTTCGACAATAGTCTTGTTTGTTATGGTTACGGCATCCTTCGGCATGAAATCGCCGCTGTTGTAGTTGCTCACCTGATAGGTGTAGCCGGTGGAATCCGTCTTTGAAACTGCCTTTGATTTTCCGTCATCCCAGAAGGCGTTGAATATCGGGCTCGAATAGCCGTATCCGTATCTTGCGTTCACGGAGTCGGTCGAGTGACCCATGTCCTTAACTCTGACGCTGACTATCGGGGACTCGTCTGTGAGCTTCTCATAGAGTCCGTGCTCCTTGAGGAAGCTTATGGTGTTCGTCATCTCCGAGGTTATCGGAACTGTTGAGTAGTCGCCGAGTGAGATATAATGTCCGCCTGACTCTCCGTGCGCCGAAAGCTCGTTGACCTTATCCTGCCTTGACATATCAAGATATTCCGCAATACTTGGTTCCGGCATAGGCTTTGCTGCGGTAGTGGCGATGTCGTAGTCATTCTCGTCCGGTGTGTTTTGAGGAGAGAAATAGAACGCAACCGAGCCGAGATATTTCGCGTTGCTTGTCAGGAGCTTGTCGGAGCTCAGCGTGCTGATATCATTATATATCGCGCGCGCAAGACCTGCGGTCAGCTCCTCGTCAACAGCGGTTCTCTTGTCCATCTGAGCGGAGAAAAGTATCGGTATCATGCTCTTCGCGTCGATGTTGAGCAGCTCGTTCTTGATTTTGCTGTTCCAGTTCTTGGTATCCTCAAGGGTATAGAGCGTGGGATAGTTGGTCAGCGGAACATAATTATAGACTCTGACAAGCTCGCGTCCGTTTTTGAGCTTATACTTTATGATAACCTTCTGGCTCGTGACTCTCTTCGAGTAGTCGTCGGAGTCGCTGTTTGTCTTGTTGAGATTTCCGGCCTTTATCATAGCCTTGTGTATCTCGCGGACAGTGTTGATGTCGTCCTTGTCCTTGAAGCCCTCGACGATTGAGTTCGAATGGTTGCCGACATAGTAGTAGTCCTTGAGTCCGTCCTCGCCGAAGTAAAGGTTGCTGTTATATCCGGACTGGAGTCTGTTGCCGAGCTTGTAGCTGCCCATCAGTGCGTTGGGCGCGGAGATGGATGCGCTCTCAATGGACTGAACATCGGGCACGCGGTTGCTGTAGCCGAAGAAGCCGGTGTAGAGCGAGAGCAGGAACGCCGCCATGAGACCGACGTGGACAAGACCTATCTTCCAGTCCTTTTTGAGAACCTTGAAGCTCAGGTGGACGAGTATATCGAGCACGAGGAAAACCGCCATGCTGATTACCAAAAGTATGGCTATAAGCAACCATGTGGATATATCCGGATTTTTGGAAGCTAAGTAAATTACCAGCGAAGCAGCTCCGAAGGAGGCCATCATGCAGAGCACGAAGTTCAATACCGCGCTTCTGCCGGGGAAACCGCAAATTTCGGCCTTTCTGCGCTTGAACATGAAAAGTCCGAACACGAAGAATGCGGCGATGAGAGCGGCCCAGAGAATGTACGGAGTCAGAGAGGGAGCGGCCCATTTTTTTGCGGCCTCTTTGGTCATAGCCCCGACGGTTGCGGAATTGATGTAGGCGCTTCTGTTGAGAAGAAGCAGATTTATATGGGCGATAGCGCGGCCGAACAGGGTGCTGTTCGTCATATCCAGATAGTTCTCGCTGAAGCTTGAAGCGACGGGATATATGCCGTAGTAGGTTTTTGAGGGAGCGCCGTTGAGGATTGCGGGAACGCTGGAGTTGACGCACATTGTGACAACGCTCGGGAACGCCGCGAGAACGGCTGAAAAGCCTATCGATTCAATAACGGTGCCCACGCAGCTCGAGACCGCCGCCGCTATAGTGAGACCGGCGAGCACGGATATCGTGCAGTGCACGGCGTAGAACAGGAAGGTTCTCCAAAGCATGGCGGACGAGCCGAAAAAGTGGAGGTTGATTCCGAGCGATACTGCGAGCGGGATGAGCGTTGCCGCGAGCATCATAATTATGCCTGCAACCAGACGCGCGGTGTAGAGATCGGCGCGCTTAATGCCGAGGCTGTAATAGACGTTGACGGTCTTTTTGTTGGTAACGAATCTGAAGAGCAAAACGCCGACTAACAGCGATATCACAACGAGCAGAGCGGGGTAGAACGAGATGAGCGGTTCATATGCCGCGCGCTCCGAGTCGAAGATAAAGACCTCATACGCTTCGCGCATTAACTTCATAACGTCCTGACCGGTGATAGCGGCCTTGTTCTTTGCTTCGCTCAATACATCCCAGCAGAAGCCGGTGAGATAGAAAATCATGCTGAGCACAAATGTTGCAAGGGGGAGAATGAAGTTTTTCTTTATCGCGTGAGCGACGGAAAAACGGAATGTGTTCTTATATTTCTTCATCTGTGACACCTCATTTCTTCTCTTCGGGCTTGCCGAAGATGTCCTTGAAGTCGTAGTCGCTGCCCTCCATCTCCTCGAGGAAGATTTCTTCGAGCGTGAGCGGGAACTTTTCGATCATCAGCGGATTCATATTTTGAAGCTTCTTCTCGTTTTCGTCCATGTCGCCGTTGGCGCTCAGGGTGATTATCTTTCCGTCCTTCGAGAAGTGCCTGATGTCGAGATCCTTGAAATCGCTCTCTTCGAGGTCGCGGTCAAAGACCAGCCTGAACTTGCAGCGCGAGCCGCTGATATCGTCAACCGAGCAGTCCATGACTATGCTCTTGCCGTTTATCAGCGCAATGTGGTCGCACATATCGGCGAGATCGTGGAGATTATGAGAGGAAATTATGACGGAGCATTCCTCTTCGGCCATGTATTCGAGCAGGAGGTTCTTAATAAGATTCCTCTTTGCCGGGTCGAGTCCGTCGAAGCTCTCGTCGAGCAGGATAACCTCGGGCATAGTGGACATTCCGAGAATTATCTCGGCCTGTCTCTGCATTCCCTTTGAAAAGCCGCGTATGTTCTTCTTTGTGTCGAGTCCGAATACCTTTGAGAGCTTGTGCATGGTTTCGAAGCTGAAGCGGGGATAGTAGCCCGCATAGAATTTGCCCATGCTCTCTATTGTCGCGTTGGGTTCGAAATAGAGGTCATCGGGGACATAGAAGAGTCTCTGCTTAACCTTTGCGTTATCAAAAACATTCTCGCCGAATATTTTGACCTCGCCCTCATCCGCCCGGTAAACTCCGGAGACCGTCTTGAGAAGAGTCGTTTTACCCGCGCCGTTGTAGCCGACAAGCCCGTATATTGACGACTTTTCGACCTTCAGCGACAGGTTCTGAATTGCGGTGAAGTCCTGGAACCGTTTTGTAACGCCGATTACTTCGATCATGATTCTTCCTCCTGAGTGTAGATTTCGTTGAGTATGTCGATGATTTCCTGTTTTTTGAGTCCCTTGGCGCGCGCCGCCGAAATGGCGTCCGAAATTTCGGAAACCGCCGTATCGTGTACCGTGTCGCTCTTGAAAGCCTTTTCGCTGACGAAGCTTCCCTTTCCGGGCACGGTATAGATAGCGCCGTAGGATTCAAGGTCGGAGAATGCCTTTTTTACCGTGTTTATGTTTACACCGGCGTCGGCGGCAATGGACCGTATAGACGGCAGCTGTGAGTGCGGAGCGAACGAGCCGATAAGTATAAGCGTCAATAATTGGTTTCTTATCTGCTCGTATGCCGGCACGCGGCTCTGCTTGTCGATTAAGACCACAGCGATTCTCCTTTCTTCGTGATTCGTGTGCACCGTTTGCACAAAATAAGAATAGGTGTGCTATCTGTCATAGCACACCTATATCATAGCACGAAAAATCCCGTTGTCAACACTTTTTTCAAAAAAATTTAAGACAGCGGAAAAACTGCGATTTAAAGCCGGAAATATAAAAAAACGCCGAATGCAGGATATCAGACAGGCAATCAAAAGAAAGTCGTCCGACAGACACTGCATTCGACAGCAACAATATATCACAGAAAAAAAGTTATGTCAACCCTGTTTCCGCAAATGTTGACGGACAGAGCGTAACAATCAACGGCATAGACCGCATTGAAAATGACGGAAACCGGGCGCAGATGTATGTCAGAACGCAGGACGGGGACAGCGTTGCGCTGAGCGATGTGCGGTTTGACAGCCGCGAGACCGAAGCTCTTTACAATGTCGCACAGGGCTTTGACAGCACCGACACGGCACGGGCCTTTATTTCAGGATATAAGCAGGGCGATTCGGCAAGCGAATATATGAATGCGTTTCTTGACTTCCGCCGCGCCGGTCAGCTCGGGCAGGACTTTGACAGCGTTTTGCAGTCGAATGCAAACAAATACGCAGGGCTTGAGGAAAGTCAGCTCAGACAGGCATATTATGCCGGCGTTAATGAAAAAAATAATGCGCCGAAGCATTACAGCGCGAAAGAGGAAAAGAGGGCAGAAAAGAACGGCGGTCTGCTGAGAAACTATACAAAAAAACTCAACGCGGAGCAGGCGGGCTCGGTATATGTTCTTGAGGCTCTTGCAAAAAAATACGGCTTTGTCGTTGAAGTGTGCGATACGCTTGCAGACGGAATGGCGAACGGTGAGTACGATCCCAAGACCGGCAGAATAAAAATCGCGCTCGACGCGGAGGAAAACGCATATCTCAGAACCGCCGGACATGAACTGTATCATTATATCGAGGACTGGAACCCAACGGCCGCAGGCGAGCTGCGCGAATATGTCATAGACAAGCTCAAAGAAAGCGAAAACTATGACTATGAGGGCAGAGTAAAAGAGCTGCAGAAGCTTTACGAAGGTTTCGGAAAAGCGGACATAGAGGCGGAAATCGTTGCCGAGTGCATGTTTGATGTGTTTGATGAGCAGACCATAAAGGAGCTTGTCGGAGAGAACCGCAGTCTGGCGGTGAAGATTCAAAGCTGGATACAGGGCTTTATCGAGAGCATAAATGAAATTCTTAAAAATCTCGGGCTTACGAGCCCGGAAATAAGAGCCCTTGAGGGAGATGAGGAGGCACTTGAAACCATCAGCGACCTGTTTAAGTCTGCGCTGGAGCAGACGAGGGAGAACAAATCGCAAGGAAAAACAACCGACATGGCGGACGAAAAGAAAAAATACAGCATAGGTAAAACTACAAAGAATAAGTCGGTTGTTGTGATTGCAGATGATATTCTGAAAGGTGTAGATAAGTCTGACTGGGTTGCGAAAGTTAAGGATGTTATCAGAACTAAATTTTCTGATGGAATACCTGTTGAGGGTAAGCTGATTAAGGTGAACAAGATAACCAGAAACGAGTACACCAATTCAAAAAACACTCAACACTACCAAAGAAAAGATGCCGTGATTTATAAAGATAAATTCAAGGCATCAAGTAATCTTAATGAAATTGTATTAGCATCGACTAATTACGTTAATGAGGATTTAAAGCATCAGAGAAAGGATAATTTTACCGAGTTTGCGAGGGGCGATGTGCTCGTTAGAGTGGGAAAAAACGATTATTCTGCAAAGGTTATTGTAGGCTTTACATCGGGAAAGGAAATGGTACTGTACGATATTGTTGATTTCACACCAACAAAGTTTGAATTAAAAAATGAGAATGCGTTTACCGAACAGCCGCTTAAAGTGCAACTCAGTAGACAACACGCATCCTCTGACACGAGAGTAACACAAAGTGAGCCAAGTGTCAATAGCAGTATATCCGAAAAAGCGCAGAATGATGCAAAAAAGTTTTCGCTCAAAGATACTACAAATGAATCCGATTCTCAGACAAAGAGTGAAGCTTTTAAGGAGTGGTTCGGGGACTGGGAAAACGAACCGGAATCTGCAAGCAAGGTCGTGAACGAGGACGGAACACCGAGGATAATTTATCATCAAACTGCGGCTGAGTTCAATGTGTTCAGCAATGCAAATCCGCTTGCCGGACGCAATGACAGTGAAACGCCGAACGGATTTTTTGCAAAGGACAATGATGCGGATATCGGGGTTGGCGGAAACAAACAGATGGCATTGTACGGTGACATGAAAAAGCCACTCCACTTCAAGGACCGTGCAGAAGCGAGATATCTTTTGGGGCGATTGCTATGAGGTACAAGAAATTAGAAATGATGAACTGGAACCGAGTTTTTTTTCCGTACAAATTCGATGCAGATGAAGCAAATAAAGTTTGCGAAGTTTGCAAGTGGTACATTGCCGACTAACCGCCAAGCGTAAAATGAGGCGGTTTTGTCATACCAAACTCAATAATTACAGCGTTTTGCAGTCAAATGCAAGGCGCTGTTTTTATATCCAAAAAACGTTTGCCTGTATCGTAAACAGGGGAACAGTTGACCTTAACTGAGAAAAGGAGAATAAAAAATGGCAAAAGAAAAAAAGAATGTCGAAACCTTGGAGGGGCAGGGCGCCGAGGAGCAGAAAGAGCAGTCTCAGCCCGAAAAAAAGTACACCGACGAGGAAGTAAACAACATCAGCGTCAAAAACAGCAAGAAGGCAGTCGCCAAGCTCATGAATATACTGTATGAATGCAAAAAAAGCCACCGGCTTACTCCAGCGAGTTGGGCTACAATTGCCCAAGCGGCTGTTTCGCACCGATGGCTACATACACAGTATACGCGATTCCGATTCAAGTGTCAAGCAATTTGAAAATGCAACAAAGCGCCTGTAGGTTTACAATAGATGCGAGACTGAATCGGGTGCATTGAAATAGAAATGAAAAAAGCCTTGAAACCGTTGATATACAACGACTTCAAGGCTTCTCTTTGGTGATCCATCGGAGATTCGAACTCCGGACACCTTGATTAAAAGTCAAATATGTAGTACATACACATAGCAAATTGCGGAGAAAAACACAACATATAGTGGCTTGGATGTGCGCAACAGACGATAAATGCTAAACGGAAATCGGGCGTTACTACGGGATTACTACGGATTTTAAGATATCTTCGCCATTTCCTCGTGAAGAGTTTTGTCTGATACAAGTGCATAGTATTTTAAGGTCGTGCTGTATTCTTCGTGCCCAAGAATCATTTGTGTAGCTTCGGGTGATACACCGCTTTCTACCATCATTGTTGCACATGTTTTTCGGCAGCAATGGGGGGATAGACGCTTAACTCCTATCTCTTCAAGGCAGTCGTAATATTTTTTGCGCATGTAGCTCGAGCTGTATCCCTCGCCGTCATCACGACATACTATTTTTTTACCTTGCTTTGCTACAAGTGCTTCTATATACGGCTTAATCACCGGCAGAACAGGAACATGACGATTCTCTCCGGCTTCGGTTTTCAGACCACCTATGAGCAGGGCTTGATCCGCTATGTAATCATCCGGAGTAAGGGCAAGTAGTTCAGAAATACGGAATCCCGTGTAAATCAGGATGAGAATGATATCGGCATATGGGACATTAGCTTGTGCTGCAGCCTTTATCTTTTTCACTTCTTCGGTGGAAAATGGATGTATTTCGTTTTTCTTTTTCTTTGGGAGCTTAACGAATTTAGAATAGTCTTTGTAACAAATGTCTCTCTCCAACGCAAGTGCATAAAGACGCGAAAATGTGATTTTTATATATGAGAGCGAAGTGCCGCTTTGTGCGCTGTATGCATCAATGCATTTCTGCATGTCTTCCGTTCTCAGCTCGCGCATTTTTATGCTTTTTACATCTTCGGGTATCTTCTTCCATGCGGCGTTGTAGCAGTCCTTTGATTGCTTAGCCAGGTTCTTATATTCGGCACGGGAGAGCCACAATGTGTGCAAGTCATCGACGGTCATATTGATTTCAACTACCGGGTGTTCGAGGTAGTGAGCCAGAGCAGCTTTCGCCTCTTTGCTCGATGCGTAGTGCCCGAGTATTTCCTGCTTTTTAATCATCTTGCCTTGCTCGTCCAGGCTATAACTCGCCGGCAACGCGACGACCCAGGGACGCCGCTTTATATCCTTGCGTTTATATACGCTGCCTTCGCCGTTTTCACGCTTTGCCATTAAAAAATCCGCTCCTTTTTGCTTGTATTTTGCTGGAGTGGATGATATAATAATTATATCAATCCACTCTATACGCATGGTGTGTGTTGATTTTCTTGAGCCCTCGGTGTTCCAGCACCGGGGGTTCTTTTTTATTTAATCGTCGTCATCTTCAAAGTCAACATCACTGCGATAATCATCGGTATATGTTTCATTGGAAGACAAGGACTGTCGAAATTCTGTTGCCATCATGGTCTTGTTAAACTCCGCTGTCGGATCTATCTCATTGACTATGGCTTCGAGCTCGTCCGCGGATGAATAGAAAAACTCTTTTCTACGGTTGACCTTGTTAACTCTCTGTGCGTCAAGGCGAGAATGTAAGGCGTTTTCGAGAGCTACGGCGTTATCAGAGAAAATAAAGCTGTGAACATCAAATTTAAACGGTACGCTTGCACTGCCAAGTTCGTCAACACGATCCTGCGGATAAAGTCGGCGGGTCATACCAATTTTGAATACATTATCACCAAACGAACCGAGGTTACTGATAATATAGATGTTTCCGGCGGTGCCGTTCTGAAGCTTAATGATACTGTCTTTTTTTACAGCAACATCCGAAAGCTGAGACTCAAGTTCAAGAATTCTTGCCCGAAGCAAGCTGACTTCTTCGCTGTTAGCTGCCGAAAGTTTCTCTTTGAGAGCTTGGATTTCGTTGTTATATTTTGTTTCCTCAGCTTCGATTTTCCTTTTCTCCTCGGCAAGGGCTTTGCGGTCTTCTGCTTCTTGGCGCATCTGCTCTCTGATTGCAAGTTGTTCTTGGCGAGCCTGTTCTTTTTTGACATAGTAGTTGTACTCTATCTTTACGGCATTGATAAACAGGTATTCTATTTCACCGACGAACTTCTTGAGTGTACCGGCAATATTCTGATTGCCTTCTTCGGCAATGGCGAGATATTTAGCGGTTACTTTTTTTACATCTTCGATACCCTGATCGAGCTTTTCGTACTTTAAGCTTAAAAGGATATTTTGAAGCTCGGCGCGAAGGGCTATGACCATAAGTCTGTATATAGTTTGATTGGTCTTTGTGGTGTATCTCGCCGCATATGCCTGCATGACCTGTTCAATCTGCTTATCATTTGCTCGGAAAGCCTTGCGGAGATCTTTGACATCAAAGCAGTGCAGCTTGAGGGTGACGGTCGGAAGCAAGTCATCGAGTTCGAGCAGATCAGACGCGAGAGGCTCAACATCCGCGCCGTTGCCGAATTCCCTGACGGTATAACTGATGCTTCTGTAAAGTTCACTGATTCGGTTGAGCTTATTCTGCGCCGTTTTTAAACGCTTTTCGGCTTTCTCACTGAGCTCTGTTTGTTCGAGTATGGAGTCCCGGAGTTTCTCAATGGTCTGGTTATAACTATCGATTAGCTTTTGCAATGTATCCGCAGCGGCTTTTGTCTCATCGTAGGTGGTAAATCCGAGCTCTTCCTGGTGCCTTTTGAGTGCGACAAGTTCAGTGGTATTATTTACTACACTGTTGTTTAAACACTGGATTTCATAGTCTTTGTCATTAATAGTTTTGTTAAGTTCCTTTGTTCGCTTAGACAACAGCACGGTAAGGATGATACCGCCTATACCGGACACAACAGCGACTATACCGCCGGAAGGCAGCGTAACGAATCCCGTTAGAATCGACATCGCAGAAACTATGTACAAACCTATCTGTAAATTCTTCTCTTTCAAACCTTAAACCACCTTTACTATTAGTTTTTAATTATCTCCCTTACAAGAAGATACGGTATGCCCAGGATGCGATAGTGCTCGAGATCCGTGCCGGTTAACTCTTTGGGCGGATATGACGGATTGAGGGGGCTGAGCCTAACCATGTCGTCAAAGATATCGATTCTCTTAAGGGTCGCACATTCGCCGTCGTAAATAACGGCACCAACATCCCCGCTGCGCTCAATAAAGGTTTGCCGAAGAATGAGAACTTTATCGTCAGTGTGGTAAGTCGGGTACATTGAATCACCGTGTACCTTTAGAACAAAAAAGTCGGATTTGCTTCGTCCCTTGAGAAAAGAGCGCGGGACATCTATGGTTTCGCCGCTCCAATCCTCGACTGCAATTTCTTCATATCCGGCGGCAATATTGCCTATTACCGGGAACGTAACAACATCTTCGGTCACATTCGGAGAAACGAGGTTTAGCGGCTTCATGGGAACATCTGCACCCATTAACCACGGAATAGATACATTTAAAATTTTTGATATTTCTTCAGTTCTTCTTTGTTTTGGTGCATAGATTCCTTTTTTATAATTGCTTATTGTAGCGTCAGCGACATTCAACGCTCTCGCAAGTTCCGCTGCGGTCATATTTCTGCGTTCTAAGGCTTCATTTAATCTTTCTGCAAAGCTTGGCATATTGATCACCTCGCCTATACAATATCACAAAGCCAACGAAAACGCAAGTAAAAATGAAAAAAAACTTTTGAAAACTTGTGAAAAAGTATTGACTTGTGAAAACGCAAGTGATATAATCAAACCAAAAGGAGGTGAAAGCGATAATGTATGATTACTCAAATTTGCTCGGCGCAATGAGGCAAAGAGGCATAACCCAAAAAAGCCTTGCAAAAAGCGTCGGAAAAAGCGAAGCGACGATTAACCGCAAGCTCTGCGGTGCAAGGGAGTTCACGCAAAGCGAAATGTTCAAAATACTTGAGATTATAGGTGAGCCGGTCGAAAGAGTCTCCTTTTATTTTTTTTACTCATCGACTTGTGAAAACGCAAGTTATAGCTAACCGAAGAAAGGAGCTGAAAAAAAAGAAAGAGAGGTGGGAATATGAAAATTTATGCCGTAATAATTACATTACTTTGTATCGGCATGTTCGTCGGCTATATCAAATACAAGATAAGCACGCAGGCGCTGTCGTATTATTTGACGACAAAAAGCACCGCTCCAACCGATGACGAGCTGAAGCGGTGTGCTGAGTGGGTGATAAAAAATTGGTTCAGGAAATAATTGAAAACTGCGATTTTATCAGATTGGTGACAACATTTGAAGCTATCTGAACCAATGCGGAAAGCGAGGCGGAACCGATTTGCCCGGCAATGTTTTTGACATTTGTCCAGACCTCATTCTTACGGACATTTGCGATAAACTCATGTCCAAGCGGAGTGAGATCCTTGATGAGACAATCGCCCGTCATTGTCCACATCTCCACATCGAGTAGGTTTGACCATTGACATTGACGAACATGGTAAAGAATTTCATCGCGCTGATACTTGTTCTCCAACCCAAACATGTTGTCATCCGTGAGACGAAGCATTTGGCTAAAAGAGGTATTTTCTTCGACCACAAAGAGAATATCCCTGATACAGTCCGGATTCAATTTCACATTAGTCACCTCCTTTGAAAAGAATTATATCACATAAAAAGAAATAAAACAAGGAAGGAGGAAAAGAGGTGGACAACCCGCTGTTATTCAAAATATGTTTCGCTGTGGTAACCGGTAGCTTGGTCTCTGAAATCATTGCGCTGTGTGCAACTGCGAAATCCAAGAAAAGAAAGAATGGTAATAATGCCACCCACAATGGTGATAAGCAATCCCAATTTTTGGGCGGAATCCCAGAATGCAGCCCTTTTCTTGTGGCGCTTGCTGTTTGGGTGATCGTGGTTTGCGTTGTCATCATCGGCATCGTTGGCGGATGACGATTTATTTGCAAGAAAATGTGCTGTTGGCTGCTTGTGAGGAACATCGGCACTCTGTACGACGCAGGGGTCGGATAAAAATGGAATTGCGCCAGTCGCTATTTCCTTCAAAAAGTCCTCCGCCTCCGGTTCGGTAAGGCTCGATGAGGTAATTGAAACATAACACGCATACGAAGAGCCGTGTAGATTGTGCTCGTCAATGGATAGATAAAAGTAAGCATTCTCTTCGATGCTGTTGTTGTAAAGAAAAGTTATGGAACTGAATGCGGTGCTGTCGGAAAAATGTTTTTTAAACTCGTCGAAAGTGTATTTGACTTCATCACATATGCCGCGGCATACAACAATCACCGACCGATAATCTTTAGTCATCGGAATCAATGTTGTGTATTCGTTCTCAATGATTTTGAAGAGTTTCAACAAAGAAAACTTTTCGACTTTCCAAGAAGCGGAAACCGAGAGATTAACATCTTGTGTTTTGGAAATTCGCATAGCGCACCTCTGTAATTTTTTATTATTAATTATAAACGATATATTGTAAAAAGTCAAATAAACCAAATCAATATGTTGTGGAAAGGAGCTCAATGAATATCGCTCAATTTTTGCGCCAATGCCGTAAAGAATCCGGTTTGTCGCTAAAGCAGTTGGAAATAAAAAGCGGCGTGCCGGCATCGACAATTTCTTTTTACGAGCTGGGACGGGTAGAACCCACCGTGTATCGAATGGACGCGCTATTAAAGGCGCTCGACCAATCGATCATACTCGGAAAGGATTCAACTTTATTTAAATGAAAGGAGGAAAACACCATGCGTAAAAAAATGACACTTATGTCAGTCAACGAGGCGTCAATGTACTTGAGAGAGGTTATCTACATACCGCCGCATCAGATTCGTCTGCTCGCGAGGGAGGGAAAATGCACCTTCTGCATCGCAATCAAAAATCCGAGCGGGTCGTACTCGTACTACATTAGGCTTGACCGGCTTGAGCAGTTCAAGCGCGGAGACATTGGTCTTATGGTGAGCTAATGGCCAAAACAGAAAGGAGACATCAAAATGACAAAAGGATTTTTAACAATTGCCGCAGTGCTGGCTCTTGTCCTGCTCTTCGCGGCGGCAGCGGTTCCGGAGGAAATCACGGTACCGGAGACAGAACCGATTATTGCGCCTGAGCTGACGGTATCGGCGCAGATACCCACAGCACGCTACCGGTTGACCGCAGACGAGCGAGAGCTCTTATGTCAAGTTGTTATGGCCGAGGCGGGAACAGAGCCTTGTGAGGGCAAAATCGCAGTCTCACAGTGTCTGCTCAATGCTTGTGAAAAGACAGGCAAGCGCCCCGCGGAGATAGTTGAGGAGTATGGTTACACCGACCGCAGGGTAGAGCCGAATGCCGAGACTCGTGAAGCAGTAGCTGCGGTATTCGATGCCGGCGAGACAGTGACAGACGCGAAGATACTTTTCTTCTACGCACCGGCGCTTGTGAGCAGCGAGTGGCATGAATCGCAGACCTATGTCTGCACCATCGGCGGGCACCGATTTTTTGAGGAGGCGGGAAAATGAGTAATTATATTTATACGATAGACGAAAACGAGGCCGAAGTTCTCGACCGCTACGAGGGCACACTCGCTCAAGAGAAAGACCCTCACAGATATGACACCCTGCCCAAAGATGACCTTGCGATGCTGTGCAGAATCAAGGATAAAAGCAATGACTTATTCGTCCGGCGTTATGAGGCCGCTCGGGCGGTTATTGATATCATCTCAAGGCAAGTCGGCATTGACCCTGACACATCAGGTCTGTCACTATACTACCCAGATTTGGACGGCTCGTCCGCAATAGCTCGAAGAATTGAAGAGTGGGTCAGCCGTTCCGGAGACAAGGCCGTGCTTAAAAAGCGAGTGCAGGAGCTTGAACAGGAGAATTTGACGCTTCGCTCGCTGATTTTAAAATGAGTGGAGGCCGCCGGGAGAAATAAATGATGATGGATAAAAAGATAGAACTGAAGAACTGCCCATGCTGCGGAGGCAGCGCAAAGCTTATGGGGCAAAGAACATTTTATGTGGAGTGTCAAAAATGTTTTCTTGCAACGGACAAATATGCGCGCCCGAAATTCGCAGCGGAAGCATGGAATCGCAGGACGGAGGGGCAATTGAATGAGTGACTATATTGACCGTGCTGCGATTTGAGAATAAGGAGGATAAAGAAAATGACGCTGAAATTTGCAATTCAAACAGTGTTTGAAATAGCCCTCGTCGTGCTTATCATCTATGGATTTGTCAAAGAGGACAAGCTTATCGTCTTCGAGGACAGGCTCAAAGCAAAAATACTTTACAGAAAGGAGGCAAAAAAAAACGATGGGAAAACCGACAGCAAAAGGGGCTTTTGACATGATGAGCTTCGCGGCGCGGCTCAAGGATTTGATGCGTGAGCAAAAAATTACGCAGAAAGACCTTGCCAAAGCACTCGGCATCGCGCCGAAAATGGTGTCTGCGTACATATGCGGCAAGAGCTGTCCGTCGCTGCCGATGGCAGTTAACATAGCACAGTATTTTGATGTGTCAATTGATTATCTCTCCGGCTTGACCGACCAGCGGCGGCAGCAAGTAATCGTGTCAGCACCGGCACCGGCACCGAAGCGCGGACGAGACCCGTGGCGCAAAATGGCGGTCTGCAACAGCTGTGACTGGCGCAGACGCATGGCGGCTCCGTGCGGCGACTGGGACGGCACGGCATGTATGTACACCCACGAGACCGGGATTTTTCGCGAATCGCCGCCGACGGAAGACGGCTGCGCATATTATAAAAGCCGCCAACGCTGAGTGGGCAGCGAAGACGGCTGTGCAAAATGACACACTAATAAAATAACACACCCCGAGGAGGATTGTCAATGCCATATTATCACACTTGCCCTCTTTGCGGAGCCAATCTTGACCCCAGAGAGAAATGCGACTGTACATTAAATAACCTTAAGGAGGATTTTGAAAATGTTAGAAATGAAGGTAACCATCGCCCCGACAACAGAACTCGTTACAGTGCTTGACAAGCTCGCGGCCGCTATCGGCGGAGGCAGCAAATGCCGGGAAACGGTGCCCGAGGCGCCCAAGGCACCGGCAGGGCAGGCAACGCCGCTTCCGGCAGCCCCGGTACCTGTTCAGACCGGCACGCCCTCTGTCAACCCCGTGGCATCAACGATACCGACCGCAGCACCGCAGTATACGGTTGAGATGCTCGCAAACGCCGGCACGACGCTTGTTGACGCCGGTAAGATGACGGAGCTCCTGCGGCTGCTCGCTGATTTCGGCGTCAACGCCATCACAGACCTTAAGCCCGAAACCTATGGCGCTGTGGCAAGCAAGCTGCGTGCCCTTGGCGCTCAGATATAGGAGGAATAAAAGATGAAGAACCGTATAGAACTGACAGTACACACCGCTGCAAAGAACGAGAGACGCTGCGTTCAGATTAACGCGGAAGCGAACGCCGTGCTTATGGATCTTTACCGGGCGACCGGGCTGCCTGTCGGGCACATAGTATCACAGATGATTATCCAAGGCGCGAACTTCGTGGACATCATAGAGGAAGGGAGTTGAATAACATGGCACCTGAAACACATGCACTGCTGTCTGCCTCATCAGCTGCGCGTTGGCTGCATTGTACCGCTGCACCGAGACTTGAAGCGCAGTTCCCGGAGAATACATCAACCTATGCCGAAGAGGGCAGACTGGCGCACGCGATATGCGAGCTCAAAGTAATAAAGCATTTCACTGTGCAGATTAAGCCGCGTGCCTTCACGGCAAAGCTCAATAAGCTAAAAGCAGATCCGCGCTACAGTGACGAGATGGACAAGACCTCAGACCTGTACATAGAGCATCTGTCCGAAAGAGCCATGCGCTACAGCACTCGCCCGAATGTGGCGGCAGAGGTGCGCGTTGATTTTGACGACTATGTACCGGAGGGGTTCGGAACCTGTGACTGTATCATGATAGGCGGAGACACACTGAGCATTGTGGACTATAAGCACGGTCAAGGTGTTCCTGTATCGGCGGAAAACAACCCTCAAATGAGACTTTATGCGCTCGGCGCACTGAGGCGCTATGCGCCCGTGTTTGGAGACACTATAAAATTTGTCAGTATGACTATTGACCAGCCGAGGATCCGGTCTGAGGTCAGCACCGAAACAATCACCGTTGAAGAACTGCGCGCATGGGGCGAAAGCATCAAGCCGATAGCGCAGGAGGCATTCTCCGGCGAGGGCAGGTTTTGCGCCGGCGAGTGGTGCCGTTTCTGCCGAGCCCGTGCGACGTGCCGAGCCAGAGCGGAGCAGAACCTCGCACTGGAAGAATTCAAACAGCACGACATACACACTTTGACGGATGCAGAAATCGGAGATTGTCTCGTTCGTGGGGCAAATCTCGTGAAGTGGTATAAAGACCTCGAGGATTATGCTCTTTCGGCTCTTATCCGCGGGGATTCTATCCCCGGATGGAAAGCCGTCGCCGGAAGAAGCGTAAGAACATTCAGCGACCAGGACGCCGCGCTCGCTGCGGCGATTGCTGCCGGTTATGATGAATCCCTTGTATATGACCGCAAGCCAAAGACTCTTACTGAGCTTGAGAAGCTCATGGGCAAGGCAGAGTTTGCTGACAAGCTCGGCAGTTTTGTTGTCAAACCGCTCGGAAAGCCTACTCTCGCGCCGGAGTCGGATAAGCGCGAACCATACAGCTCGGCAGCGGCAGACTTTGCAGGTGTTGAAAATGAATAATGCGAAGAACTTCTCTGTCCACCACAGTAACGGTGCCGTCGTTATTTATCCGGCGTTCTTCGAGAATGCACCGAACTCAAAAATCAAAAGCCTATTTGCGCTGGCGCAGAAGTGGTCCCGAGAAAATGCCGGCGCGATAGTACGCATGAGTGAACACTTACGTGAGCGCCGCGAAGATTGTCGAAAAGAGGTCGCCGCGGCCAAGAAAAACTACTCCGACTTATACCAAGCACCGGGATGGGAAAATGGTACTGTGACAACAGACAAGAAGACTATCAGAAAACAGGAACTTTCGAATAAACGGCTCGCAGAGCAAGTGAAAAAGTGCCTGGCTAAGCTCGAAAAGATTGAATCCGTGTGCGAAATCTTCAATGAAAAGTTCCGTGAGAACGACTTTCAAATCAATGACTAATTTTACAGGAGGATATATTCATGTATCAGAACATCAAAACAAAAGTACTTACAGGCGAGGTCAGACTCTCTTACTGCAACCTCATTACCGCGCGTGCTGCTAAGCAGGGCGGAGACCCGAAATACAGCGTGACTCTGCTGATCCCTAAGACGGACACCGCGACCATCGCAGATATTCAGGCGTCGATGCAGGCGGCGTATGATGACGGCGTCAGCAGCAAATGGGGCGGAGCGCATCCGGCACCCAAGACACTGCTCCACGACGGCGATGGGCTGCGTGAATCCGGACTGCCCTATGGCGACGAGTGTAAGGGACACTTCGTTATCACGGCATCAACCAAGAACCCGCCGCAGGTTGTCGGTATCGATAACATCAACTGCGAGCTTGCGCCGTCGGATATTTACAGCGGCATGTACGCTCGTGTAACGGTCAACTTCTTCCCGTATGACAGCGCGGGTAGCAAGGGCGTCGGATGCGGTCTCGGCAATGTGCTCAAGACTCGTGACGGAGAGCCCCTCGGGGGCGGTGCCTCCGCTGCCGCAGACTTTGAGGGTCTTGGTCAAAGCTTCGCGGCAGCACAGCCCGGGGCAAATGCATTTGCTCCTAAAATAAACCCGATAACCGGACAGCCTATGTAAGGAGACAGAAAAAGGAATGGATCATTTAAGTATCGACCTCGAGACATTCTCAAGTGTGCCGATAGCTAAAGCCGGTGCTCAAAAATATATAGCGAGCCCGGATTTCGAGATCCTGCTTTTTGCCTATTCTCTCAACGGTGCTCCGCCCGTGTGCTGTGACATAGCACAGGGCGAGCATTTGCCCGACTGGGTATTGGACGCGCTGTGCGATCCTCAGTGCCTGAAGCACGCATACAACGCAGCGTTTGAATGGGGCTGCCTCTCCAAGTTTATGGGGAGGCAGCTGCCTCCGGAACAGTGGCGGTGCACTATGTTTCACGGGCTTTATGCGGGATACCCTGCGGGGCTTGATGCCGCGGGGCGCGCTTTGGGTCTACCGGAGGATAAGCGTAAACTCAGCACCGGTAAAGCATTAATACGGTATTTTTGCGTGCCCTGCACGCCGACGAAAAGCAACGGCGGCAGGCGCAGAAACCTGCCGTACCATGACCCGGCGCGCTGGGAGCTGTTTAAGGAATATAACACCCAGGATGTGACGACCGAAATGGAAATCGAACGGCGTCTTTCTCTGATTACCGTGCCGGACTGGCTGCAGAAGCAGTGGGAAACAGATCTGATTATCAATGCTCGAGGTGTGACTGTGGATATGGATATGGTGGACGGTGCTCTCGAAATCGGAGCAACCGTGCGCGAACGGCTGACACAAGAGGCGGTTCGAATATCCGGTCTGAGTAATCCGAACAGCGTGCAGCAGCTCTCCGCATGGCTTGAGCAGGAGACCGGGGAAGAGGTTACAGATCTGCGGAAAGATACTGTTGCAAAGATGATAGCGCAAGCACCGGATATCCCGGAGGTGCAGCGTATGCTTGAGATAAGGCAGGAGCTCGGTAAGACGAGCACGAAAAAGTATGATGCGATAGAGCAGGCTGTATGCCCTGACGGGCGCGTTCGGGGGCTGCTGCAATTCTACGGTGCCAACCGAACGGGCAGATGGGCAGGGCGCTTGGTACAGGTTCAGAACCTGCCGAGAACATACACGCAGCCGCTTGAACTCGCGAGAAATCTCGTAAAGCAGCGCAAACTTGACAATTTGAGACTGGTTTACGGCAGTGTGCCGGATACGCTGTCGCAGCTGATACGCACTGCATTTGTTGCGTCGGACGGCAATGTCCTCATTGATGCAGACTTCTCCGCCATAGAGGCGCGCGTAATATCGTGGCTGGCGGGGGAACAGTGGCGGCTTGATGTTTTTAAGACCCACGGCAAAATTTACGAAGCGTCAGCTTCACAGATGTTCGGTGTGCCGATTGAAAGAATAAAAAAGGGCAATCCTGAGTATGCCCTGCGGCAAAAGGGCAAGGTTGCGGAGCTCGCTCTCGGATATCAGGGCGGAGCGGGTGCATTGATAAATATGGGTGCTCTCGATATGGGCATACCCGAAGATGATTTGCCTGATATAGTGCAGCGCTGGCGCGACACAAACAAGCGCATATGCGACCTTTGGTACAAGATGAAGTCCGCCGCAGTGGAGGCAATAAGTACCGGGAGCAGCGTCGGCGTCGGAAGGCTGCTTGTGTCTTGTGAATATGATGCTGTGCATGAGGTCGAGTATCTGACAGTTCTGCTTCCGAGCGGGCGAAAGCTGTTTTACAACTCGCCGCAGATTGGAGAAAACAAGTGGGGCGGGCCGTCCATTTCATACATGGGAATGGATCAGACCACAAAGAAGTGGAAACGCATCGAGACCTACGGCGGGAAGCTTGTCGAGAATTGCGTTCAAGCTGTTGCGCGCGATTGCCTGGCGCAGGCTATTGAAAATCTCGAGGTGAGGGGCTTGCCGGTCGTATTCCACATTCACGACGAGGTTGTTATAGATTGCCGTGCGGACACTGCGACGCTTGACGATGTCGTAGATATAATGAGCCGACCGATACCGTGGGCACCGGGCTTACCGCTCAACGCCGACGGCTGGGTCGGGGGATTCTTCAAAAAAGATTAACGGTCGAGGAGAAAACGATATGCAACATGACCGAAAAATAACCATATCTTACGGTGCAAGCAGGCGCGCCACCGTGTGGAATCCGCAGACCCTGCTTGTATCGGAACTGTGGGAGAAGCTAAAAGTGCCGGCACGAGGCACAGAGAGCCTTGCAGAGTACATGAACCTCAAGAAGGCGCAGCAGGATGATCTGAAAGATGTCGGAGGCTTTGTCGGCGGTACGCTGCTCGGCAACCGCCGCAAAGCAAATAATGTTCAGGGCAGGGATGTTGTCACGCTTGACCTCGACAGCATACCTGCGGGGCATAAGGATGATGTGCTGCGCCGGGTGGATGCACTCGGCTGTGGCTATTGCGTGTACAGTACGCGCAAGCATCAGCCGGCAGCGCCGAGACTCAGAGTACTGTTGCCTTTAGATCGCACAGTGACAGCAGATGAATATGAGCCGATAGCTCGCAAGATGGCGGAGCTTATCGGGCTTGAATTCACAGATCCTACGACCTTTGAGCCGAGCAGGCTGATGTATTGGCCGAGCTGCTGCGCAGACAGCGAATATGTCTATTTCGTGGGAGACAAGCCGTTAGCATCTGCCGACGGCGTGCTTGCCCAATATTCGGACTGGCACGATGTGTCCCTGTGGCCGGCTCTGCCGGGGCAGCAGGCTTTCACGAAGTTAGCAGTCAAGCAGGGTGACCCAGAGGATAAACACGGCACTGTGGGCGCTTTTTGCCGCGTTTACGATATCCCGCGTGCGATGGATGAGCTCATTCCCGGGATATATGAGCCCGTTGACGGTATTCCCGGACGATATACATATCTCGGAGGCTCTACGACCGGAGGTGCAGTGTTGTATGACAACGGCAAGTTTTTATACAGTCATCACGCAACAGACCCCTGCGGCGGTCGCCTCGTCAACGCCTTCGACCTCGTCCGCCTGCACAAGTACGCGGAGATGGACGAGGGAGCACAGCCAGGGACACCGACTAACCGTCTGCCCTCATATCTCGAGACGTGCAAATATGCCTGCGGCTTGAAAGCCGTTGCGACGCTTATGGATCGTGAACGATATGAGAGCGCAGTCAAAGACTTCGAGGGCATTGCAGCGGACAAAGAAGAGGACGCTGTTGACTGGATGACACTGCTTGAGAAGAATGTACAGACAGGCGCCATAAAGGGCACGATAGACAATGTGCGTATAGTCCTTGAGCACGACCCTCAGCTTGTCGGAAAGTTTGCGCTCAACGAGTTTGCCGGGCGCGGAGAGGTGCTCGGGGCGCTCCCATGGGATAAGAGAGACAAACGCAGGCTGTGGGACGATAACGACAACGCCGGCTTGTACTGGTACCTCGAAAAGGTCTACAAAATAACAGGCAACGGAAAGATAGACGGTGCGCTTTCGCTCCATTCAAATTCACACTCCTTTAACGATGTAAAGGACTATCTGCGCGGTCTGATCGGCAAATGGGATAATGTCCCTCGCCTGGACAGCCTCTTCATAGACTACCTCGGCGCTAAGGACACGGCATACAACCGCGCCGTAACCCGCAAGGCATTTACCGCGGCTGTTGCCCGTGCGATGACGCCGGGATGCAAATATGACAGCATGGTGATCCTGACCGGACCACAGGGTATAGGAAAGAGCACGCTGCTCGATAAAATGAGCCTCGGTTGGTTCAATGACAGCATCAGAACCTTTGAGGGCAAAGAGGCGTCGGAGCTGTTGCAAGGCGTATGGCTCGTTGAAGTCTCGGAGCTCGACGCTTTCCGCCGCACGGATGTCAGCCGTATCAAGCAGTTTTTGAGTCTCCGGGCAGACAGGTTTCGGGCGGCATACGGTCGCAATGTAAAAGAATTGCCCCGCAGCTGTGTTTTTTTCGGCACAACAAACAGCCCTGATTTCCTGCAAGATACCACCGGCAACCGTAGGTTCTGGCCGATAGACACCGGAGAACAGCCGCATCGGAAGAATGTTTGGAAAGATCTCGACAACGAGCGAGACCAGATATGGGCTGAGGCTATTGTGCGATGGCAGGCGGGAGAACCGCTGTATCTGTCAGGAGCGATAGAAGAGGCCGCAAAAGCCAAGCAGGAAGAGCACCGCGAGACATCGAGCCGAGAGGGTATTATCCGTGAGTTCCTCGAACGCAAAGTGCCGGAGGACTGGAGCAAATGGCCGTTGGACAAACGGCGTATGTTCTGGAGCGGTGTAACCGTGGGTAACGACAGTCTGAACCTTGTTCCGCGTGACAGAGTTTGCGCACTCGAAATCTGGTGTGAAGCACTTGATGGAAGCATAAAGGAAATGAAGAACGCCGATACCCGCGAGATAAATGCGATTGTTTCCGCAACGAATGGATGGAAAAAATCGGCAATCACATTGCACTTTGGCGGGACATACGGAACGCAAAGGGGCTTTATAAAAGTCTAACAAACAGACTAACATTCACGCTAACAAATAGTTTTTGCGCTTAAAATGTTAGAAAATCGGCTTCTAACATTTTTTTGGGATAAAAGGCACTTTTGTTAGAATGTTAAATTGGTTGTTAGAGCTAAAACCCTTGAAAATCAATAACATCTTTAAAAATCTAACAATCTAACATTTATTACTAAAGATTAGTAAATTAGAGAGTTTGAGAGTAAAAAAACTCTCTAATCCGCCTGATGTGTACATGTTACGTGTACATGTACACGCAACGCGCGAAAGGAGCTTAAAAATGACTTGTTCTGAATGGTTGAAAAATGAGCTTGACTCGAGTTCAGATCCGGTGCTTTGCGACACGATACGTGCAAAAGCAAAGGAGCTCGGGTACAGTAAGCGCGAGCTCAAAGAAGCTCGAGTTAAATTAGGTGTGAAAACCTTCCATCTCATAAATGAGGATAGTGAGAAAAATTGGTTTTGGTATCTGCCGGAGGAGGAAAACAATGCTTGAGAAAGAAATAGAACAGTACTTCTGCATGGCGGTAAAAACGCGGTTGAGCGGTTGGCCGCTGAAGTTCACAAGCCCCGGCCAAAATGGTATGCCGGATAGGATAGTGCTTCTCCCGGGCGGAAAGATTTATTTTGTGGAGCTTAAAGCCCCCGGCAAAAAGGCACGAAAGCTGCAGGAGCATGTGCATCAGGAGCTGAGCACTCTCGGCTTTCCGGTACGGCTGATTGACACGAGGGAGGCAGCCGACGATTTCGTAAGAGAGGTGCAGGCAGGTGGAATATAAGCCGCATAACTACCAGGCATACTGCATCGAGCGCATAGTGAATGATGAGGCTGTCGGCTTATTCCTGCGCCCCGGGCTCGGCAAAACATCCATAACGCTGTCCGCTATCAACATCCTGAAGTACTATCGTTGGAGCATTTGCAAGGCGCTTGTAATCGCGCCGAAAAAGGTTGCGGAGGGCACGTGGAGCAAGGAAGCGGCAAAGTGGGATCACCTGCAGCATCTGCGCGTGGTTCCTGTTCTTGGATCCAGCGCGAAGCGCATCCGCGCGCTGAATACACCTGCCGACGTATATGCTATCAACAGGGAGAACACAGCCTGGCTGGTTGATTATTACAAGCAGGATTGGCCGTTTGACATGGTGGTGCTTGATGAAAGCACAAGCTTCAAAAACGGCAGCAGCAAAAGATTCAAGGCTTTAAAGCTTGTGCGCAGATTTTTCAAAAAGACGGTACTCCTTACCGGCACGCCGTCATCACGCAGCCTAATGGATCTGTGGGCGCAGGTCTGGTTACTTGACCAGGGCGCGCGGCTGGGTAAAAACATCACGCAGTTCAGGACACGATACTTCGACGCCAACACGCACGGCGGTCACTTTACGGACTATAAGCCCAAGAGCGATGCGGAAACAGCAGTTTTGTCCGCTATAAGCGATATTTGCGTCAGCATGAAGGCGGAGGACTATCTCGAATTGCCGGAATGCATAAGCCACGAGATTCCGGTGGTACTTGATGCAAAAGCTCAAAAGGCGTACCGCGATTTTGAGAAGAACCTACTGCTGGAAATCAACGAGAATGTTATAACAGCGAACACGGCGGCAGTGCTGACAGGAAAGCTGCAGCAGTTCTGTGCCGGTGCTATGTATGACGACGACCGCCAGGTGGTACATATTCACGACGCGAAGTTGGAGGCGTATCTCGAATTGATTGAGAGTCTGAGCGGCGAACCGTGCATCACGTTCTATGGCTACCAGCACGACCGCGACCGCATACTTGCCGCACTTGAGAAGACCAAACAGCGAGTGAGGGTATACCGCGGGACGGAAGATGAAGACGCTTGGAATGCCGGCGAAATTGATGTGCTGCTTGTACACCCGAGCAGCTGTGCATACGGGCTTAATCTTCAGGCGGGCGGTAGGCATATCGTGTGGTTTACGCCGAATTGGAGCTTCGAACTGAACGATCAGGGTAAATGCCGCCTGTGGCGTCAGGGCTCCCCGTATGACAAGGTGTATGTCCATTATCTCGTCGTGCAGGGCGGAGTCGATGAGGATGTTATGGCAGCTATCAGAGATCGGGCAACCACACACGACACAGTCATGCGCGTACTTAAAGCGCGAATACAGAAAGTCAAAGCAGAAAGGTGAGACAAATCATGGCAGAAAAAATAAAGGCCATAATCAAAGAGCCGGGAAAAGTGCCGGAGATAAAAACTATAACGAACGACCTCGGCGCTTTACAGAGCATCGTTGGCGGATACATCGAGACAGTGACACTCGCGTCAGATCTTGTGATTATCTGCAATGAGGACGGTAAGCTCTGGAACCTGCCGTACAATTTTGATTTTGGCGGTCATAGCTTCGTCGGAACGGTAGTGTTTGCGGGTGTCGATGGGGACGAATTTGCAGATGTGCCGGAAAAATTGGCGAGCTTTATGCCCGGTGGATATCATGAGGGGCGGTGACATCAGTGCCTGAGATTTGCCCGAACGAGCACTGTGTGTTCCTCGTACAGACAGGCGGGGAGAGGCCGCTGTGCCCGTTCCGGCATTGTCTGCAATCAGAGCTCGACAAACACGAGAAACGCCGAGAGGAGACGGTTAAATGACGCTTAAAGAGTTGTCTCAGCTATATTACTTGGACAGGGAGATAGAGCTCGACAGGGAGCGGCTTGCGGAGCTGCGTGCGGATCTCCTGTGTCCGAGGTCGCCGGACTACGACGGCATGCCGCACAGCCCGAACCCTGAGCCTGCGCTCGAACGCTGCATAGCGGAGATAACGGATCTCGAAGCTATAATCCAGGCTAAAATCGCGCAGCGCATATATGAGCGCAGCCGACTTGAGCGCTACATATCGGATATTCCCGACAGCCTGACCCGGCAGATATTCACGCTGCGATTCGTGGATGGCTTGAGGTGGGAAGAAGTGGCGGACAAGGTCGGAGGGCATAATACGGGGTACAGTGTCAAGAAAATTTGCTATAGGTTTATAGCGAAGAATTGATTTTGTCCCATATGTCACGCGCACATATGGTTAAATATAACCTGAAGAATGTTACAGATATTCTATTCTTCATTTTTATGTCCCCTTTCACACACGCCTGCCCCGCGGCGTCATAAATAGCGGGGCTTTTAATTTACAAGAACGGAGGTGAACCCATGACCGACAAGCAAAGGCGGTTTGCAGATGAATACATCATTGACTGCAACGCGACAAGAGCATACAAGTCTGCTTATCCGCATGTGAAAAACGATGCGACGGCATCAGCGGCAGGAACCAGAATGTTAGGAAATGTTAATGTCAAAGCCTACATCGAAGCAAAACTCGAAGAGCTGAGCTCGAAAAAGATAGCCGACGCGCAGGAGGTCATGGAGTACCTCACGGCGGTGATGCGCGGAGACAGCACGGCAAGCGTCGTGGTGGTGGAAGGTCAAGGCGACGGCTTCTCGGCGGCAAAGGTGCTGGATAAGCCGCCGGACGAAAAGGAGCGCCTGAAGGCTGCGGAGCTGCTCGGAAAGCGGTTCTGTCTGTTCAAGGACGGTATTGAGGCGAAGATAGAACCGTCTGACAAGCTCGACAGTATTCTGAGGCAGTTGAGCGGCAATGAGTGAGGTTCTGCTGAGCAATAAGTTCCGCGATTTCCTTCGCTGCCGCTCGGCGTCGGTCGAGTTCCTCGAGGGGACGACCTATGCCGGCAAGACTACGGTCGGCATAATGAAGTTCATGTTCCGCGTTGCGGCGAGCCCGAAAAAGATTCACATCGTCAGCGGTCTGGACACCGGAACAATCGAGAAAAACATCATCAACAAGGAGCTCGGCATTATAGATGTGTTCGGCTCCCGGGTAGAATACAACAGCGGCGGTAAGGGTCAGTACAGCTTGCCGCATATCGTCTTTCGCACAGGAGCAGAGGACAAAATAATCTATGTGCTCGGCTACGACAACAAAGCTCGCTGGAAAAAGGCTCTGGGCGGCCAGTATGGCTGCCTTTATATCGACGAGATAAACATCGCGGATATGGAGTATGTGCGCGAGGCGGCTATGCGCTGCGATTATCTGCTTGCTACGCTCAACCCCGACGATCCGAATCTGCCGGTGTATTCGGAATATATTAACCGTTCCCGACCGTTGCCTGAATATGCAGACGACGCGCCGCCGGAACTGCTCTCCATGCTTTCGTCTCCGGCAATGCCCGGCTGGGTGTGGTGGTATTTTTCGTTTGACCACAATGCCGCCCTGACACCTGAGAAGCGGCAGCAGATTATAAGCAACGTTCCCGCCGGTACAAAGATTTACAAGAATAAAATACTCGGATTGAGAGGACGAGCTACCGGGCTTGTCTTTTCTAATTTTGACCGCGAGCGGCACGTTGTATCAAAAGCGGAGATACGCAAGCACTTAGAGGATGAGAATGATCCGTTTGAATTCATCGCGTTTTCGTCCGGGCTGGATACGGCGTATTCCTCGCAGTCTCCGGACACGATAGCAATGATGTTTCTCGGCATCACCGCCGACCGCAAGGTAATATGCCTTGACGAGCGGGTCTACAACAACCGAGACATCAGCGAGCCGATAGCGCCGAGCGACACGGTGCGCAACTATATCGATTTTTTGGAGCGCAACCGCGAGGAGTGGGGGCTCGCACGGAATGTCTTTATCGATTCCGCAGACCAGGCGACCATGACGGAACTTTTGAAGTACCGTCGGAATAACGCCTGCCTCTATTCTTTCAACAACGCCTATAAGGCGACAAAGATAATTGACCGTATAAACCTGCAGCTCGGCTGGCTGCACACGGGGCATTACCTTGTGTGCGACCACTGTAAGAACCACATCGCAGAGCTCGAATTGTACAGCTGGCAGCAGGACAAAGACAATCAGCCGGAAGACCGAAACGACCACACAATAAATGCGTCACAATACGGGTGGCTGCCGTATGTCAAGAAGATAGGCGCAGTAACAGGAGAGTGATTAATTTGAGCCTGAGCGACAGAGTCAGAACCGCCGTAAGGAACTTTTTGAATATCAGCACAGATAACGGAGTGTCTATAGAGATTCACCAGCTTATGGACCATGATGCCGAGGTGTTTAAAGACCGCATCTGGTATCGCGGCCGGGCGAATGAAATCGAGGAGCTTTACGCGCATATTCAGGACAACATAGGCAACGGGCATTTTTGGGGCAGCAAGCCGACGCGCGGCATGAAACTGCGAAAGATTCATACCGGCCTGCCGTCGCTGATAGTGGACACGCTGACCGATGTTTGCGTGGGAGACCTGTACGCTGTCACCGTTGACGACCCCGACATGGGGGAGGTGTGGGAGGATATCGCGAGGAACAACCTGATTACCGACATAATAAGCGACGCCGTCCGGGATACCTTGTATCTGGGTGACGGCGCTTTTAAATTGTCGTATGACCCCACGGTTAGCAAATTGCCGATTATTGAGTTCTATCCTGCCGACCGTGTGGACTTCGAGTATAACCGCGGCAGGATCGGCGCGGTCGTATTCAAAACCAAAAAGACCATTAAGCAGAAGCCGTATCTGCTCAAGGAGCGGTACGACTATGACAGCATAACATATTCGCTGGTGGATGTGTCGAACGATAGAGAGGCGGATATATCCGACTTCCCGGAGCTCGACGGGTGCAGAGATATCAAAAATAACGCCCATTTCCTGCCTGCGGTGCCTTTGATGTTCCGGCGGTCAACTATCTATCCCGGGCGCGGCAAGTCGATTTTTGACGGCAAGCTCGACGATTTTGATGCATTTGACGAGGTGTTTTCTCAGTGGATGCTCGCCGTGCGCAAGGGTCAGATAAAGGAGTACATACCCGTTGACCTGCTGCCGCGCAATGTCCGTACCGGCGAGGTGCTCGAAAGTAATGACTTTGACAATGAGTATATTCAGCTGCAGGGAAGCATGGCGGAGGGTGTGCAGCAGGAGATTAAAACCACGCAGGGCACCATCCAGTATGAGGCGCTGCTGTCAACATACTGCACCGTGCTCGATCTCTGTCTGCAGGGCATAATTTCCCCGTCAACGCTCGGCATTGACGTTAAAAAGCTCGACAACGCCGAGGCGCAGCGCGAAAAGGAAAAAACCACGCTTTATACCCGCAACAGGGTCACCGATGTCCTCAACAAGGCAATACGCGACCTTGTTCAGGCGTCTCTTGATTTTTACTGTACGCTCAACGGCCGCGAGAGCAAAGAGGTTGAAGTCACCGTTAACTTCGGCGGTTACGCGAACCCGTCCTTTGAGGCGCAGGTCGAGACTATCGGCAAGGCGGCAACCAGCGGCATAATGTCGACCAAGACCCAGGTCGACGAGCTATACGGCGACGACAAGGATGAAGATTGGAAGGCGGAAGAGGTCAAGCGCATAAAAGAGGAGCGCGGTATCCTCGAAATGAACGAACCTGCGCTGAACGATTTTGAGTGAGGGGTAACAACAGATGAGCGGCGTTGATTTTGACAGAGAGATAGCGCAGATCTATCGCGATATGGAGCTTTATCTCATCGAGTCGATGCAGCGTAACCTCGCCCGTCATCTTGCCGAGGAGGCAGACGCCGGGCTCAGATACCCTCAGTGGCAGGCGGAAAAGCTCAAGGAGCTGAAACGCTATCAACGCGAGAACCGGCAGATTATCAGCAGCCGAACGCGCGGTCTGTCGGACAGGGTATCGGAGCATATGAAAGCGGAGCTGCGACAAGGCTCGAAGCATGAGCTGAAGCGCTATAAAAAAGCCCTCGGCAAGGGATATAAATCCGCAAAGGCCATGCGCAAAAGCTTCTTCAAGGTCAACGACCGAAAGATAAGCGGGATGATTAACGCCCTGCAAAACGATCTCGGTGCGGCAAATACTGCCGTGCTGCGTATGATGAACGACACCTATCGGCAGACCATCTTTCGAGCAGGAATGTATGCCTCAAACGGCGTGATGACCGAAACACAGGCATACGATATGGCCGTGAAAGACTTTCTGGAACGCGGAATCAACTGCATCGAGTACCGCGACGGACGCAGGGTCAACATCGCGGACTATGCTTCAATGGCCGTCCGAACGGCGAACCAGCGGGCATATATGGTGGGCGAGGGCGAATTTCGCAAAAGCATAGGCGAGACGCTCGTCATTATCTCGCACCATACCACTGCCTGCAAACTCTGCAGACCGTTTGAGCGCAAGGTGCTCATCGACGATGTGTATTCCGGGGGCAAGCCGGACGACGGCGACTATATGCTGCTGTCCGAGGCGATGAAGCTCGGGCTGTTCCACCCTCGGTGTCGGCACGGTCTCGGCACTTATTATCCCGAGCTTGAGGATATCAACCGTTACAACAACGAGGAAAACGATGTTTCCGACTACGGTCGATACAACCGGGCGCACATAGAAAACATGGTGCAGCGGTATAAGCGCCTGACAATCGGCAGCGTCGACCCCGAGAATGTGGCGAGATATCAGGCGAAGCTCAGAGAGTGGGAAGATAAATTAAGCATCAGTGAAAAAATGGTTGACAATGCGCAAAAAACTGGTAGACTTAAAATTGACATCCAGCTTTTCGCAAGAAAAAGCAGTGACTTTTCTACTGTATATCTTCCAAAGAAAGAGTATGCCCATGTAATGAGTGAAATAAGGACTTGGGCAACTGAGTCACAACTTAGAAAGCGAGTGTTTACAAAACCGATCGGGAACTATATTTACACTGTCGAAAATCTCGGAGACGGAGACTTCAGAATTATTGGTAAGGAGTTGATCAAATGATGAATTTGGATAACTTTATCAACGAAAAAAAGACTGATGAAGTATCCGCCCGACTTATCGAATCACTTAAAAAGGTTCCTGAGTGCGATAAAGATTTAATATTAGCGGTGCTTGTATATTTGAAGAGCGACGATGAAAAGAACAAAATGATTGAGTTCATACAAAATGGCAAAGATGTAACCTATGAACAAGTTACACTTAATGCTTTGTGGATGTCGCAACAGAGAGCAAAGTAACCAACAAATCACAATAATTACAGCGTCTTGCATTTGACTGCAAGGCGCTGTTTTTATATCCAAAAAACGTTTGCCTGTATCGTAAACAGGGGAACAGTTGACCTTAACTGAGAAAAGGAGAGTAAAAAATGGCAGAAGAAAAAAAGGATGTCGAAACCTTGGAGGGACAGGGCGCCGAGGAGCAGAAAGAGCAGTCTCAGCCCGAAAAGAAGTATACCGACGAGGAAGTAAACAACATCAGTGTCAAGAACAGCAAAAAGGCAGTCGCCAAGCTTATGAAGGAGCTCGGTATAACCGAGAAGACCGACAGGGCGAGGGTCAAAGAGCTTATCGAGAAGGCGCAGCTTGATAAGCAGGAAGAGCCGGAGACGGACGGCGCGGAGCAGAACTCCCGAGCAGCAGCCGAACTCGCCGAGGCTCGTGAAATGGCCGAAAACGCCGTTCTTGAAGCGGTGATGCTAGCGGCGCATGTCAAAGCGGACAAGGTGTCTAAAGCGGTCAAACTCATCGACCGTCAGGACTGTCTCGACGATGACGGCAAATTCAGCCGCGAAAAAGCTTCCGCCGCGGTCACCGAACTGCTGAAAACATGGACAGAACTGACCGACAAGGCCGAGGACGGAGGACCCGGTTTCACCATAGGCGGGGACGGTCAGGAGGACAAGAGCAAGAAAGCACCCGCCAAGAAAACAGCTCAAAAGAGCTGGAACAGATTTAACTACTAAAGGAGTGTTGAAAAATGCCTAACACGGCAAACTACGCAGAAAGATGGGAGCCTGAGCTTCTCGAGATCCTCACGCAGGATTCGCTCATTTCTCCCTTTATTACGACCGCAGTGAAGTGGCTCTCGGCAAAGACCTTCCACTTTACCCAGATGTCGACCAGCGGCTATAAGAGCCACAACAGAAACGGCGGCTGGAACCGCGGAGCCTTCGTGCAGACGGATGTTCCGTTCACCCTCACGCACGACAGGGATATAGAGTTCCTTGTCGATAAACTCGATGTCGATGAGACCAATGCGACAGCGTCGATGGAGAATATCTCCAAGACCTTTGTCCGCACGCAGGAGGTGCCCGAGGCTAACGCCCTCTTCTTCTCCCGCGTCGCGGCGCAGGCAAAGAAGCTCGACGGCTATCATACCGAAACAAAACTCAGCGATTACACTGCGGCCAATGTCTTCACCAAAATCAAGAAGGCGCTCGGCTCCGGCAAGCTCCGCAGATACAAGGCGATGGGTGCGCTTGTCGTCTACGTCAGGTCTGAGATAATGGATCTGCTTGAGCAGAGCACCGAGCTTGCAAAGAAGATAGAGATGACCCAGATAGCGGAGGGCGGCATCGGCATCGAGACCCGCGTCACAAAGATTGACGGCGTGCCGGTATTCGAGGTCATCGACGATGAAGTGTTTTACGACACCTTCAATTTCGACGGCGAGGATGGCGGCTTCACGCCGGCAGAGACGACCTATAAGGCGTCAACCGATACCAGCGTTGTGGCCGGTAAGACCTACTACACCAAGAGCGACAACACATACACCCCCGTTAAGACCCCTACCGGAAACCCCTCAACTTCGAGCTATTATGAGGTGGACACCGCAGGCTCGAACAAGATCAACGTTCTGATCGCCTCACCGCTTACAACGAAGTTCGTGCCGAAGGTCAACAGTATTTACTTCTTCGCACCGGGAGCGCACACCGAGGGTGACGGCTGGCTCTATCAGAACCGTGCTTTCTCCGATGTGTTCGTTTTCCCGAACGGCAAGGATAACAAGGTTGACAGCGTGTTTGTCGACACCGATATCGCCTGACGGAGTTGATGCGGTATGTATGCTGACGTCAATTTCTACTTAGAATCTTTTCCCCACGGTCAGCAGGAGGCTTCGTGTGAAATCGAAGCCTCCTTAGCTTTGGCCGAAATAAAGATCGATGAGGCGACATTTAATCGAATTAAAGGTCGTGGCTTTGAAAACCTTACCGCGTTTCAGCAGGAAAGAATCAAGCTCGCTGCGTGTTATCAGGCTGATTATATCCGCGAAAACGGGTATGACGGAGCCGGCATACAGAGCTACAGCGTGCTTGACATAAGCGTTACGGTCAAGGATTCCGGCAAGGTCTATGAGTGCCTCGGAATGAGCCCCGCGGCCTACGCCCTGCTGCAGCAGACCGGACTGACAGGGAGGATTGTATAATGGCAAACAGCATTAAAAAACTGCCGTTCCCGGACTTCCTTTGCGTCACACCGTGCGAGATAAAGCTCGATGAGCCGCATATCAGCGAGGAGGGCGAGCCGATGACCGCGGCTGCAATAAAGACCTCTTGCATATATTCGGAGCGCAGGAAGCGGCTGTATGATAAGGACGGCAAGTATACCGAGCTCGTCGGCAAAGTAATCGTAAAGGGCGATATCGCACCGAAGATGCGCGAAATATCGAGTGGCACCGTTACTGTCCGCGGCCGCGAAATGACGATATATTCGGGTATCCGAGCGAAGAATCCCGACGGTACGGTGAACCACACGGAGTTTGAGCTGAAATGAAGGTCACGGTCAAGCTCAACACCGCAAACATAAAAAACATCGAAAAAGCGGTTGCCCGAAATCTGGCAAAAACGGCGGACGCGCTTAAAACGGATCTGCAGCAGTCGGAGACGATGCCGTTCAAGACCGGACAGCTGCAGAACCGCTCTACCTTTGTCGACGATAAAGAGGCGGAGACCGGCAAGGTCTATATCGTGTCTGATACTCCATATGCCCGCAGGCTCTATTTTCACCCCGAATACAATTTCAGCAGGGCTGAAAACAGAGAGGCGGGAGGAGCGTGGTTTGAGCCGTACATTTCAGGCCGGAAGAAGGATTACGCAAAGCGGGTCTTTGCGAGATTTATGCAAAGGAGCTGTGGCGGATGACGCTGAAAGCATTGAAAGACTTTTTCAAAACCGCATACAGTTGGACGGACAACATCTCTATCGGTAAGATAGACGGCGATGTTGAGAGGGCAGTTTGCTTTTATCGTTCCCGCTTAGGTGCGGCAAAGACGCAGACGGTGGGCGGCAAGGTCAACCGGAGCTACGGTGTGCTGCCCGTTACGGTCCTGCTGCGCTGGACGCGCAATGCGGACTCCGCCGAAGGCAAGGCGCAAAGCATATATGACTTTTTCGATGAAAAGGATTTTGAAATCGACGGACAAAGAGCGTTTATAATATCTCGCTATGACGGTCCCATCGACTTGGGAACCGACGGCAACGGCGTGTATGAATACTCTTTCGAGCTCGATGTTTATTATGGCAAGTAAAAAGGAGTGAGAACATGCCTAATTTTTCAGGAGTTTTTCCCGTGTATGATCTCGACATAGAGATCTGCACAACCGGCACGACCTTCGCGCCGATAGCCGACATGGAAAACGCGAAGCTGTCAATCGAGACCGGCGTAGAGACCTGGCACTCGATAACCGAGGACGGCTGGCAGAGAGCCCTGGCGACCGCGAAGTCGTACACCCTGTCCATGAACGGTAAGCGCAGCGTAGGAGATCCCGGCAACGACTATATTGCAGGACTGGCGCTCAAAAACGGACGCGACTGCGATTCGAAAATCAAGGTGACATTTCCCGACGGTGCGGTGTTTACCGGCGATGTAGTCGTCTCGGTGAGCGACTATGCCGGTGACGATGCAACCGCCGTCAACCCCCTGGCGTTTGACCTTATCAGCAACGGTAAGCCGACCTATACACCGGCTACGGGCTCATAATTTCAGGACTGCTGCGTGATTCGCGGCAGTCCGTATTTTTTTATTTAAAGGAGTAAAACAGCATGAGAATAATCGACACGGGCGATGCCATTCTTTCGGGTGACAATCATCCGCAGCTTAAAATCGGCGATAAGCTCTATCTCGTCGATGACAGAAAGTCCACATGGGACAAAATTCAGCAGGCACAGGAAAAGGGCGGAGACGATTCCGACATGGAAATCCTCACCCTTGCGCTCGGCAAGGAAGCTGTTGCCGAGCTGGTAAACAGCGACATATCCGTTTCCGGCTATATGAATCTGTCTTACTATGTTATGGCAGCCATAACCGGCGAGGACTATGAAGATCTCAAGAAAGCAGCAAAAGAAAGAAAAAACTAACCGAGGAAGCCTACTACGACGAGCAGTTTGACGAGCCGCTTATCGTGGCGTCATTTGCCAAACAGTACGGTATTAGGCTTCTGACGGAAGATATATCGGTCAGGGAGTACAGGAAACTGCTGGCGGGCATTATGCACGATACGCCGCTCGGATATGTTATTTCGGTCAGATCCGAAAAGGACCCGAAGAAGATACGCGAGATGACGAATGCCGAGAAGGATATCCGCCGAAAGTGGCAGCGGTTCCGCGCCGCGAAAGCGGAGAGAGTACAGTACACAATGACCTTGGAACAGTTCCAACAGCTCTTTAAAAATCTTGCAGGGGGGTGAGAATATGCCTTTGGGCACAAATGTCGGTTCTGTTTTCTTCGACATAAAGGCAAATCAAAGCGCGTTCAAAAAAGAAATAAAGGGCGCCGCGGGACAGGCTCAGAGCGTGTTTTCGTCCGCGATGGGCAAGGTCGGCAAGGCAATAGGCGTTGCGTTTTCAGCGGCTGCCGTCGTCTCTTTCGGCAAAAAGTGCGTTGAGGTGGCGAGCAAGACGCAGTCCGCGTGGATGGGCCTGAGTTCCATCCTGAACGGGCAGAAGAAGTCATTCGGCGAAGCAAACAGGTTTATACAGGAATATATTTCTGACGGCCTTGTGCCTCTTAACAACGCTGTGACCGCATACAAAAACCTCGCGGCTCGCGGATACAGCACCGAGCAGATAGAAAAGACAATGACTGCGCTGAAAGATGCCGCGGCATTTGGCCGCCAGGCTTCCTATTCCTACGGTGATGCTATATCAACGGCGACAGAAGGTCTGAAAAATGAAAACTCCATACTTGTGGACAACGCCGGTGTGACCAAGAACGTGGCGAAGATGTGGGATGACTATGCCAAATCCATCGGAACAACCTCAAACGCTCTCACACAGCAGCAGAAGATAGAAGCCGAGGTCAACGGTATTCTGCAAGAAACAAAATGGCAGACAGGCGACGCTGCCAAATACGCCACTACCTTTGCGGGGCGGGTGGCAAAGCTGTCTGCAACATTTACCTCGCTAAAAACAGAAATCGGCAATGTGATAATCCCGATTCTGAACCTGTTTATCCCGGCAATTCAAACTGCGCTCGATGCGCTTTTGAAATTCTGCAGTTTGCTCAAGACTGCGATGGCTTCAATCGGGCTTGAGATGCCGGATGTGACATCATTCGGCGGTGTGACCGCGGGAGCGGCCGAAGCGGCCGAGGCTATCGACGACACGGGCACTGCGGCTGAAAAAGCCGCAAAAAAGGTCAGAAAAGCCTTTGCGGCCTACGACGAAATCAATGTGCTGAGCAAGTCGAGCTCATCGGATGCAGGCGCCGGAGGTTCTTCCGGAGTGACGACTGCTGACCCTACAACCTCGGCAATAACAAGCGGCGTTTCCGCTGTTGACACCCGTCTTGACGAGCTGAAGCAAAAGCTCTCGACTTTTTGGGAGGGCTTTGCTGCGGGATTTGAAAAGGAGCGGCAAGAGCTCAAGCGACAGGTCGAGCGCACAAAAAAGATATTCAAAAAGGTTTGGGAGGATCTTCGCAAGCTCGAATCGCCTATTAAAAATTGGGCGTCGACAGATCTGAAAAAGTTTTTTGAAACGTTTTGTCACGCGGCAGCTGATATCTTTTTGGGACTGTACGACAGCGCCAATACGGTCTTTTCCGATTTGTGGGATGTTGCGGTGTATCCCTGTCTTAAAAAATTCATAACAAAGGGTCTGCCGGTGATAACGCAGTATTACACCGAATGCGTAGAAACATTGGAAACATTATACGGCTCGGTGAAAGAGATTTTTGACAAAACTTGGCGCGAAGGTGCGGTTCCCGCGTTGCGCGTTTTCATGTGGGTTTACCGCGACACATGGGATGTTGTATACGACAAATGGCAAACATACGGTGCGCCGATTTTCGAGAACATCAGAGCTGCTATCGAGAACGTTAAGAACTCGCTTTTAAACACCTGGAACAACTCTCTGAAACCGTGCTGGAACACCATTATGGCTACGGTAACCCGGCTGTGGACGGAGCATATAAAGCCGTTGGCGGATAACATTGCCGGTTTTGTTTTGGAATTGGTACAGGACGCGCTTGAAATTTACAACAAGGTCATCATGCCCTTAGTAAAGTGGGTGCAGGATCGCCTTTATCCCGTCATCGTTACCTGTTTTCGGAATATGATGAATGTTGTCGAGCCCATAATAGCCGGCTTTATAGACCGCGCGAACGGGATAATTACAGTGCTTAAAGGCATTGTACAGTTCATAACGGGCGTCTTTACAGGGAACTGGTCAAAGGCGTGGAGCGGTATTAAAAACATCTTCAAGGGTGCGTTTGACACTATGGCAGCGAGCGTAAAAGCTCCGCTCAATGTCATAATAGCTCTGTTTGAAAACCTCGTGAACCGTATCGGCGGCGGTATAAACAAGCTGATACACGGCTTCAATTCAATCCGGTGGGATGTGCCTGACTGGGTACCCGGAATAGGCGGGAGGTCTTTAGGCTTTAACATAAAACAGATTCCCGCCGTGAAGCTTCCGCGTCTGGCACAGGGCGCCTGGGTGGCAGCCAACAATCCGCAGCTCGCCATAGTTGGTGATAACACACGCGAGGGCGAAATAGTGTCGCCCGAATCTAAGATTCGCGAGCAGGTCGAGCTTGCACTTGCCAAAGTCGGCGGGCTTGCCCAAAAGGTCAAACTGCAAATCGAACTGCTTATCCATTACCCCGACGGCCGAACGATTATCAAGACTATCAACGAAGCCCAGGTTGCCGAGGGCAGGATCCTTTTGGAGGTGTAATGCGTGGAAAAATATGAAGTGCTTATAAACGGCAGCATAACGCTCGAAGCCGACGGAATAGGCTGGGAATATCCGCAGACCGACTCGGAAGGGTCGGGAGCAACCGATGAAAATCTGATGATTCGCGAGGTTTTGCCGGAGCGCGATAAGCTTGTTCTGACCTTTGAAAAGGATAAAACCGAGGCGGAAATCAGAAAAATCCTGCAGGTCAGGGCGATGACCGAATGCACTGTAAAATTTTATGACCTGCGCGCCGGCACGTTTCTGACAAAAACGATGTACCCGGTTTCTGACGCAGTGACGGCACACGCGCTGATCAACGGCGAATATGTCATTGAGGCGTTTGAGCTGCGCTTCGTTCAGACGGTACCGAACTAAGGAGGACGAAAAAATGTATGCAGCGAGTACAAGCTATAAAAACTACATAGCGTCATCCAGGGTTCGTGCGGCGAAGTCAAAGATTGTGGTCGGCGGTGTAACCTATACCGGACAGCAACACTTGAGGACATATCCGAAGATATCGCATTCCAACAGTAAAATGATAGGCGGGTTCCCGTCAAAGAGCTGTGAATTCGAGATATACAATCTCAACGGCTCTGTTAACCTTAACGGAAAAGAAGTGTCGGTATATCGCGGCCTTGAGATAGACGGTGCGGTGACATGGATTCCGATGGGTCTTTTTACTGCAAAGGATGAGGACATTACAAACAACAAAACTGCGCGGTCAATATCTTTTAAAGGTACTGACCGTGCAGTGCTTTTTGACTGCGCGTATGGCGGCAGCCTGACTTATCCGACAACATTGGGAGCGTTCGTGAAGGAGATCTGCCAGCGCCACGGCGTTGCACTGGAAACAGCGACATTTCCTATGTCGACTTTTAAGCTGACGGAAGCGCCTAACATGGATGCCTCCATGACTGACCGCGAGCTAATTTCTCGCGCGGCCGAGCTCGGAGGGTGCATAGCGCAGATAAGCCGCACGGGCGGTCTGCGGATAAGTAAACCAAGCAACACCGGAATTAAGATAGGCAAATCGCGGTATAAGACTGTTTCAAAAGAACCGAAATTCGGCGCAATAAACTCTTTGGTTTTAGGACATGACGGATACGACGACGATATCACGTATCCGGCTACCGCACCGGAGAATCTCTGTCAGTGGCGCATAGATGACAATCCTTTCATCGACAAGACGCGCGAAAGCAGCATAAAAACCGTTGCCGCGCAAATCTTCGGGATGTCGATTGTTCCGTTTCAAATCACCGACTGCATTGATGATTATATTTTTGATTTGAACGACACCATAAGCGTCCAGGACAAAGACGGGACATATTTCGCGGCGACGGTGCTGCAAATAGAAACTACTGCGCGTATCAGGTCAAAGCTTTCCGCAGAGGCTCAGACAGTCAGAAAAACCGATTACAAAATGGCCGGCAGCGTTATACAGTCACTTAAAAAGGTACAGCTGCAGGTTGACCACCAGAACCTTAGCATACAAACGCTTGTGCAGAATATGAGTGGCCTGTCGGGTGAGGTAAGCACCTTGAAACAGACTTCAAACAGCATACAGTCTCGCGTCACTAAAATCGAGGGTGACTACGTTACATCGTCGACCATTGAACAGCTGAGCAATGAGATCAACATACGTTTTGATAATCTCGGCTCCCCGTCCGAGCTGAGCAACGCGACAACGACGATAAATGCGCAGGGTGTAAAAATCGAGAACGGTTCCTTTACGGCTGAAAGAGAGGACTTTAAGACGGATCTCTCGGCCGGCTATCTCGAATTATACCAAGCTCTCAATCAATCACAAGGAACGAGCTATAAATACCTGTCGATACTCGACACACTGCTCTATTCAACCGCGGCTTCTGCCAGCTGGTATGTCACCTTTGCCTCTCCCGAACCTTCCGGCTCGGGAAGCACGTCGAAAGGATTTAGGTTTGGAAAGTCCGAAAATCCTGCCTCGCTTGTTAAGCCTGTTGTGCTTAATCTTGCCCATAGCTGGTCAACAGATTATATGCTTATCGAAGCTGATAAGACGCGCGTTAGGCGGATGATTGAAACGAATGAAGGCGGTAATGACCAATTTGCGAGCCTGCGGCATCATAGACCTATAGGAGGTTCTGATTACATCGTGGAGTTTGGTCTTGGAGAGCCTAAATCTAACACGCCTTCTGGCGCAATACAGGTGAGAGATGCAGCGGGAGGTATCGTCGCAAGGCTTGATTTATATCGGCCAAAGAACAAATGGGTCACATTACGATTGCAAAACAGTGAGGGCAAAACAAGCGTTATTTATATGACTGAGACGGGTCTTTATGCGCAATTCGGCGACAACACTGCTAAGCAACTGGCGTAGGAGGATATTATGAAAGAATATGACATAAAACAAAAAATCAAAACCCGCATATCTGAAATCGAAGCCGAACAGAAGACATACGAAAATTGTCGGATGGTATGCCTCGGCATAAAGGAGGAACTTAACAAACTGCTGTCCTCACTCGAAGAAGACAGCGGAGACGAAAAACAGGAAGCGGGTGATAATGTTGTTGGAGAGAATGAGACAGTGCAGGCTTAACTTTGCCGAGCACAGATATGATTGTGAGGCCGGTATCGTCGGCGAACATAATGCCACGGAGCTTATTATCACTCCACCGGCTATCATGCCGGATGAGACTGTGTATCGCCTCTGCTTCGAGCCCGGCGGCGTGTCGGAGATAATATCCAAAAGATCAGACGGAACCCTTGCCTACCCGTTGCCCGCGGCTGTTACCGCGACAGCCTTTTGCTGCGTGACGCTCATCGGCTATATCGGCAATGAACAGGTCTACAAGTCGCGCATGGTACAGCTGCACTTTTGCAGAGCGGCGGACGGTGACGCCGACATAGATCCGCAGCAGCCGGGGATTGTAGCGGAGGTCAACCAGAATACCGCCGCGAGGCACAGCCATGATAACAAGCCGGTCATTGACCTGTTGACCGCCGATGATACCGGCACGCTGCTGTACGATGGCAAGGCTATAGGCGGCGGAGGTTCAACAGGAGCCGAACTTTTTATTGTTAATGTACAGGCTCAAGGTGGGGCTGAATATACGATTACTTCCCACGATAAGACCTATGCACAGATAGATGAGGCTTACAAGGCGGGCAAGCAAGTTTTAGTGGCTTGTACAGTAACAGGCGAGGATACAACGTATTTAATTCCTCTTATGCTTGCCTCAGAAACCAGCTATGAGTTTTCAATGTTTGTTGGGGTAGTCTTTTCCATATATGTGGACAATACAGACACGTGGGATATTTGGGTAAGTAGTCTTGAGGCAGATAATATTAAAGCCAAGATATCTGCCGATGTTTCTGCGGAGTCGCAAAGTTTACAGACCATTCTTAACTATAGTGTCTATCCTGCGGTTGAGAAAGCCCACGAGCATAGTAATAAGTCCGTACTTGATGGTCTTTCCGACTCTAATGGAGCTCTTTATTATAATAACAAACCCATAATCGCTCAAAAAATCTCTGAGGGTCTATATATAACCCTCGCCGACAACACCGAGTATCGGCTCACTGATGTGTTAACATTGAGATTGAGCTATCCAACAGGCGACTTCGAGTGCTGGATGCGCCTGACCTTTGCCGAGAGCGGCAATATCACCGTCACACTTCCCGCTGATACCAAATATATCGGCACAGCGCCCGATTTCAAAAACGGCGAGACGTGGGAACTCAGCTTCAAGGACAAGGTTCTAGCGGCGCAGAAGGTCGGTGAGGGCACATGAACAGGCGCAGACTAATGGCACTTAAAAAATCAGGCGGCAGTGTAGGTCTCCCTGACGGTTTTACGGCAGTGGAGTATATACAAACGTCAGGCAGTCAGCGCATTGACACCGGAGTAAAATCTTCGGCGAGTGTAGGACTGTCAGCAGATTTCTGCTTTGTCGATACACGTAGCAATCAGAACTTGGCACAGGCGTATAGTCAACCTGAACATTATCAACTGCTGGTTTTGATGATATCCAGCTGGAATTCGCCTGATGGCGCAGTATGGTTTGTTTGCGGCTATTTAGATACAATGCAATATCTAAAAAAGGCTGATACAGACAGACATATATATCATTTCAATGCGGATGGTCAATACACCGTCGAAATGGACGGTATACAGTATAAAAAAGCCGACCCGTCGAAAACAACATTTCCGGCGGATGCGCGAAATCTATATTTTTTTGCGCGCAATTCTCCATTTGTCGACGGGTACGCCCGTATGAAACTGTACTCATGCGCGATGTACGACGGCGGCAGAAAAATCCGCGATTTCAAACCGTGTCTTGATGCTGACGGTGTTCCGTGCCTTTATGACCTTATCAGCAAAACAGCATTTTACAATCAGGGCAGCGGTAGCTTTACTTGGGGGTGATTAAATGTACGGAAAACTGGTAAACGGCGAGCTTCGCGGCGCGCCGAGACCGATAAGAACAGAAAATGGCGATGTTTTTACCAATGACCCGGCATTGCTTTTACAGTACGGCTACAAGCCGATAATTACGGCTGATTATCCGTCCGACGGCGGGTATTACACCGAGTCATGGACGGAGACGGAATCCGAGATAAAGCAAATCTGGACAGCCGCTGAGCCGCCCGAGGACATATCGGCGGACGAGGCGCTGGATATCATCACAGGGGGTGCGGATATATGACGAGGACGCAGGCAAAACGCTTTCGCGAGATGATAACAAAAGCTGCCGCGAAGCTGACGAACGCCGAAGCTCTTACAAGTATCAGCCTATTTGAACCGTGGAGCGGCGAAAAAGATTATTCTATCGGCGACAGGGTGCGCGACGGCGGTAAGCTCTATCGCTGCTACAACGCGATATCCGCCAATCCCACATGGCGTCCGAGCGTGACTCCCGCACATTGGGAGCGCGTGACGGCAGACGAGGACGGCACGATAGATAATCCGATAACTGCCGCCGAGGGCATGAGGTATTTTAAAGACAAGTACTATCTCGACGGCGGCAAAATTTACAGATGCACAAGAGACGACAGCGGCGGTCAAGGTACTATACTGCACTATGTACCGTCACAGCTTGTGGGCATTTATTTCGAGGAGGTGCGAGAGTGAGAATTTGTATATCCGTGGGTCACGGGGAGGTGGTTGAATGGGTGGTGTGAACATCTTCTTAACGGTATTGAGCGTCGTCAGCACCGTGTGTGCGATCATCTTCGGATATTTAGCCCACAAGCGCAGCGAAAAACACGATATCAAAGGCGAGGGCGAGAAGGACGGCACTATATTGACCGAGCTCGGTTACATAAAAAGCGGAGTCGACGATATCAAGCATAAGCAGGAAAAGCAGGACGATCAAATCAGCAAGGTTCTTGAGCGTCTGTCCTATGTCGAGTCGTCCGCCAAACAGGCGCATCACAGGATAGACACGCTTGAACAGCAGATGTATAAAAAATAAGGAGGTTATTTCATGTTCGCAGAATTTTGGTCGGAGTACGGCATGACACTGATTTACACGGTTTTGACAGCCATTCTCGGTTTTGTCGGTATAGCGGTGAAGAAAATCATCGCCAAATTTACCACGGACAAAACCAAAGAAGCAGTGGTAAGAACCTGTGTAAACGCCGCAGAGTAGCTGTATAAAGATTTACACGGGGCTGAAAAGCTCGCAAAAGTTAAGGAAAACATTATTGAAATGCTCAATGAAAAGGGCATAACGATTTCCGAAATCGAAATGGACATGCTCATCGAAGCGGCGGTTGCGGAGATCAACAAGCAGCTTAAAAAGGAGAGCGGTAAAAATGACAAAGACTAACACCGGGCTTGTGTCGTATGCGAGAGCAAATCTCGGGAATCCGTACTGGTACGGCACTTTCGGGCAGACCGGAACGCAGGCGCTGCTCGATTCAAAGCGTAACCAATACCCGTCATTTTACACCAACGCCAGATATGCGGAATGTAAAAAAGATATCGGCAAAAGGGTGCATGACTGTGTCGGACTCATTAAAGGCTACCTGTGGAGCGACAGCACTACAGCCGCGCCGAAATATAGCGCCGCGCAGGATGTGTCTGCTAACGGTATGCTTGCCAAATGTACCGAACACGGCAACATAGGCAAGCTACCCGAAATACCCGGCATTCTCGTGTTTATGGACGGCCATGTCGGGATCTATGAAGGCAACGGGTATGTAATAGAATGCACCGTGAGCTGCGGCGGGGGCGTTGTGAGAACGGCTCTGCACAGTCGACCGTGGGTGCATTGGGGGAAGTGTCCGTGGATTACATACGCGAGTGCAAACGCTCCGCAGAAGAAACCGACGGCAGCATCGAAAATTACTGTTGGTGATAAAGTGAAAATAACCGGCAGCATCTATGCAACCGGGCAGCGTATTCCTGCCTGGGTAAAGCTGCGCAAACATACTGTGAGCAAGATACAGGACAATAAGGCACTGCTGAGAGAAATCAGCAGCTGGGTATATCTCAAGGATATAACCGTCGTATCGGCTTCTAAAAAAGGAATCGCCGTCGGCAGCACGGTTACTATCAAAAAAGGCGCAGTTTACGGAGGTTTGAGCGGCACGAGAGGAAAGCTTGTTCCCGCTGCTCAGCTTGCACCGACAAAACACAAGGTATCAAAAATACAGACAAACAAAGGCGTAAAAGAAGCACTGCTCAGCGACATATCGTCGTGGGTAGCGGTTTCAAACCTTACGGAGGTATAACATATGATAACGGCAATCATCTATAATTTATTGAATTTGCTCGGACTTTACGGCGCTTGGGCGGTCGTGCAGATTCTCAAGATCTTCGGCGCGATGTAAAAAAACAACCGGGCAGGGGTTTTTCCTCTGCCCGGCTTTCTCGTTTATAGTTGCAGCCCCCGGTCTGACCGAGAGCCGCGTGAAATAGGATATAGAACATTAGGGGGTTCTATAGGTGCATTATAGCATTATATGCTTTAAAAATCAAGCAATGTTTGCGCTGATAAAAAAGACTGTTACTACGGGGTTACTACGGATTTCATTTTGAGTGCATTGAAATAGAAATGAAAAAAGCCTTGAAACCGTTGATACACAACGACTTCAAGACTTCTCTTTTGGTGATCCATCGGAGATTCGAACTCCGGACACCTTGATTAAAAGTCAAGTGCTCTACCGACTGAGCTAATGGATCGTATTTGCTTTGTGCAGGCTGTATCTGCAAATCAGCTTGATTATCATATAATATTTGAACGAGAAAGTCAAGACTTTTTTGCATTTTGTTCCCTTTGTTTTCACTCTTTATGATAAATTGTGCTCATTTAGCCCGAATATTCATTTCTTTGCGGCGGATACTATTCAGAGAAAACCGCCGGAGGCGCATTCTATGAAAATACTTTTTTATGATACAAAGCCGTATGACCGCGAGGCGTTCGAGAAGCTTGCGGGCAAATATCCCGACATTGAAATAGACTATCTCAAGACGGATATCTCTTACCGCACCGCGCCGCTCTCGAAAGGCTATGACGCCGTGTGCCTGTTCGTCGCGTCCGATGTCGGCAGGCGGGTGGTGGATATCCTCGCCGAGAACGGGGTCAGGCTCATTCTCATGCGCTGCGCCGGATATAACAATGTCGATCTTCCGGCGGCGCAGGAGCACGGCATCTCCGTTATGCGTGTGCCGGGATATTCACCGGAAGCAATAGCCGAGCATGCCCTCGCGCTCGCGTTCGCCGTCAACCGCCGCATACACAAGGCTTATATAAAAGTGCGCGAAAATAATTTCAGCCTCATGGGTCTTACGGGAGTTAACTTCTGCGGCAAGACGGCGGGAGTCGTCGGCACGGGAAAGATAGGCGCATCGTTCGCGCGAGCCTGCCGCGGGCTAGGGATGAATGTTATCGCCTATGATAAGTATCGGAACCCCTCGCTCGACTTCGTTCGATATGTCGAACTCGATGAACTTCTCAGCGAAAGCGATCTGATATCCCTCCATTGCCCGCTGACCGAGGAGACCTATCATATGATAAATATCAACGCGATAGAGCGGATGAAGGACGGCGTTATCCTTGTTAACACCTCGCGCGGCGCGCTGATAAGCACGCCCGATCTTATAAAAGGTATACGGCAGCATAAATTTATGGGCGTCGGGCTCGATGTGTATGAGGAGGAGACGCACAATGTCTTTGAAAACCGCGAGGACGATATTCTCGAAACCTCCGTCACGGCTCGCCTTCTGTCTTTTCCTAATGTTATAATCACCTCGCACCAGGGCTTTTTGACCCGCGAGGCGCTTGAGTCGATAAGTGAGACCACGTTTGAAAACGCTACCTCGTTTAGTAGGGGAGAGCCGATACAGGCGAATATAGTTAAATATAATTAATGTATGCTAATCATGCGCGGCGGTAAATTCCGCCGCTTTTTTCTGCCCGCTGTTGATTAAATCGCATTTGTATGATAAAATTCTCATATAACCGATTCAAAGGAGTGAGCGAGACTTCGGTCTCGGGAATATGAAAAACAAAGTTCTGCCTAAAATAACAAACATATCTGCGATTGTCGACATAGTCTGCGCAGCTGCGTTCTTTATTGTTCAGATAATCGATGCCGCGAAGCCCGATTCGGTCAGCTCGCCCGTCATGCTCGGCTTTCTCATTGCGAGCGCCGTTGCGATAATTGTCTTTTTCGCGTTTCGTATTGTCGGTGTTGCCGTGGGCGTGCAGTCCTCTAAGCCGCTGACACTCATTTCGTATGCTGTCGATGCCGCATGGGTCGTGTCAATGGTATTTGTGCTCAAAAACCTCAATGTCTTCTAAGGAGTGGCGGAATGATGTATGCTGTTATCGCCGCTGTTGTTTCGGCGGCTCTGCTTGTGTATTTTACGGTGCGTATTGTCCGCGAGCCCAAAAACTCCGACTGCGTCGTGTATATTCCGAGGTGGCTCTTCTTTTTGGGGCTGGCCGTCTATGTTTTCGGCGCGGGGGTCGGCGTTGCCATGCTCGCCGTCGGGAGATTCTTCTTTGCGATTCCCGGCTTGCTCTGTATGCTGTTCGGCTGCGCCGCCATGCTCTGCTGCCTCAATCAGAAGGTCGTGTCCGTCGGGGACGGGGAGTATGTCTATTCGACGATGTTCGGCAGGGAGAAGCGGTTCAATGTCTCCGACTATGTCCGAATGACCCGCAATTCCGATTCGCTCACCCTGAAGTTTAAAAACGGTAAAATGCATATTGATAACCTCGCCGTTATCGGCGACGACTTCAAAAACAGTCTGATTGAAGGCAAAAAAGACTGAATTATTGCCTTTTGTTTGCGCTCCGTGCCCAGTTGCACGGGGCGTTTGAATTTTTCGAGCTTTTCCGCAAAATTTTTTGAAAAAACTGTTGACAATAATATATGAATGAGCTATCATATGAATAGCAAGACATATGAATGAGCAGACATATGAATTGCTGCTCAAATGAACGGAGGACAAAAACATGGAACATAACCACGAAAAGATGCTCGATATGGTCAGACACGAGCTGCCGACGGACGAGCTGCTCTGCGACCTGTCCGACCTGTTCAGGCTCTTCGGCGACACGACCCGCGTTAAAATCCTGTTTTCGCTCTTTGAGTCGGAGATGTGCGTCTGTGCCATTGCAGAGCTGCTCGGTATGACGCAGTCGGCAATATCGCATCAGCTGAAAATCCTCAAGGACGCGAACCTTGTCGCAAACCGCCGCGAGGGCAAAACGATTTATTATTTTCTTTCCGACGACCATGTCAGAACGATTATATCCAAAGGTTTTGAACATCTTATTGAAGAAAGGACCGAGAACAATGAAGAAGATATTTAAGCTTGAGGACCTTGACTGCGCGAACTGCGCGGCGAAGATGGAGGCGGCTCTCGCCAAGGTGGACGGCGTTGAACACGTGAGCGTCAACTTCTTCACTCAGAAGCTGACCCTCGAGGCCGCGGACGGCGACTTTGACGAGGTGCTCAAAAAGGTAGTCAAGACCGCAAAGAAAGTTGAACCCGATTGCAAAATAATTCTTAAGTAAGAGGGGTGTTCCCAATGACGGGAAAGCAGAAGAAAACGCTGGCAAGAATAATAGTATCGGTCGTGCTGACCGGTGTCGCCTGGGCAGTGGATGAAATTTTCGGCTTAGAGGGTTGGAAAGCGCTGCTGCTCTACATTGCGCCATATCTCGTGATAGGCTATGATGTGCTGTGGGACGCTATACGCAATATCGCTCACGGACAGGTGTTCGACGAGCACTTTCTTATGGCGCTCGCAACTGTCGGCGCGTTCGGCATAGGCGATTACCGCGAGGCCTCGGCTGTTATGATATTCTATCAGATAGGCGAGCTGTTTCAGAGCATCGCCGTGGGCAAGAGCCGCAAGTCGATATCCGCGCTCATGGATATCCGCCCCGACTATGCCGTAGTCGTGCGCGACGGCAAGGAAGAGACCGTGTCGCCGGAAGAAGTTGAGCTCGGCGAAACGATAGTTATAAAGCCCGGCGAGAAAATACCGCTTGACGGTGAAATAATCGACGGTTCGACCTCCGTGAACACCGCCGCCCTGACGGGTGAAAGTCTGCCCGCCGACAAAACCGTGGGCGACAGGGTAACGAGCGGAACCATCAATCTTTCGGGCGTTATCCGTGTTAAGACCCAGAGCCGTTTCGAGGAGAGCACGGTTGCCAAAATCCTCGAGCTCGTCGAAAACTCATCGGAGAAAAAGGCGAGAGCCGAGAACTTTATTACCCGCTTCTCGCGCTGGTACACTCCCTGCGTCGTCATAGGCGCAGTCGTGCTGGCTGTTTTGCCGCCGCTTGTCACCATGCTCATGGGAACTCAGAGCACCTGGAGCCTTTGGAGCATATGGATAGAGCGTGCGCTTACCTTCCTCGTCGTATCGTGCCCGTGCGCGCTGGTCGTGTCCGTTCCGCTGTCGTTCTTCGGCGGCATAGGAGGAGCCTCGCGTGAAGGCATACTTATAAAGGGCGCTAATTATATGGAGACGCTCTCTAAGATAGATACGGTCGTATTCGACAAGACCGGAACGCTGACCAAGGGAACCTTCGCCGTCAACGCGATTCATCCGAACAATATTACCGAGGCGCATCTTCTCGATGTTGCCGCCGCCGCGGAGAGCTATTCGACTCATCCCGTCGGCGAGTCGATAGTAGCGGCGCATAAGGGTCATATAGACAAGAGCCGCATAGGCAAGATAACCGAGCACGCGGGCATGGGACTCGAGGCCGTTATTGACGGCAAGACCTACTTTGTCGGCAACGGCAAGCTCATGGACATGGCGGGCGCCGAGTGGCACGATTGCCATATGGCGGGCACCGTTATCCATATCAGCGAGGGCTCGCAGTATCTCGGTCATATAGTTATCAACGATGAGCTCAAGCCCGATTCGGCATCCGCGATAGCGAAGCTCAAGGAGCTTGGGATAAAGAATACCGTTATGCTGACGGGCGACAATGAGCGCGTGGCTCAGGCAGTCGGCGAGCAGCTCGGACTCAGCGCGGTCCATGCAAAACTGCTTCCGTCGCAGAAGGTCGAGCGGGTTGAAGAGCTGCTCGGAGAGGGCAATAAAGTTGCGTTCGTCGGCGACGGCATAAACGATGCGCCCGTGCTCACAAGAGCCGACGTCGGTATCGCCATGGGTGCTATGGGCAGCGACGCCGCTATAGAATCCGCGGATATCGTCCTCATGGACGACAAAATTTCGAAGCTCCCAACGGCTATAAAAATAGCGAGAAAGACCATGCGCATAGTCAACGAGAACATCTGGATAGCTTTGGCGGTCAAGGTTATTATCCTTGTGCTCAGCGCGTTCGGTATAGCGGATATGTGGATAGCGGTTTTCGGCGATGTCGGAGTGCTTATCCTCGCTGTGCTCAACGCCATGCGAGCGATGCTTAAAATAAAAAAATAACAGACCGACAAAAACGGCGGAAGGGGATAGTCCTTTCCGCCGCTTTTTATGTCTTGCTGAGCTCCCTGCGCTTTGCTCGCCTGACTCTGTTTATGTGCCGCTCGAAGTCGCCGCTGTTGAGAAGCTCGGTCAGCACCAGCTGTTCGAATGTCGGCACGGTGCAGGAGTAGAAGCCGAGCCTTTCTTCAAATGCTTTGACGAGTCTCTTCGGCAGAACCATATATCCCACGCGCATCGAGGGCGATATCGTCTTTGAAAACGTGTTCAGATATATAACATTGTCCTGTTCGGACAGAGCAAAAAGCGTGTCTGCGGGCTTTTGCGAGACGGAAAATTCCGAGTCATAGTCCGATTCGACAATAAACCTGCCGCCTTTTTCGGCCCAGCAGATATATTCGTACCGTTTCGAGGCGGATGCCGTAACGCCCGTCGGAAAGCTTCGATACGGAGTCGTATGCAGTATATCCGCACCGCTGCCGCTGAGCGCTGCGCCGTCTATGCCGTCGTCGGAGAGGGGGAGAAGTTCGTATTTTACTCCCGCCGCCCTGTATACCTGCTCGATTTTTTCATATGACGGCGATTCTATGGCATAAGTTTTCTCTCTGCCGAGCAGATCGACTATCAGCCCGTAAAGATACTCCGCGCCCGAGCCGACCACTATCTGCTCCGCATCAACGTTTATTCCTCGGTTTCTTGCTAAATATTGCCGCAGTGCATCGCGCAGCTCCATGAGCCCCTTGTGCGGCGAGCGTTCGAGTATCTCGTCCGCTCTGTCCGCGATAACCTTTCGCATAGTCCTGCTGAGCAGTGATACTGGGAAAACGGGCTTGCTGTGCCCGAGGTGCTTTTCCTGCGCCGGTTCGGAGAAATTTCCGCCCGACGCGGCAAAGCCGTCCGACCGCTTGAATATCACAAAATATCCGCTGCGCTCGCGCGCCTGAGCATAGCCCTCCTCACACAGCAGGTCATATGCGTGCTCCGTCGTTACCGTGCTCACCCCGAGCTCCTCTGCGAGCAGACGCTTTGACGGAAGCCTGCTCCCGTAAGCGAATGCCCCGCCGACTATATCCGCCCGAAGCAGCCTGTAAATCTGCAAATAGACCGGGCGGTCGTTCATATCAACCGTGTATTTCATCTGGTTATATTATTTTCTCCGTTTCTGACTATTTTATATTATCAGTGCTATTGTATAATATCCCTGACAGAAAATCAAGGAGGATATCAAAATGAAAGCAAAAAGCAGCACAAAAAGAACTACCCTGTGGGTGTGTCTGACGGCAATGTTTATGGCGCTCAACGTCGCCATGAGCTCGTTCGGCGTTCCCGTACCGGGCGGACATCTGTATCTCAACGATATAATCATCTGCACCGCGGCGATAATACTCGATCCCGTCGCGGCATTCATAGTCGGCGGAGTCGGCGCATTTTTGGGCGACCTGCTGTTCTATCCGGCGCCGATGTTCGTCTCGCTGGTGACGCACGGACTCCAGGCGATTATCATCTCCGTTTTTTCGCATTATGTTCTCAAGAAGCATCCCGTGCTCGCGAGCGGAATAGGCGTCTCGATAGGCGCCGTTATCATGGTCGTCGGCTATTCTCTCGGCAGAGCGTTTATTTACAGCACCCCGGAATACGCCCTTATGAAGCTGCCATTCCAGTTCCTTCAGGCGGCGGTCGGCGCGGTAGCCGGTATGCTCCTGTGCTGGAAGTGCGGAGTTTACAAGCTATATAACAGGGCGCTTGTAAAAGCCGCCGGAGGCAGCAGAAAAGAGCGGAAAGAACCTGCCGATAAAAGCTCAAAGGAATAAAAAAACTCTTGATTTTTATCGCTCGCTGTGATATAATATCCGAGCATTACGCACGCGAAGCTTTAGGATGCCGCCCGGTGCGGTGAATTTTCACCGTTGCGGCCGCCCTGTTTCGCGGAGGAAAAACCAAAGGAGGAAAAAACAAATGTCAGTAGTATCAATGAAGCAGCTGCTTGAAGCAGGTGTGCACTTCGGTCATCAGACCAGAAGATGGAACCCCAAAATGGCTCCCTATATTTTCACGGAGCGCAACGGTATTTACATCATCGACCTTCAGAAGACGGTCAAGAAGCTTGAGGACGCCTACATGGCAGTTCGTGACATCGCTGCAGACGGCAAGGAGATCCTTTTCGTCGGCACGAAGAAGCAGGCTCAGGATTCTATCCGCGAGGAGGCAGAGCGCTGCGGTATGCCTTATGTCAACGCTCGTTGGCTCGGCGGTATGCTCACCAACTTCAACACCATTCAGCGCCGTATAAAGAGACTTGAGCAGCTCAAGGCCATGGAGGCTGACGGAACCTTCGATATGCTTCCCAAGAAGGAAGTTATCAAGCTCCAGCTCGAGATAGAGAAGCTTGAGAAGTTCATGGGCGGTATCTCCAAGATGAAGAAGCAGCCCGCCGCTATGTTTATAGTCGATCCCCGCAAGGAGAAGATCGCTGTTCTCGAGGCTCACAAGCTCGGTATTCCGATCATCGCTATCGTCGACACAAACTGCGATCCCGATGAAGTAGACTATGTTATCCCCGGCAATGACGACGCTATCCGCGCTGTCCGTCTCATCTCCGCCGCAATGGCAGACGCTGTCATCGAGGGCAGACAGGGCGAGCAGGGCGACGCAGAGGCTGCCGAGGCCGCAGAGACAGAGGAGGACAAATAATGAACTTCACTGCTAAAGACGTACAGGCTCTCCGCGAAAAGACCGGAGCAGGTATGATGGACTGCAAGAAGGCTCTCACAGAGACCGACGGCGATATGGACAAGGCCGTTGATGTTCTTCGTGAGAAGGGTCTTGCTTCCGCCGCCAAGAAGGCAGGCCGCGTTGCCGCCGAGGGCGTTGTTGTTGCATATTATGATGAGGCAAATAAGGTTGCTTCTATGGTAGAAGTCAACTGCGAGACAGACTTCGTTGCAAAGAACGAGAAGTTTGTTGAGCTTGCAAATAAGATTGCTGTCACTGTTGCGGAAAAGAATCCGGCAGATGTTGACGCTCTCCTTGCTATGACCCTTTCGGGCAGCGATGAGACTGTCTCCAACGCTGTTCAGGAGCTCTTCCTCGTAATCCGTGAGAACATGAAGGTTCGCCGCTTTGTAAGAGTTGAGGGCACTGTTGCTTCCTATATCCACGGCGGCGGCTCGGTAGGCGTTCTTGTCAGCTTTGATACAGACGCTGCCGATAAGGCAGAGTTTAAGGAGATGGGCAGAAACGTTGCAATGCAGATTGCAGCTATGAGCCCCGAGTATCTCAGCAAGGATTGCATCTCCGACGATGAGCTTGCAAAGATGAAGTCGATCACTATCGACAGCTCGCTCAACAAGCCCGAGTCTCTTCCGAAGCCGATTCTTAAGAATCTCTTCGATAAGGCTGTCAACGATAAGCTCTTCAGCGATGAGGATCTTGCAGCTTATGAGGAGCAGAAGAACAACAAGTTCCTCTTCAACTTCCTTTCCGATAAGGCAGTTGAGACTCTTGTCGAGCTTGCAATGGCAAGCAAGGCTGATATCGTTGCAAACAAGATCTTTGCAGGTGCAGTCGACGGCCGTATGAAGAAGCAGCTCAAGGAAGTTTGCCTTCTTGAGCAGGCATTCGTTCGTTCGGATCTCTATGACGGCGATGTCGCAGGCTACATTGCAGATGTTGCTAAGAAGCTCGGCGCTTCGATAAAGGCTACCGGCTTCATCCGCTACGCAAAGGGCGAGGGCATCGAGAAGAAAGAGGAGAACTACGCTGAAGAAATCGCAAAGATGACCGGCAATAAATAATTAAACAAAAAGTGAGGCAGTCGAAAGGCTGCCTCGTTTTTTATGTACGGATAGCTTATCCCCGCAGCTTAATTGACTGCGGGGATAAGTTTATTCTGTTTTTGCGGGTTTCTTTTCTTTCCTGTAAATGCTGTAACTCAGCCAGCGCTTGCCCCTGTAGCGCAGGCAGAACGCAACCGCGCGGAACACCCAGTCGACTATCATCGCCAACCAAACGCCGATAGCGCCCATTCCGAGCCTGAGACCGATTATGTAGCTTAAAAACAGTCGGAATGTAAACATCGAAAACAGCGCGATGCACATAGTGAACTTGACATCGTTCGCAGCCTTCAGGACATTCGGCATGGTGAACGAAGCGGGCCAGATGAAAATGGCACAGCCGTTGTGGATAATGATGAGCTTTAACGCGAGCGAATATGCGTCGGGCGAGATGTTGTACATCCTGAGCGTCAGCGGGAGAGTCGCGAGGATTATCGCGTTCCATATCGCCGACATAAGGTAGGTGAGCCGCATCAGCTTTTTCGTGTGCAGTCTTATCTGCTCTTCGCTACCGAGACCGACGCACTGGCCTATGACCGTTATCACCGCAAGCCCCATCGCCTGACCGGGTATGCAGCCGATTCCGTCGAGGTTATTTGCGACTGCGTTAGCCGCTATCTGAACCGTTCCGAACGAGGTTATAATGCTGACGACAAGTATGCGCCCGAGGTGAAACAGGCTGCTCTCGATGCTGCTGGGTATTCCTATAGAGAGTATCTTTTTTATAAGCCCGAAATTCGGTCTGAATTTATCTTTAATCGAGATATAAATCGGATGATCTCTCTTGTGCAGGAGGATGAGCAGGAGGAGCATCGCCGCAAAACGCGAAATAGTCGAGGATGCCGCCGCGCCCGCAACGCCCCATTTGACTCCGTATATGAGAATGGCGTTGCCGATTATGTTCATAATTGTGGTGATGAGTGAGGCTAACATCGATATTTTCGAGTTGCCCATGGCGCGGAAAAGCGCCGCACAGCTGTTATATATAGCGAGGAACGGGAACGACAGCGCGGATATCCAGAAATATGTCAATGCGGACTGCATAACGCCCTCTTCAAGCGTGCTGAAAAAGAGCCTGAGCAGCTGAGCCTTGAAAACAAGGGTCAGTGCCATGAGTACAATCGAGATTATAAACGCGATAAATATCAGCTGAGATGCGCTGTTGCGCGCGTCCTTCGCTCTTTTTGCGCCGATGAACTGCGCCGCAACGACTGCGCCGCCCGTAGCGAGCGCGGCAAAGACATTTATCATCAGCGTCATTATCATGTCAACGAGCGAAACGCCCGAAATAGCCTCGTCGCCGAGACCGGATATCATAACCGTGTCGCAGAAGCCGACGGATATGGCGAGAAACTGCTCGATGACAAGCGGGAATATCAGTTTTTTGAGTGCTTTGTTGCTGAAAAGCGGTTTTTCAGCGCGGGGAGTTGCAACAGCTTCCATTTGAGACCTCCGTTTGTTATACGGATATATATTAACATATTTGCTCTGCCAATTCAATCCGTCGGGGCTGTAAAAAATATGCACTGCGGTTTTCCACAGTGCATATCTTTATTTTTTCTTAACTATTCGCAGCTCGCTTATCATAACTCCTGCGTGCTCCTCGAATATCTCGATTTCAACGCACCCGTTGACGAACACGCTTTTCGGCAGCCGGTATACCGCGCAAATAAAGCCGTCGGGCAGCATTTCGCGGTTATACTCCTCGTCCTCCGCGCCGAACTGACCGCCTTTGTATACAGTCGTTCCGTTCGCCTTTACCGTCAGGTCGTCAATGCGCTCGTCCTTTTTCTGGCGGTAGGTGACTTTGAGCTCGTAGTCGGTATCATAGCGGAATCCGCCTAATTTACATCTGAACGACCGGTTATCGAAAACTTTGAAAAGGCAGGTTGGGAGACTTCCGTTGTTGACGTCTGGGCGGTCGCCCTGGAAGTTCATGTATATGCCCTCGGGTCCCGCTTCCTGCCTACGGCCGAGAACCCCGAGACCGTGCTCCGCGACAGAGTAATAATACTCGTCGCTCTCGACTTCGTTGCGCTTTACGCTGCGAAGCATATATTCTTTCGCCTCGTTTTCGGGCATTTCTTCGGCTTTTTTCAGTCTCCCCAGCAGCCACGCGCAGTCGGTATTCGGCAGGTCGATGGTCTCGAGCACCGCACCTCGTTCCCAGCTGTCGGCGCAGTAGCGCTCAACATCCGTCTGCAGGCCAATCTGCTCAAAAAGCTCGCCGGCTATGCGCTCTATGTCCGCACGCAGCGTTTTTTTGCGCCCGTCCTCGGTGCTTTGCAGTGTTTCCCTTGCGCTCTCAAGCCTGCCCGAGAGAATTTCGCGCCTTGCCTGCTTTATTGCTTTCAGCTCGATTATGCGCCTGTGTCGAAGATATGCGTCGCATTTTGCGCGGAACAGGCATTGATTAAACCGCCAAAGCTTCAAAGCACTCGGATATCTTTCGGCCAACGACTCCCAGCCCTTGAGATTGTCGTCGATTCCGGGATTCTCCGCCGGATCTGTCTGCCAGTTTAGCTCAAGCCCGAGTATCCTGTCCGCAACCTCGTCGGCGGGCAGGGAGGGGAAATACAGGCGCGAGTAATCCTCAAGCGAGTCGCGCACGTCTGTATCGGGGAAAAAGTCCATGTCGCTCCAGACGCACTTGTTCACATCGTCCGTTATGCCCTCGGAATATGACACGCTGCCTATGACATATCTGCGTGTGAGGCGGTGAATCTCCCTGTATTCGCATGGTCGGGGATTCGTGCATTCGCGGCTGAGCCCCGACGCCAGCGCATAGTGCCAGTCGTCGCGGTCGAAGTGAACGGGATATTCGCAGCGCACGTTGTGCGTGATATCGGGATAGAATCTTATAGGATATTTTGCGGGCAGCCTGCGCCTGAGTTCATCCATTTCAAAGGCGTGGTTCGGGCCCGTTATAATGCCGTCTATCCCGTCTGGCAGCTTTTCGAGCTCATCCATGAGCCTATCGCCCCAGTCGGGTATCGAGTGCGGCTGCTGCGCGGACGGCCACATCTCGGCGTTCGGGTGATACTCCTTGAGCAGGCGCGAAAACTCGCGGCAGCGGCGTATAAATTCGTCCGCATTATAATCTCCGGGATCGCCTCCGGGCGGGAACATAACGTCTATCCTCGGCGTGCGCTCAAAGACGCGTCTGCGCCGTTTCTCGGCGTCCTCAAGGCTCTCGCGGTCGTTGGGATACCAGAGCGACACATCGAGGTCGTATTCGTCCGCTATCCTTGACGCCTCAACGAGTAAGTCCTGCGGATCGTATTTCATCAGCCTGTTTTTCTTCGCGTCAAGCCCGTTAGAGGGAATGTGCTCAACAGTGTTGCAGCCGAAGAACATCAGGTCGAGATAATATCTTCGGTAGTCCTCGATATCCCATGCGTCGTAGCTGTTGGGCGTTGTGCGGTAGCCGAGCTGATGACCTCTTATGCGCTTGTCAGGCTCGTATCTGCCGCCGATATCCTGTATGAGCGTGATTTTTTCGCCCGAGACTTCGATTTTGCGCAGAAACATACCTGCGGCAAAAATCAGCCCGCGTATGCCCTGTGCCTTAAAGACAAGGCGTTTCCCGTTCTGCTCTATTTCGTATCCGTCTCTGAGCCCGTCGGGGTCGGCGACAAAAGAGATATCAGCCCTGTCGGAGTCTGTTATTTCGGGGAGTTTACCCGTTCTCGATTCTATTTCGCCGCGCAGGATTTCGGCCGCCTTGAGCGCGGCGCCGTCATGTGCAAAAATTTTAAGAGCGCTGTATTCATATCTCATTTTGCTCACCCAAAAAGCTTCCTCATCATTTTAAGTCCCGCCGCCGCTTCCTTTTCGAAGTCCGTGCAGCCGGCCTCAATGCTTATTCTTCCGTCATATCCCGCATTCTTTACGGCGCTGACAAACGGCGTATAGTCGTAGCCGTCACCCTCGGCGGGGTATACTCGCTTCGACCTGCCGCTCTCCGTGTCCATCGCCGTAGGGTTCGAGAAGTGTATATGTATCAGTCTTTCTCCCGCATATCCGAGCGCACCGAAGTCCTCGTTTTCCATGACCATATGATATATATCGGCGAGGACGAATACGCTCTTTAGCCCGAGCTTGCGGCAGATGTCTGTGCTCTCGCGCACGGTCGTAAATACATTCGTTTCGAGCCTGTTCAGCGGCTCTATCGCAACTCTTATCCCGCGCTCCCGCGCTTCGCCGTCTATGACGCGCAAAGCCGAATAAAGCTGTTCGAGCCCTTTTTCTCTGTCGAATCCGTCAGGTACGCTGCGCGAGCGGCCGCTGCCTAGCACGCAGGTTTTAACTCCGAGAAACGCGGCGTTGTCAAAGGCGCGGCGCGTGTAGTTCCTTATAATTTCAATGTCCGCGTCCTCTCCGGCGAGGTGTATTTCTCCGGGAAAAAAGCAGTTCGCCGCCTCAAGCTTTGCGCCGCAGCCGTCAAGCAGAGCCTTTGTCTCCGTGAGCTCCCGCAGGCCGAGAGCTTTTATGTGCCCTAAGTTGCTCTCAAGGTAGTCGTATCCGAGCTTTGCGGCAGATTCAAGCCTGTCAAACCCGACGCAGGTTCCGAGCAGCATATCGCAGCCTCCTTCATCTGTTTTTTTATTCCGAATAAATGGTAACACGCCCGCAGCCGCCCTGTCAATCTCCGTTTAAAATTTTTTTCGACGGTATTAAGAGCGCGCTATATGGGAATAATTTTTTATAGTGCGAGCAAAGCGGGAGACGGCGGAATGCAGTATAACAGAGTAGAGATTTGCGGAGTGAACACATCAAAATTAAAAGTGCTCAAAGAGAAAGAAAAGACGGAGCTTCTGCGCCGTATGCACTCGGGGGACAGGTCTGCGCGGGACGAGCTTATAAACGGAAATCTGCGCCTTGTTCTGAGCGTCGTTCAGCGCTTTACAAACAGGGGAGAGAACCCCGACGACCTCTTTCAGGTCGGGTGCATAGGGCTTATAAAGGCTATTGACAACTTCGATATAAATCAAAACGTCCGCTTTTCGACCTACGCCGTGCCCATGATAATAGGCGAGATACGCCGCTATCTCCGTGACAATAACTCCCTGCGCGTCAGCCGCTCGATAAGAGACATAGCCTACCATGCGATGCAGGAGAAAGAAAAGCTCGTGGTGAAGCTCGGGCGCGATCCCACAATCGAAGAGATAGCTAAAGCGATGAACATGAAAAAAGAGGATATAGTTCTGGCTCTGGAGGCGATAGTAGAGCCGGTGTCGCTCTATGAGCCTGTGTTCTCGGACGGCGGCGATACCATATATGTTATGGATCAGCTCGGCGACAACGGCGACGACGGGAGCTGGCTCGACGAGATAATCTTTCGCGAGTCGGTCGAAAATCTGCCGGAGCGGGAGAAAAAGATACTCTATCTCCGCTTTTTAAAGGGCAAGACCCAGACGGAGGTGGCGGGGGAGATAGGTATCTCTCAGGCGCAGGTATCGCGGCTCGAAAAAGGAGCTATCGAAGCGATAAAAAGGAATAACAGAGCGTGAGCATATGCCGTATGAATTTTTCATTACGGCTTTTTGCCTTAAAAAGGATGACAAAACTTCTGTTTGGTGGTATACTTCATATTACTTAATACTACCACAAGGAGGTCATGAATTGAAAAAAAAGATAGAATTCGATTCGGGAAAGAAAGTGTTTCCGATAATTATTGCGGTTATCGGTGCGGCCCTCATGCTCGCGATGTGGATAACAAGGCTCAATATGACTGCGGTCGTCTGCGTGGCATATTGCTGCATCGTCTCCGCGCTGATAGTTATCGGTATGTTCTTTAAGCGCAGGCTTTATCTCGGCTTCGTCGTCGGCTACTGTGCCGCGCTTTTCGGCATTATCACTTATTACATAGCGTTCGGCGCGGATGCGGGCTTCGGCGCATTCACGTCCGGTCTCGCCGGCTTCTCGAGTGCCGAGCATCCGCTGCTCACGGGCGAGGGCAACTTCTTTACCCGCCTGCTCGGTAATCTACTGCTTGCCCTGCCGAGCATAGCCGTTATTGTCGGCGTTATTCTCTGCGTTGTGAAAATCGATAAAAAGGTCACACTTCAGAAGGTTATGTCCCGCATTCTCAGCGTGCTGCTTGTGTTCACTACCATAGCCTTCGTGCTCACCATGAACCTGCGCTCGAAGCCCAACGCCCAGCGTATGTGGGAGGGTCAGGACGATTACCTCAAGGGTATCGACAAAAACAAGACGAAGAAAAACGCACCCAACGTCCTGTTCGTCCTCATGGATGACCTCGGCTACGGCGACGTTTCCGCCAACGGCGCGATATACGATACCCCGAATATCGACCGCATCGGCAATGAAGGCGCGCAGTTCACCAACTTCTATTCGAGCTATTCCGTCTGCTCCCCCGCGCGTTTTGCCGCGCTCACGGGACGCTATCCCTATCGCGGATATGCGGATAATGTTATATATCCGACCGTTGACACCTTCTCGCCCTTCGCCTCGACCCGTATATTCAACTCCATCGAGATGGGCGGCAATGCCGACGGTATGCTCGGCGACGAGATAACCATAGCCGAGGCTCTCAAGGGAGCGGGCTATGCCACCGGCTGCTTCGGCAAGTGGCATCTCGGCGACTACGGCGAGTATCTGCCCACAAATCAGGGCTTTGATTATTTCTACGGCAGCCACTATGTCAACGATATGAATCCGTTCTATCACGTCAGGGAGGAGAACGGAGAGTATGAGATAGCCCGCGGCACAGACGAGCTCAAGGACCAGGGTAACGCCACAAAGTGGATATACGAGGAAATGAACGATTGGATAACCGATCAGGTCAAGCAGGGCGACGAGCCTTTCTTCGCGTTCTATGCAACTCCGTGGCCGCACGCGCCCGTATTCGTCGGCGACGAGTTCAAGGGCAAGTCCGGCATGGGCACTTATGTCGACTGCGTTACAGAGTTCGACTATTATCTCGGCAAGCTGTTTGATACCCTCGAGGAGCTCGGCGTTATGGACGACACGATAATCGTGTTCACCAGCGACAACGGCCCCGCGCTTCAGGGCTCCACGGGCGACCTCCGCGGAGGCAAATATCTCGCTTATGAGGGCGGTCAGAAGGTTCCGTTTATGATCCGCTGGGGCAACAACGGCGGTCTGTTCAAGGCAGGCTCGACCTATGACGAGTCCGCTACGCTCGTTGACCTGTTCCCGACGCTCATAGAGATGTGCGGCGTCACCGGAAACGGCGGAACGCAGAAGAACTATCTTCCCGCGGATCGCATAATAGACGGCGTTTCGATGGTTCCCGTGTTCACGCAGAACAAGGTCATACATACCGCCGACACCCCGATACTCCACATGAAGCGCGAAAAGCTCAAGGCTATCCAGTACGCTATACCGACTGCCGATATCCTCGCGCGCGATGAGTATAAGGACTATGATTTTGATATTCTCAACAACAACGAGTATGTCGTGTTCAAGTATTTCAAGAATATACAGAACGACAACTCCGCGTTCTTTGATAAGTTCCGCAAGAATTGGCTGCATATCCTGACCGACGATGCGGGCGAGAACTACAACCGCACCCCGGCATATCCGACAATTGCCGACGAGATGCTTGAGAAGCTCGACGAAATAATGAATGATTTCAAGGAGAACCGCCGCGGAATCATAGAGAAAAAATAACAGATAAATTGCCGCCGAACGGGGAACAGTCCGCTCGGCGGCAGCAATATCCGGAGGTGTTGTTTTGCCCGAACTTTCGATAATGATAAAGCCCGCGTCGAGTCTCTGCAACCTGCGCTGCGAATACTGTTTCTATCACGATGTCTCGCAGATAAGAGAGGAACACAACCTCGGCATTATGTCCGCAGAGACCTCGGACAGGCTCATAAAAAGCGCGCTCGACTTTGCAAGAGGGGACAGCGTGGCATTTGCGTTTCAGGGCGGCGAGCCGCTGCTTGCCGGATTCGACTATTTCAAGGACTTCGCCGAGCGGGTCAAAAAATATAACCTGCGCGGCAGCCGCATATATTTCAGCATTCAGACAAACGGTATGCTGATAGACGAGCAGTGGGCGCGATTCTTTCACGACGAGCATTTTTTGGTCGGTTTAAGTCTCGACGGCGATATGGAGGCGAACCGCTTCAGGGTCGACGCGAACGGCACGAACAGATTTTATAAAATACTAAACGCCGCTCAAATGCTGACGATGCACGAGGTCGATTTCAATATTCTGACCGTACTCACGGGTTACGCCGCCGAAAATATAGACAGGACATATTCTTTCTTCAAGCGCAAGGGCTTCAAATATCTCCAATTTATCCCATGCCTGCGCCCGTTCGGAGACAAGAGCGAGAGCGAGCTGTACATGACAAACGAGCAGTATGCGCATTTCCTGATACACCTGTTCAACGCCTATGTCAAGGACTACGTGCGCGGCGAATATACGAGCATACGCCAGTTTGACAACTGGGTGCAGATGTATGTCGGCAGAGCCCCGGAGCAGTGCGGAGTCTGCGGACACTGCACGCATCAGTTTGTAGTCGAGGGCAACGGCAACGTCTATCCCTGCGACTTCTACTGCCTGGATGAATGGCTGCTCGGCAACATAAATTCGGACGGGCTCGAAGCCATGGCAAACTCGAAAAAGGCCGCGGATTTTATCAGGGAGAGCCTTGCGGTTGACAAAAAGTGCAAGGCGTGCCGCTATTATCCGCTCTGCCGCGGCGGCGGATGCAAGCGCAGCCGAGCCGACCGCGACTACTGCAAGGCGTATAAGAAATTTTTTGCCTCCTGCCTGCCGTTGTTCCGCGTATTTGTCGACGAAGCAAACCGATGAATATAAAATTCCGCCCCGGCGGCGCGAAATATAATAACATAACGAATCCTATCCGAACTTTCCCGCCGGGTAGGATTTTGCCGTTATAAGCGCGCTTGATAAATTGGGATTTGCAACTGCTCTGTACCCCCCGATTTGTTCTGATGTACGATCCTCACCGCCAAAAACTAAAGAACACATAGAAAATCAGCGGACGGGAATATCCCAATCCGCTGATTTTTTGTAACTTTATTTAGAATGTGTTGTCCTGCCGCAATCAAAATATGTGCTGCCGTTATTTCTTAAAAGGCTTGACGATATAATAGAGTATCAGCTCAACAGTATCAACAAATTTTGCGCCGAATTTGTTCAAGCTCTCCTTTGCGCGCTCTTCGCCCGAGCCGCCTGTCCAGTCGAGCGGATCGGAAACGAGGAGTATCTTGAACGTAGTCCGAGCCTCCATACCCTCGTAGTCGCCCATGCCGGTGACAGTAACGGTAGCCGTACCCTTTTCAACGTTGTCGGAGAAAGCAGCGGTGTAGTCAACGCCCTCGGTGAGAACTCTGTCAAGGCACTTGACGGTGATTTCCGGAGTTATCTCGGAGCCGGTGCGCTTCTGCGACGGGATGTGGGATATCGTCAATCCCTCGTTCTTGAGGGTGAGGGCACCGGAAAGGAAATCGGTGCGCGTTTTTATGAAATCATATATAAAATTGATTTCGCTGTTGTAATTATCGGCTATGGCGGCTGTATCAGTGGTATTATAATAATTCCATCTGATAGCGTTCATGACCGCCGCATCTTTTATCTCATCAACATATTCCTTGTATTTGCTTTCGATCATTACCTTAGCTGCCGGTGCAAAAACAGCCTGCATCTGTTCCTCAACAGTCTGTGCAAAGTCGGCGTGTCTGTAGCAGAGCGCATAGATGTTTGGAGTAGCCTTTATGTTATCGCTGCCCATGAGTGAGTTATATCTGAGATTTCTGCTTTTTGCGTGAAGATTGGTGGGATCTTTAAGATTTGTGCCGTCTCTTCCCTCATAGTTGCCGATTGCGGTATCAAAATCCCAAACAGGACCGGCTAAAAGTTTACCGTCAATGTCCTTATAAAAATAGTTGCTTGTAAGACCGGCATCCCAGTTGCTTGTCCATTCCTGAATAAGATACTGCTTAGCCCATGAAACTATGTCGATATATTCGGTGTAGTGCTTGCCGAGACTGTTATAGCCGGTCTCGCTGTAAAGAGCATCCTCCATTTCCTGCCAGTAGCCGCTGATATACTTTATTTGTGCTTCGGTAGCATATTCAGGTGATTTCAGAACTACCGGCTGGGTGTTTTTGGTAACGAATCCGCTCGGCTCTTCAGCGTAGCGATCCGTAACTTCAAGCTCAAGCAAGTAACCGCCGGTAATATTCTCGGGCTCGTTAGGAATATCATACCAACGCTGGCTGTTCTCTATATATCCGCAGAACTTGCCTGCAATGCCTTGAGGGGCAAGAGTTGAGAAATCAAGGTCGGGATTCAGGTCTTCGGTATCTCCTTCAAGATCGGTTATGTCAACTCGGTTCTTTTTTATCTCGACTTTCTCGGTGATAAGATAGACACCCTTGTATTCGCCGTTGACATAGAGATCAATACTTCTGCAGTCGGGTGAGACATCCATGCCGATGTCTGCGCCGAGATTATAGACAATTTGATCGCGCAGAAGGCTGAGATCTTCATAGTTGGCAATCAGACACCAGCTCTTCGCTTTTTCCATGCCGAAAAGCTTAGTCTTAGAATTGAGCTTGATATTGTAGGGCCTTTTCGGATAGCCCCAGGTTGAGTTGCCTCTGCCCTTCATAGAAGCGAGCTCGGCGTCATAGTCGACATTGCCCTTTGAGTTGAGGGCGAGCATGGTGCAGCCCTTTTCCTTGTGGGACTTGTCGGCGTGGATTCTATCGAGTCCGCCCTCTGGGGTGTTGATAAACATGGTCGGGAGCTTGCTCGAATTGAGGAACACTACCGTGTACTTCGCGTTGCCGACGCTGAGGACAAACTCGCCGCCGTTTGCGAACACTCTTGTCTGTGCGCCGTTTTCGAGCTTGACTCCGCCGCACATAACGTCATCGGTAGCAGTGAACCAAACCGTTATCGACGACAGGTCGGATTTTGACGGCATGAACATGTAATACTTGCCGTCAACGTCGCTCTTCCACCATGAGACGGTACCGAGTGCGGTCGAATCCGCCCCGCTGCCTTTCGCGGACACGGCAAAACTGCTCAGAGGCTCTGTTTCTTCGGCAAAAACGCCGCCTATGGCGAACGCCGAAAAAGCGAGAGTCAAAACCAGCAAGATTGCCGCAGCTGATTTTAATACTTTTTTCATAATTTTTACCTCCTATATTATGCACAAAAAGTACAATACACGTAGTATTATATATAAGTTATAAAAAAAAGAAACCACAAATTAGAATAATAGGCAAAAACACTGATATTTTACATTTACTTTTAAAGTTCCCGTAATAAAAAGCGGCCGAGGGGTTGAAGCCTCGGCCGTGCAAATTATATCACCTTTTCAAAAAACTGATTGAAAATCGGGTAGAATTTTTTGATTATCTCGATAATTTTTATTAAAATCTTTTCGAATGCCGCTGCAAACCGATTTTGTGCGGTCTCTTTTACTCCATAGCCGGGGATGGTTCCGTCGCGGTTTTCGACCCCGTCCGTATCGCTGCAAAATCCGCCGAAAAGAGCAAACGCAAGAGAGAGCGCCGCCTTTTCTTCGGGTGTTGCAAAGCCGTATTTTTTGCTGAATTCTTTGAGTATATTATCGGCTACGGTTCCGCTGTAACCGAGTTCCCTGAGAAATGCGTTGGCGTCAAACAGCACATCGCCGTCCGCCGCCTCTGCCGCGGATTTGCGGATAGAGAAGGCGATGAGCTTCACTATGAGCTTGAAATCATCGGAATCCTGCGAGTAAATTCTCCTGCCGCTTTTGTAGGTGAGATAGGCCGTTGTCAGCGCCTCGTTGAGAGTCGAATAGCTGCTGTTCGGAATCTCGAGCCCGTATGCCGCTGCCATAGCCTGAATACCGTTTTCGCCGTAGATCGGGGTGTCCGACAGCTCTCTCAATCCGTCCGTGACGAGCTTGAGCTTGCCGTAAAGCGCGCTCGATTCCTTGATGCCTATGGTTTCGGGCGAAATGTCCTTGCGGATTTTTTTAGAATAAACGGCGTGTGACCTGTTCCAAGTGTACTGCTGAAAATCGTTCTTCATAAGGGCGATATCTTTTTTGCTGTAGCCCTTGCAAACTTCGGCGAGCTTATCCGCGTCGATATGCTCGATTTTCTTCGTCTCGTATTTTATTTCGCTGTCGGTCATTTTGAACAGCTTGTATTCAGCGGGGAAGTTGCCGAGGCTCGGCATTGAAAAATCGTATATCGTATTGCCCAAGAAGCTCGTGTAGGAGGTTGCGCTGGTTACGTGCGTATGACCGGAGAACACGAGCTTTACGCCCAAGTCCGCAAGCAGACCCGCGAACGAATACGGAGTATCGACAACATAGTTCTTTTCGAGGGCCTTTTGATAGGGGTTATGCTCCAAAAGATTGTGGTGCATTATCATTATCACTTTTCGGCCCTCGCGCTTCGCGTTTCTGATCTGTGTAACCGCCCAGTTCATTCTCGAAAGGTCATTGTTCGGCACAACTCTGTATCTTTCATCGCAGGTATCGAGCGCGACGAGAGTATATTCGTCGTTGAGATTGACGCTGTAGGAGCAGGTGTTCTCGTCAACGGAAACCGCCTTGTCGTATCCGAACTCGTGATATATGGAAATAAAGTCCTCGCGGCCTACGGCGCAGTTTAGGGCGCTGTCGTGGTTGCCGTTTATAACATAAATCTGCTTTCCGGTCTCCTGTTCAAACTTTCTGAACTTCGCGGCAACGGCCTCATGCTCGGAGGCAAAATCTCTGCCGTGCGTTGCAATGTCGCCGGTTATCAGAACAAACCGACACTCGGGATTTTTTGCGCACTGATCCAAAAACTCGTCGATGATAAAGCCGCTCTGGTTATAAAGCGAGTCCTTGCCCGATTTGAAGGTGGTTTCAACGCCCTCGTTATACGGGGTGGAGGTCGCCGTTTTTGCGGGCGTGACATAGTGAACATCGGAGGCGACGGCGAAGCAAAGTTCGCTTTTGTCCTCCTGTGCGTATACGCCGGCCGTAAAAGCCGAGCCGCAAATAAGAATGAGCGCAAGTAAAACGGAGATGAATTTTTTCACTTTAATAACCGCCTTTGCTGTATTATATATAGAATTTTATCAAAACGGCAAATTGTTGTCAAGCGGCATTTTATCGCCCAGGAACGAAAAACGGCAGGAGACTTTTGAAGCCCTGCCGCTTTTCTCGTTATTTTATATATCCCGGTGCATCGCTTTCGGGAATGTACATCGTCTGATTGTAGCCGTCGGTGAATGTTATCTGCGCGATATAGCCGCCGAGAGAGGTGTAACACTGTCCTTGAGCGAGTGCGAACAGCTCGTCTGACTGCTTTTGATTTGTAATGTTCTTTATGAAGCAGTCGTCCATGTCACCGAAAGTTTTGTTCACCAACTTTATTTCTTTCGTGTTGAACATCGTGCTCATAATAAAAATCGGGTTTATCGCGGTGCCGCCGTATTTTCCGCTTTTGTTTATCTCCTGCGCCTGCAAAATGATGCGGCGGCAGTCGTAAATATTGACGCTCTTCACTTCGCGCTTTTGCCCGAGCGCGTCCGCCATGCCGTGTTCTTTGATAAACTTCAGCGTCTCGGTCATGTCGTCCGTAACAGCTGCAAGAACAGATCTGCCCTCAACATTTTCTTCATATCGACCGTCGTAGCTTGTGGCGTTGTCGATGAGATAAATATATGCGACTTCCTTTTCGCTGCCGCGAAGAATATCCGCATATTTTTTCTTCGATATGTCGCTCCATACGCATTTGCCGAGCTTATCAAGCTCATCTGAGCTCAGCTCGCGGCAGAAGCTGCCGTCCTTGCTCGCTATTAGAACGCCATCCATATTGCGCAGCGGATTGCCGTAGTTTCGAAATAAGAAATAGCCTTGCAGGTTCGACATATTCGGAGCTTTTACGTCTTCGCTTTCGAGCTTTTCGCGCTCTGTATCGGAGGCGGCGAGGAAAAGATATTGCTGTTCCTTTACCCCGTCTGTGTCGGCAACGGCGAAATATGAGTTGAGGTCTTTTTCGCTTATGTTCGTGAAAGTGCGCTCCATGCTCTTCCCGTTCTTGAAATAATACTTGACGGAGAACTGGGTGTTTGTCTTTTCGTCGCTCTTCTTTTCGTTTGTTATGAGCTTGTGGATGGAGAGCACCGTGTTTATGTCCTTTTCCGTCGAGAGAGTTATGCAGTTGGAATAGGGCTTGAGAACCGTTGCAGTGCCCTTGACGGTGCGGAGTATACTGCCGTTTTGCGCCATTCCGCTCTCAAAGCTGAACGGCATCGACACCGTGACATACTCTATCTCTTCCTCCTCGGGAACACGCGCGGTGTAGCCGAATCCGCCTGTCAGGAATATTGCGGTGATTATCGCCGCTGCGCCGACCGGCATTGCAAACTGCCAGAGATTTCTGCGAACCGCTTTCAAATTCCTGCGCGCAATGAATGTGTAGGCAAAATATGCCGCGAGCATGACGGCGGCGCCCAAAAGCGCGGCAAGAGCAGTATTAACGGAGGGGAGAGCCGTTTTCAAAACCCATGCGGGAACGGAAAATCCGCAGAACACTATTATCGCCGAGGTAAGCGCTGTGAGCACACGGCTTGCCGCCGGAACGCCTAACTCCTCAAGCTTCTTTCTGCCGAACATCCGCTGCGCGAGCACGATCAATACTGCGGTCAAAACTATCCAAAGCAGTATCGGAAGCCATGCGTCTATCCCGGGCAGAGATGAGCCGTCCTTGCAGAAACCGAAGTCGATAGGGCCGAATCCGCGCAGCTTCAAGCTCATCACATCCGCTCTGCTTGTCCCGGGAACGCGGAACAGCGTGAACGGGCAGAATGCCATTATCCCGCGTCCGCCCCGTTGGATGGAGAAACTGAAATAGTAATGCTGCATATCCATGTCGCCGGTGTAATTCACGCCGGAGACTGCCGTTCTGCCGCGCAGAAATACCGAAGAAAGGGCGTCCCAAGCAGTCGAGAGAAGCGGCAGGGCGAGAATGAGCACTACAGAATAAAATATGCTCTCCGCAACGCTTCCCGTGAGCGAAGCCGTCAGCGCGCCTATCGCAAAGCCCGCGAACATCATCGTCAAAAATCCGGCATACTGATAGAATATGACCGGGAGAACTTTTGCGGCGGAGCAGCCGGACGCGCAGCATATTATCGCGCTGATTATTCCGGGTATTATTATCGCCGCACTGAGGAGCGTCAGCGAAGAAATGCAGCGGTTTTTAAAGAGCGTCGAGCGGCTGAGATTGAAGCTGAACCACACATTTGACTGATTCTTTATGTTGATGAACCGCAGAGTGTATGCCGCCTGTATCGCGCCGACGAGAACAACGCAGAATGAGATGAAAACAAGCGCGTCGGGCGAGTCCCTGAACCATGTGAAAAAGACCTTTTCTTTCTGCTTGAACTGAAAATATGCGCATACTGCCGCCTGCACAGTGAATGCGAGAAAGGTCAGCGCGGGTATGACGAGATTTGAAGCAAAGCTGCGCTTTAAGTCGGCGGAAGCAATATTATTCAAAGACTTTTGAGATTTCATCGCTCTTGTCCTCCGTTTCCTGTAAGAATATTTCTTCAAGCTCCATCGGGAACTCGTCGATGAACAGCGGCTCCAATGCGCCGAGCTTTGCCCTTGCGTCGTCGATGTGTCCGCAGACGGTCACAACGGCACTCCTGCCGTCGATGTCGAGCTTTTTGATGTCGATATTCCCGAATATCGAGCGCGTCGGCTCAAAGTCAAACTGAAGCCTGAATTTGCGCCAGGTAGAGGGGATATCGTCCGTGCAGCAGTTCATCTGCATACGCTTGCCGGATATCAGCACTATCCTGTCGCAGAGGTTTTGAAGATCTGCTATCGCGTGGGACGAGATGAGCATGGTGCAGCCGCTCTGAGCCATGTAGTCCATGAAAAGCTGCTTGCAGATGTCCTTTTTTGCGATGTCAAGCCCGTCAAGGCATTCGTCGAGCAGCAGGACCTTCGGCGACGAGGCGAGCGCTAACGCTATCTCTGTCTGGCGCTGCATTCCCTTTGAAAATCCGCGTATTTTCGCGTCGCCGTCAAGCTCAAAGAGCTTTAGCATACGCTCGAAGTTGCCGAATGAAAACTCCGGGTAGTAGTCTTTGTAGAAGCGAGCCGCGCTGTTCGGAGTCGAGCCGACGGGGAAGAAGAGATCGTCCGGCACAAAGAACAGCCGCGAGCGCACCTCGTCGGAATTGTAGGTGGATTCGCCGTCTATAAGCACCTTGCCGGAGTCCGGCTTATAGAGCCCTGCGGCGCATTTTATAAGCGTTGTTTTGCCCGCGCCGTTGTAGCCTATCAGACCGCAGACGGACGAGTCACAGGCGGAGAAGGATATGTCCTCAACGGCGGTGAAATCGCCGTAGCTTTTGGTGACGTTTCTGAATTCAATCATGGCGTTTGCCTCTTTGCTCCTTTCATTTGTTTTTGGCGTAGACCTGCTTTAGAAGCTCCTCAATATCCGCTTCGCTCAGCCCGTTTGCCTTCGCCGAGCGCAGAGCGGCCGAGAGCGCCGAAAGAGCCTGCTCGCGCACGCGGCTGTTGTCCGCCGCGTTTTCGCTGATAAAGACTCCGCGCCCTGGTTGGGAATAGGTCACGCCCTTTGCCTCAAGCTCCTGAAACGCGCGCTTTACGGTGTTCACGTTGAGCTTGAGCTCGGAAGCTAAAGAGCGGGTGGAGGGCAGACGGTCGTGCGGCTTGTACACGCCGCGCCTGACCATGAGCATCACCTGCTCCTCGATCTGTTCGTAGATAGGTGTTTTTGAGTGGAAATCGAGTATAATCACGATTTGTCCTCCGTATTAAAAAGTTAGCTAACTGAGCTATCTCGAATAGCTCAGTTGTATATTATCATCCTTTTCGGCGTTTGTCAACGGAAAAGTTTTATTTTTCTTTCGTCAATATTTCCAAATGTCGGGCGCTTTGTTTGTGCATATTGCGACAAGAACGGCGATAGCGCAAAAATAAATCTTTGATTAAAGAGCCGAAAAAGTCCGACTCGACCGAATAAAACAAAAAACGGGATTGGCGGTCAGTCCGTCAATCCCGTTTCGTCTATCTTATTCTTTTACATATCTGTCAAACGTGAAAACGTATCCGTTGCTCTCCTGCTCGGCGGAGCGCTCGACGAGCTTCCAGCTTGCGCGGCGGTCGAGGTCGGGGAAGAACTTCTCCGCCTTTCCGTCCGCATTCACGCGCGTTACATACGCTTCATCGCATGAGTCGATCAGCTCGTTGTAGACCGCCTCTCCACCCATGAGGAATACATTTTCGCCATTTTCAATAATGTCCGCGAGCTCGTCAATGCCGTGGCACACCGTGACATTCTCGGCGCTCCAATTTTCGTCTCGCGTCAGCACTATATTCTTCCTGCCCGGCAGAGCCTTCGGCCCCGGCAGGGAGAGAAATGTCGTGCGACCCATTATGACGGTGCCGCCCATAGTCTTTTCTTTGAAAAATTTCAGGTCTGCGGGGATGTGAAAGAGCATTCCCGCGCCCTTTCCTATGCCCCAATTTATGTCGGCGCAAACTATTGCTTTCATCTTGGCTCCTTATATCGCAACGGGTATTTTTTCGGTGAATTCGTGATACTTGTAGTCCTCGAAATGCACGCTGTCGGGCGTGAATTTGTAGAAGTCGGTTATCGACTTGTCGAGTATAAACTTCGGCGCGTCGTATGGCTCGCGCTTTATAAGCTCCTCGACTATCGGAACGTGCCTGTCGTAGATGTGCGCGTCGGCTATGACATGGACGAACTCGCCCGGTTCAAGCCCCGACACCTGCGCTATCATGTGAACGAGCGTCGCATATTGGCAGACGTTCCAGCTGTTCGCCGTGAGCATATCCTGCGAGCGCTGATTGAGAATGGCGTTGAGCTTCTTGCCCGTGACGTTGAAGGTCATGCTGTATGCGCAGGGGTAGAGGTGCATCTCGCTCAGATCAGCGTGGACATATATATTAGTCAGAATGCGGCGGCTGAGCGGGTTGTGCTTGAGGTCATAGAGAACTCGGTCAACCTGATCAAACTCGCCCTCGGGATAGTGGTGCTTGACTCCGAGCTGATAGCCGTATGCCTTTCCTATGCTGCCGCTTTCGTCCGCCCACGAGTCCCAGACATGGCCGTTGAAGTCGTTGACGTTGTTCGATTTCTTCTGCCATATCCAAAGCAGCTCGTCCGTTGCGCTCTTGATGAAGGTCTTTCTCAGCGTCATCGCGGGGAACTCCTTTGAAAGGTCGTAGCGGTTGACAATGCCGAATTTCTTTATCGTGTGCGCGCTCGTGCCGTCCTCCCAGTGCGGGCGAACGTTGTAGTCCGTGTCCCAAGTGCCGTTTTCGAGTATATCCTTGCAGTTTGCGATAAATACTTCGTCTGCGTAGCTCATTTAGTCCTCTCCTCTTTATATTTATATTATTCCCGTCTGCCGAAGCAGGTCGGGGATTCCGTGCTCAAAGTCAACGCCGTAGCGAAGGTCGGTTTCGGCTTCCTTTGTCCTCTCTATGCAGCCGTGGGTGTAGTCAACGGCTATCCGTGCGCTCTCGGCGAGGGTGAGTCCGTTCAGGTACGCGCCGAGCAGAGCGCTCGCAAATACGTCACCCGTGCCGTGAAAATATCCGTCCACCGTGTCCGAAAGCGCGTAGCTTATTTTATCTGTCAGGCGGTCATAGGTAGCCGAGCCGACCTGCTTTTCGTCGAATGCAACGCCCGTCAGAACCACCTTTGACGGCCCGAGCTCGGAGAGCCTTTTGAGCGTCGATTCGACAAATTCCTTTGTGTATGGGGCGGGGCGATATTCCTCGCCGAGCATGAACGCGGCCTCCGTAAAATTCGGAACGATTATGTCCGCCTTTGCGCAAAGGCGCGTCATCTGCCTTGCAAAGTCCATGTTGAACACCGAGTACATACTGCCGCCGTCCGCCATAGCGGGGTCGACGAGCACAACGGTGTTTTCCTCCTTGAAGTCATCGATGAAATCCGTCACTATGTCTATCTGTTCAAGAGAGCCGAGAAATCCGCTGTATATCGCGTCAAATTTTATTCCGAGCTTTTTCCAGTGCGCCGCTATCGGGCGCATATCTGCCGTGAGGTCGCGGTAGGTGAAGCCCTCGAGCCCGCCCGTCTGCGTAGAGAGCACGGCCGTGGGTATGGCCGCCACTTCAATGCCCATAGCGGAGATTATCGGCAGCGCGACTGTCAGCGAGCACTTGCCGAAGCCCGATATATCGTGTATGGCGGCCGTTCTTTTGAGTCTCTCCATGTGTATCACTCGCTTTTTGTTATGATGTCCGCAAGCTTCCCGGCTGTCAGCCCGGGGATATATTTTTCCGTTTGAACCGATTCGAGCGCCGATGTTATCGCCCCGCGCCGAAGCTCGATTCCTTTAAGATGCTTCTCAATCTCCGATACGTCTCCGGTATTCATAAAGTCGCCGAAAATGCGGATATCCTCTATTCTCCCGCAGGCGGTTTTCTTCTTTATGCAGACCGTCCCGCACCCGAGACGCACGCGCTCCGACTGCTCGGGATACTCAGCCCCGCAGCTCGACGAGTCGGCGGTATATTTGCTGTTCCGAATTGTCGAAACGGCGCTTATCTCATTTTCGTTAAGCTCGTATTTTTCGCCGCCGCGCTCCGTCATATAACGGGCGAGAATAGCACCGACATTCTCTGCGCAGAGCGGTTTTTCAGTGAATTCAGAGATGTTTGCCACGCGGCTTCTTACTGATTTTACCCCGTGTCCCGCAAGCTTTTCCCCGTCCGCTCTCAGCGCTTCGGACAGGGCGTCGAGGTCGGAATTTATCAGCAGCGTTCCGTGAAAAAGCGATCTGCCGCCGTGCGAGCACATAGCGGTGCCGGAAACTTTTCTGCCGTCGACTGCAATATCGTTTCGCCCGGAAAGCTCCGCTTCAACGCCGAGGGAGCGAAGAACCTCGATAACAGGTCTGCATAGATTTACTCTGTCCGGCTCGCCGTTTTGAATGAACGAAAAATTGAGGTTGCCCGCGTCGTGATAAACTGCCCCGCCGCCGGTCATACGCCTGACAACGGGCAGGGAGCGGGCCGAGACATAATCGGGGTTTATTTCGTCTGCGGCGACCTGATTCTTACCGATTACAATGCACGGCTCATTTCTCCAAAGCAGGAAAAAATCCTCGCTTTTTTCGCGGAGCAGATATTCCTCCGCCGACAGATTGAAAAACGGGTCGGTGCTGCCGAGCGTCAGAATAAACACAAAACTCATCTCCGAAAATCTGTTGCCCTTTATAATATCATTTCGCGGGAAGAAAATCAATAATAAGCGCGAACGAAACGCAAAAAGAGCCGCCCTGCGAGTTTTGCAGAGCGGCTCGTCTGTGTTATTTAAACAGCTTCTTTATAAAATTAATTATAGATGACGTGATTTTAAGAATCGGCTTGAAGATTGCTTGGAAAGCCTTGACAACGAGCGATTTATCCGTGCCCTTGTCGTTCTCTATTTCGGCATAGAAAGCGTCGTAGTCGCCGTTTTCGTATCTTTCAAGCATTTCGCCGAAGGTGACGTCCTTTTCCTCGCCGTCCTTCATAACGCTTATCTTCACATAGATATCCTTGAAGGTGAGATATTCGGAGTCGGGATCGACGCACTCGAATCTCTTGCCGTCCGTCGAGTCTGCCGTCTTGATTCCGTCGAAGGTCAGAACGTCGAAGTGGAGATACATGGCATCGGGGTATCTCGATGCGTAGTAGGCGAGGTATCTTCCGGCAACGCTCTCAAAGACGGTGAGCGTGCCCTTGAAGTTTATAACCTTCTTTTCCTCGTCGTAGCTTACTGTCACAAGCGGCATCTCATTATCAAGGGCGAAAGCCTGCGCGGCGGTGTTCTTCTCGTCGCATATGAGCAGGAATTTTTCGTTGTGACCGTCAAACGCGTCGTACTCTATTTTCGTGTCGCCCTCCGTTGTTATCGCAACGGTCATGAGGTCGCCGCAGTTTGCGAATGCGAGAGAGTCGATTCTTGCAACGGTGCTTCCGAGCAGTACCTCGTTGAGATAGGGGGAGCCGTTGAACGAATTCTTGCCTACGGAGGTGACGCCGTTGCCGATTACAACGCCCGTGACATCGTCTGCGGTGCTGCTCCATGCGAAGTCCTCAGCGTTGTCGTAGGAATACATATCGCCGCTGCCCTCGACAGTTATCTGGAAGAGGTCGGGCTGCAGGCTCCATGTGAGGTTATCTCCGCAAACGCCGCTCGTCTGGCCGTAGTTATAGACAATCTTGATATTTTTGAGCGCCGAGGCAACGTCGGTGACGTTTATCTTTTCCCAGTCGCTTTTGCTGCCGCGGTAATATATCGTGTCTATCTTGCTCGTGCCGCCGAGCGCACCGGACTCTATTTTCTTTATGCCCTTGCCGAGAACGACCGTCCTGAGATTTTTGCATATCGGAAATATGTCCTTGAAGGTATCTATTTTGTCGTTGAACTCAAAATGTGTCAGCGGTGTGCGCTCAAAAACGCTGTCTCCCAAGTATTCGACAGAGTCGGGGAGATAGAAGTTTGTCATGGCGCAGCCTGAGAATGCCACAGAATCTATCATCCTGACCGTGTCGGGAACGGTGGTTATTTTGAGCGAGCTGCAATTCCTGAACGCGCCGAACGGGATTTTTTTGATTGCAAAGGAGAAGGTCACATCCGTGAGGTTCGCGCAGCTGGAGAACGCATATTGCTCTATGCCGCAGCTTATGTCGAAAGTAAATGCCTTTTCAAAGTTCGGGCAGTGGAGCAGGAGCGATTTGTCTTTGTTATAGAGCGCACCGAGACTGTCTGCGCTGTAGCTCGGGTTGTCTGCGTCTACCGTGACCGCCGCGGGGCATCCTGCGAAGGTATAGCCGGAAATTGATATCACCGTAAGATTTTTCGATATATTTATCTCTTTGAGCGCGCAGTTTGTGAAAGCCCCATAGCTTATCTTTGTGACTGAATCCGGGATGTTCACGCTTTCAAGCTTTTTGCAGCCCGAAAAGCATTCCTGAGGAATAGTTTCAAGACCCTCGGGCAGGGTTGCTTTTGTCATTTTGCTGCAATTTTTGAATGCGCCTGTGCCTATTGTCTTTACGGAGTCGGGGATAGTGATGTCAACAATCTTTGTAGCGTTGTAAAAGGCGCGGTCGCCGATAGTTTCAAGTCCGCTCGGGAGATTGACATCGGTGACTCCCGTGCTCGCGAACGAATATGGCGCGATTTCTTTTACCGTCGATGCAACCGTGCACTCGACAACGTCGTAACTTGCCGTTGTGTGCCTGTCGGGGAACCTGATGAGCTTTGTCTTGTCCTTGTTATAGAGCACGCCGTTGAGCGAGCTGAGATACGGGTTGCCGGAATCGACCTCGAAAGATGTCATGTAGTAGAACGCCGTCGAGCAGTCGTTGAATATCTGACCGTCCGTTATGTTGATGCCCTTGCCTATTTTGACCTTGAGGCCGTAGGTGTTTATTTCCGCTGTGCTCCATTTGTTCAGGTCGTTGACAGTCAAAGTTCCGCTTCCCGTTATGGTCACGGTGTTTGAATCCTTGTCGTATGTGAGCGTTATCTCCTCCGGCTCTTCCTCTTCGCTGTAGTTATAAACAATATTTGCCGATTTAAGCGCGTTGTTGCCGGAGCTGTAAACGGATATAAGGTTCCAGAGCTCCTCCGTGCCGCGGTAGTTTACGGTCTTGAGCGATGAGTTGAACGCCGTGCTGTCGATTCGCTGGAGCGTTGCGGGAAGAGTCACGGTGTCGAGGCTTGTGCATCCGTTAAATGTATTTTCGGGGATGATATGCAGGTCGTAGGCGATGTCAACATTCCTGAGATTTTCGCAGCCCTTGAATGCATATTCGCTGAGGTTGCATCTGACCGTGTAGTCGAAAGTATAGGGGAGATTCGGGCAATAGTAGAGCAGGGTCTTGTCCTTGTTGTAGAGCACACCGAGCTCATCCGTGCTGAAATATTGGTTCTCCGGATCGACCGTCAAAGCGATGTTGAGTCCGCCCATATTTCTTCCGGGAGTGCCTTTGAATTCACGAAGATTTTTCGGGAGCTTCAGGGATTTAAGTTTGGTGCAGTCCCAGAATGCGATATCGCCTATGGTCGTCAGCGAATCGGGAAGATTGACTGTTTCGAGATTTCGGCATCTGTCAAAGGCAGACGTCGGTATTGCAGTAACGCCCTCTTCAAAAGTTACCTTTGTAATAGAGCTGCATTGTGCCAGAACACTCTGTCCTATTGAAGTAACAGTTCCGGGTATTGTGATATAAAGCAGGCTGCTGTTTGAAAACGCGAAGCCCTCAATAGTCTCAAGACCGTCGTTGAGAAATACGGTTTTGAGAGGGGCATACTCAAAAGCAGCGTAAGAAATGGTCTTTACGGTATCCGGAATGGTATAGAACGAAAATTCATTATTCCTTGACGGGTATTTTAACAGCACGGTCTGATCTTTGCTCATAAGCATGCTGTCGGGGCTGCAGAGATATTTGCTGTCCGCATCCACTTCAAATGCCTTGACAAAATTGAAGTGATTAAATACCAAACCGCTTTTGATGTCTACATCTGCGCCGATCTTTACATATTCGGCGTTCCAAGCCGATGTGCTGAAGGCGTCAGAACTTGCGTCAAGTGTGCCGCTGCCGCTCAAAACAAGCGTCTTGTCGGCGGCGGTATACACCCAGTTAACGCCGTTCAGCGTACCGCTCGCGTCCGAGCCGTCGGCGAAAGCCGCCCCCGCGCAGCCTGCCAGAATAAGCGCCGCGAGAGCAATGCTCAAGAATCTCCTGAGCGTTGCTTTGATTTTACCCTTCATTTTTTCTTGCACCCTTTCTCATTATCATCATTACTTCAACAGTGAAATGTCCGTCTTCATATTTGAGATTTACTTCGCCGTTATATTTTTTTGCCGCATTCTTTATGCTCCCGATGCCGAGTCCGTGGTTTACGCTGTCTGCTTTAGTTGTCTTTACACGGTTGTTCTTTATCTCGACAGGTTGGAGGGTGGGGTTGCTGACGGTGAGCATGAAAACCGCGGAATTTACGGCGGCGCGCACATTGATTATCGCATTTTCAATCGGCTTGCTCGCTTCAAGGGCGTTGTCGAGCGCATTTGCAAGGATTGTGCAAAGGTCGATGTTGTCTATACCGTCGCTCGGTATGATTCCGTCAAAATCTATTTCGGTTTTCTGCGAAACGGCCGCAGAATTTTTCTCGGCGAGTATGGCGTCCGCGAGATGGTTTCCGGTTGAAAACGCATTCTTTGTCGCGTCGAGTCTGCCGTAGAGCTCGTCTATGTATTTTTCCGCTTCGTTATATTGACCGCCGCCTATCAGGGCTCTTACGGAGATAAGATTGTTCTTGAAATCATGGCGAAACACGCGCATATCACGGTTCTTTTCAACCATGTTGCTGTAATGGTTGAGCTCGAGCTCGAGCTGCTTTTCCGTTGCGCGTTTTTTCTGCGAGGCAGTGAGATATTTTATTACTAGATAAGCTATGCAGCCGACGATAAGCAGCGAAGAAAACATCGTCAGCGAGTTTGCGGTCTCTTTTGTGTATTCCGCGTTGAATGAGACCGTGACGCTGTAATATGCGGCGAGAAAAGCCGCGTATATCATCAGGCTTGCGACAGGCGGGAATTTGTCGAAGGCTTCCGTGAGGTCTGCTCGTCCTCGCCTTCTGACGATCAGCGCGGTGGCGGCGAATATAATTAGATATATGACAATACGGGTTATCAGCTGACCTATGACGCCGAGCCTCATGGCATAGTTTAATATGAACGCCAGGTAGTCAAGGCTCGATACCATGGCTATTCCTATCCATAAAAAGGCCGTCTTTTTGCGCGACTTGAACATCAGATAGGGATAGACGATGTGGCACAGAGTCGATGTCATGTCAACGGTGTCGGCCACATCGAGGTATTTCGGCAAAAATGCCGGAGCGAAGCTGAGCACAGCAAGGACGAAACAGAAAACAGTGAGCGGGATTTTCCTCGTTTTCGTTTCGTAACCGACCGAATACAAAAATGTGTGTACAAGAAGAATACAGCACACACAGCTGACAAGATTCAGCGGAGCACAGAGCGCTGCGAATGTATTCATAGCGCAGACCTCCCCGCATCGCCTCCGCTACGCTGCCGAGTCAGCTGAAAGAGCCTGCTCGATACCTTGCTAATATGGTTAGGTCCCATAGGAATACATCTCTTCAGATTTTTTATGTATATGTTCTTGTTGTCAAACGACTCTATCATCGCAAGGTTCGTCAGATAAGCGCGGTGCGTGCGCTGAAACCAGAAAGGGGAGAGCTCCCTCTCAAAGCTGTTGAGCGATTTTCTGCACACGAAAACCCTCTCCTCGCCGTTTTCTTCATAGTGGATATGCGTGTTCTTGAGCTTGACTTCGATAAAATATATCTTGTCTATATCGATAAGCATTGACTCTCCGCCGTTCTTGACAAGCAGTCGGCGAAACGCATACGCGTCTACGTTGAGCTCGTTGAGCGCCTGATAGAGCTTTTCCTTTTCAACGGGCTTGATGAGATAGCGATGGGCGTGAACCTCAAATGCATCGTAGACGATGTCGTCATACCGCGAGATGAATATAATTGTTTTTGTCGTCATATATTTCTCTCTGATACGTTTTGAAAGCTCGAGCCCGTCTATTCCCGGCATCAGGTAATCGAGAAGAAAAACATCAAACTCGTCTATCCGTTTTGCCAATTCTTCGGAATCGGAAAAGGCGGTAGCCTCTATCCCGTAGGCCGACTTGCGCGGGTACTCCTCAATGAGCGACATGATTTCACGAAGCTCGCGAATGTTGTCCTCGCATACTGCGATTCTTAACAATATTATCCACTCCCCCCAAAACAATATCTTCCTTTTCATATTTTAGTAGATTATACAAATTCTGTCAACGATTTTTGAGCGTATCAAACAAGAAAAGTTGCTTTATACCAAAAAAACCGCGGTTAATACCGCGGGGTGAGAAGTCAATTCTTTTTGTTGTTTTTGCTTTTTTTCGGCAATCCCTGCGAAATATACGGAAAGGAATTTTCTGTCTGGGCGGTGGGCTGAATGTTGTACGTGCCGTATTTGTTCACCATGTCAAACACGTCCTCGGGCTCGCCCGTTACGGAAGCGGCGCTCGGGGTAGGGCAATCACGCTCGGAAATCTTTTTTCTTTTATTCTTGTCCGTTTTCATTCACTCTTTCTTGTGAGAATATTTTATATTGTATTTGTTATTATTTCCGCCAATCGCCGAAATAATTTATTTGTTAACAAATTTTAAAGAAATTTTTGTATTCTATTTAATGCCTATTGCTTTTCATCTCCGAAATATTGTATAATTATGACACATTTACAAAAGGAGTGTCACTTTTTATGAAAGAAGAACACAGAAAGTATGCTCAAGAGGTGTATGACATAGTCAATCACGCCTCGAAGAACATCGGTTCAAGATTGCCGGGTACCGACAATGAGAAAAAATTTGCGGCCTATATGGGCGATAAGCTCAGAGAGATAGGCATCGAGCCGATTCGTGAAGAATTTGCGGTCTCTCCGCGTGCGTCCATCGGCGGAATCCCCTATGCCGGCTGGGTCGGTCTTGCGCTGAGCGCCCTTGTATATATTGCAATGGGCATCCCCTCGGTCTGGTACGGAATGGCGCTCGTGTCGATAGCCGTTATTGTTTGGCTCGTATGCAGCGTTTTCCTTTATAAGACATGGTTCGATATGTTCTTTAAGCAGGAGATATCGCAGAACACCTACGGCGAGCTGCTCCCGGAGGACGGCAAGTATGACTATACCATTGTCCTCTCCGGTCATACCGATACCAGCTGGAACTGGCGTCATTCGGAGCACTCCTATATGAAGCCCAAGCTCGGGCTCATCGCTACCTTCGCCAAGGTCGGCTTCGGCGCGCTTTGCTTCTTCTTCCTCGCCGGCACTTCTGTCGCCGTTGCGACTATCTACACCGGATATTATTTCGGCGCAGGTTGGGCAGTAGAGGCTTTTGCTTCGCCCGCGTTTGTGAACTTTATGTTCGTTATGCGCTTTATGCCCCTCGTTACCGCCATAGGCAGTGCGTTCCTTATCATGTGGGCAGATCCCGATCCGCGCAACGCTTCGCGCGGCGCTATGGATAACGCAACAGGCTGCGCTCTCAGCTATGTTGTTACGAAGTATTTCAAAGAGAATCCCGAGAAGATGCCCAAAAACTGCCGTATAATCGACTTCAACTGCGGCTCCGAGGAGGCAGGTCTGCGCGGCTCTATCGCGTTCACCCGTATGCATAAGGGTGAGCCGATTCTTGACAATGTCTGGAACATAAATATAGACTCCGTCGCCGACAAGGACTATTTCGAGGTCGTTGTCAAGGACGATTGGCAGTTCTGCCGCTTCGACAAGGATCTTGAAACGATGTTCAAGGATACCTTTGCGGAGCTCGGAATAGAGAGCAAGACCAAGGGCTGCATACATAACCCCGTCGGCGGCTGCGACAGCACCCCGATGACAAAGGCCGGTGCCAAGTCCGTCACCTTTGCGGCTCAGGATCCGACCCTTACCTATTATTATCACACCTGGCGCGATATGCCCGAGCGCTTCGATGTTGAAACCGTCGGCAACGGCTTCGACGTCGTCCTCGGAGTTATCGACAAAATTGACAAGTTCCAGCAGGCGAACGGCTTTACCGGTCCCCGCAGATAAAAGACTGTTTTGAGCGGCAGCCGCGAAAAGTGCAGCGCCTCGGGCGGCCGCTCGACTTATATATTTCAAGGAGGTAATAAAAAATGAATCTTCAGTCGATCATTGACAAGAAGAAAGAAGCTGCCGAGTATATGGTGAGCGAGATAACTCACATATGCAAGAGCTTCGAAAAGCGCGATCCCGGTTCAAAGGGCGAGCATCAGGCCTGCGAGTACATGGCGGACGTGCTCAAAAACGAGTGCGGATGCGAGAGAGCCGACGTTGAGCCCTTCAAGGAGAATCCCGGCTCATTCTACGGATGGATTTATTTCACCATCACATTCGTCCTCGCGGCAATTGCACTTTCGTTCTTTTATCCTCTCATCTCGATAATTCTTATCGTTGTCGGACTGTTCATCGTCTTTATGGAGTTCGGTCTGTATAAGAAGCTTATCGACCGCTGCTTCCCGGAAAAGACCGGCCATAACGTCACCGCAGTCAAGAGCTGCAAGGGCGAGGTCAAGCGCCGCATATTCTTCAACGGTCATCCGGACGCTGCCTGGGAGTGGCCCGTAAACTATAAGCTCGGCGGTGTCGGCTTTGAGGGTCACGCGGTTATCTGCGGTATCGGCGCCGTATATTATCTTGTTGTTTCTATAATACTCGTCGCAAAGAACGGACTTAGTGTTCCGCCGTTCGATGCCGGCGACACTCTCGGACTTCTTCGCCTTATAGGCCTTGTATTTGTCCCGTTCCTTATCGGCCTCTATTGGATGTGGAACGAGAACCGCGTTGTTGACGGCGCGAACGACAACCTCTCCGGCTGCTACATGGGTATTGCTATCCTCAAGGCTCTCAAGGATGAGGGCATCGAGCTTGAGAATACCGAAATCGGCGTTATCCTCACAGGCTCCGAGGAAGCGGGTCTGCGCGGCGCAAAGGCATGGTGCGAGGCTCATAAGGGCGAGTTCGACGATGTCCCGACCTTCATCTTCTCCTATGATACGATTCACGATCCCAAGTATCTCATGACCAACTACCGTGACCTCAACGGTACTGTAAAGGCCGACAAGGACGTTTCCGACCTGTTCATGGAGGCTGCCAAGGAGCTTGACATTGCCTGCAAGAAGGGCTGGGTTCCGCCTCTCGGCGGCGCTACCGACTCTGCGGCTTTCGCTCAGGCGGGCTTCAGAGCGACCGGCGTCACAGGCCTCAACCATAAGCTTGAGGACTATTATCACACCAGAAGAGATACCTATGACAACATGAACGAAGAAGGACTTGCAAACTGCTTCGCGATCAGCGTCAAGGCTCTCGAGATGTTCGATAACGGCGCAAAGCAGTAAAAAAACAGCATAGCATAAATGAACCCCGAACTGTGAAAACAGCTCGGGGTTTTGTGTTTTATATATTTTTTCTTATCCCAAATCCGGCTCGGCGGTTATCTCGACCTCCGCCTTTTCGCAGCCCTCAAGCTCGAGTACGATTATCTCGTTCTCGTCCTTGAGCAGGACTCCGGGGATGTAGAGCGCGCGCTGCGGACCTATCTCCCAATAGCGGCCGATATTGAAGCCATTTATGTAGACGAAGCCCTTTTTGAAGCCGTCTAAATGTACAAAGCAGTCCTTTTGACCCTGCGCTTTGAAGTGACCGCGCATGAAAAGGGGATACCTGCTGTCTGCGAGCGAAAAGTCGATCTTCTCCGGGTTGTCGAGCGGGAGTGTGATGACATCGTAGCCCATGAGGTTCTGATTGCCGTAGCGTACGGCTTCAATTCCCTTGCGGTCGTAGATGTGCTCGCCGTAGTTTACTCGTCCCATCGCGTCAACCAATACGCCTATGGTGCAGCCGTCCGTGCAGCCGTCAAAATCGAAGGTGTCGTAGCCTTTGATTTTGTTCTCGTCGCGGCGGTCTATTTTCGCCTTGGGCTCGCCGTCGATGTAGACATACGCCGTGTCGTGGACGTGGGCAACGCGCAGGCTGTGCGGATTATATATCTGCTCAAGCTTCGTTTCATAGTAGATCATGCCGCTGTTCTGACCGAAATATTCCATGCTCTCGGGCAGGGGAACGCGGTGGCGCTCGCCGAGATTGTCGAGATTGCTCATAATCGAGGTGCTCTCACCGAGCGCCACTTTTCCGATATTTTGAAGCTCGGGCGAGGCGGGAAGCTCGGTTTCGGGCAGATTCTGCGCCTTGAGCAGAAGCTCTCTGACCGCGTAGTAGGCGGGCGTGTAGTCGCCCCATTCGGTCAGCAGAGCGCAGTAGTCGTAGCTTGTGACGGTCGGCTGATATTCGTCGTAGTAGTTTGCTCCGGCTGTGAAGCCGAAGTTCGTGCCGCCGTGGAACATATAGAAGTTGAAGCTTGCGTCGATATCAAGAAAAGCCTTTATCTCATCAGATACGCTGTCCGAGCCGCGGGTGTGGTGCTCCTCGCCCCAGTGGTCAAACCAGCCGCACCAGAACTCCGTGCACATCTTCGGCGCGGTCTCGTGGAATCTTTCAAGGGCGTTGAATATAACGGCCGTGCGCGAGCCGAAGTTCAGCGTCTTGAACAGGTCGGGAAGCGTGCCGCCGGAGAGCATACTGTTGTCATCGCCGTCGGAGGTGAAGAGCATGACCTTTGCGCCGCAGTCGAGCATGAGCTTTTCGATATATCTGAGATACTCCTTGTCGTTGCCGTAGCTGCCGTATTCGTTCTCGACCTGCATGGCGATTATGTTGCCGCCCTCGCTCTGCTGAAGGTCGCCTATCTCCTCAAACAGCCTGTGATAGAAGTCCGAAACGTGCTGCAAATAATCGGGATAGGCGCAGCGCAGGCGCATATTTCTGTCCTTGAGCAACCAAGCGGGCAGCCCGCCGAAGTCCCATTCGGCGCAGATATACGGTCCGGGTCTGACTATAGCATAGAGTCCGACCTTTTGGGCGGTCTTGATGAACCGCCTGATGTCAAATCTGCCCGTGAAATCAAATTCGCCCTTTTTAGGCTCGTGCATATTCCAGCAGACATAGGTCTCAACCGTGTTAAAACCCGCCGCCTTGAGCTTTTTGAGCCTGTCCTCCCAATATTCGGGCATGACGCGGAAATAGTGCATCGAGCCCGAATATATGCGAAAGCTCTCGCCGTTCATTTTAAACTCGCCGTCTTTTATAGTGAGCATTTATCCGTTCCCCCTAAGATTTTTAGTTGATTATACAATAACGCCCGAGTGCAGTCAATAGAGATATCCGCACTCGGGCGTTAAACTTTATTTCAGCGCTTTCGGCTCGTCCGTAAGTCCCAAAAGGTAGTCCGCAGAGATGTTGTAGTAGAGCGCAAGAGTTTTTATATGGTGGCTCGGTATGTCCCGCACACCGCGCTCGTATGCGCTGTAATACTGGTAGGTCGTGTTGAGCACTTCCGCAATTTCTTTTTGCGTTTTTTCTCTGTCCTCGCGAATGTCGCGCAGTCTCTGATAATAGTATTTTTGCATAATTCCAGCAGCTCTCTTTTGTAAGTTTTGCTGAATTGTATCATAATATGGTTAAAAAAATACAGAGGGAGGTTTTTGGATGTTTAAAACTTTTTTTGACAATTTAAAGTACAGAAGAGAAAAAAACATAGGAGGAACAATAAAGAGATTTGTACTGAATAACATTATACCATATTTTGAAGTTACTTCTCTTTTTTATTGAGTCATATCATTTTAGCATATACAATTTACGAGACGATTTTTGTCAATTAACAGCTTGACAATTTCGACATTTTTTATTACAATATACACAGAGGAGTTATAAACGTTGCGGTCTGCTGTTTAGAACAAGCGATGCAAGCGGTATTTATAACTTCCGCAAATGAAGTGTCGTCAGACCGCAACAGCTTATCGAAGGCTTGTTGCGGTTTTTTTCGTAATATTCTGAAAGGTTGGGTGATTCCAATGCACAATTTAATAAATCGAACAAATTAAAGTATCAACTAACAGAGAACATAAAAAGGAGGATTAAATGTTATGAAAAGAAAATTTTCACGATTACTTCCAGTGATGCTTGTTTTTGTTATGATTTTTTCTACATCAGTTATCGCATATGCAAGTGATAAAACTGCTCCGTATGGTAATATCGAGCTTGAAGATGCATACTCTCGTATTGTAACTTATGCAAATGAGAACAACATTGAATTGGGAATGACCTATGACGACTTTAGAAATGGCTATGCTGGTCAATCCATAAGTGAGTATGAAAATTCCTATTATTCAGTGTTATTACCATCTCCAACAGTAGCGACTTGCTCGTCAAGTTCTGGAGGAGGAAGAAAATATTACTACAATACAGGATATTCTTGTCCTTCTCAAGCGACATACAGCAAATACAATCTATTAGATGTGGTGAAAAAAGGAGATGTTATATACGAAGCAAAAGGGGGCTTTGGTATTACGGGACATATCGCTATAGTTGATGGCATCTATACTAGAAGTGATGGAACAAAATATATTCGCTTGATTGAGGCTATTTCTAATAGCTACGGCGGTGTTACGAGAAGTATTTTGGATGATACCAGGGTCGATGAAAAAGGTGTCACAATTTTAAGAGTTAGCGGAGCAACTGAAAGCATTAAAAATGCAGCTGTTTCGTTTTGTAGAGGAGAAGTTGGTTCTTCATACAATTTAGATTTAGCGAAAGATACAAGTGCCAGTGAGACAGATTGGTATTGTTCTGAGTTGGTATGGGCTGCATACAAAAATCAAGGTATAGATATCGAGGTTGGTGGTTCTCACGGTGAACCTGGAGTTACACCGCATGATATAGTGAATAGTTCAAAAACTTATGCTGTTGCATACTCGACTAATTAAAAATCAAAAAGGAGATTTTTGTATGAAAAAATCAAGTATCTTTCTCTTGGTTGGTTGTGCTATGATTTTTATAGCTATTATGTTTTTTCTATATGCATTGCAACATCCAGAGCAATCGTTCCCGTGGGGAAATAGCGTAACGTATGTTTTGTACTTCGTATATCTACTTTCAACAATATGTATGTTTATTCTATCTATAAAAAATAAAAGGCACTAAACCGTTCAATGAAAAGAGTGAGGAGGTTTCAAAATGGTTCTTCTTCAAATTATGTGTAAAGTCCAAAGTACGGTATAAAAAAGCAAAGTGATGAATGGCGGGTTCTTCTTCAAATTATGTGTAAAGTCCAAAGTACGGTATAAAAAAGCAAAGTG